>Ga0315285_10000796_pt1 | contig 32836 bp, 32 predicted proteins | sample YL17G09_36_MG_FD_203698 | JGI IMG/M metagenome (GOLD analysis project Ga0315285, IMG submission 203698) | Sediment microbial communities from Yellowstone Lake, YNP, Wyoming, USA - YL17G09_36 | ecosystem: Environmental > Aquatic > Freshwater > Lake > Sediment | place: USA: Wyoming | collected...
TCAGGGAGCAAGACAGCCAGACCGATGAAGTCTCCGACATGGCGACGATCAGATGCCGCAAGGCGAAGTTGGCCCCGTACTTCAGGCCCTTCAAGTGCCATGCAGACCCGAAGACAGGGAGGTGGTGCGCAGCCAGCGACAAGCCGGGAGACCCGCCGCAAGACGAGAAGAAGCAGCGCGACAGAAAGGACAACTGACATGGCAAGACCCAAGGCACCACCGAAAGAGAAGAAGCCCATCGTGACGACCAAGGCGCCAGCGGTCGAGGAGCTGGCCACGCAGATCATCGCGGAGTCTCACCCTAGCCTGGAGAAGGCCGGCATCAAGTATGGCTTCTACGGCGAGGGCAAGAAGCAGAAGCGATTCGGGAGGGCGCGTGCAATCCCCGAGACTACGCGCACTCTCCTGGAGCGTCCCGGCGTGCAGTTCGAGGTCGTCATCTCCCCCGGCCACTGGAACCGCTACAACGAGCATCAGCGCAGACAGGGACTCGACGAGGTATTGTGCTCGATGTCGTTCGACGGCAAGGTGGCACGCATCGAGAAGCCCGACTTCAAGGGCTACCGGGCCAACATCCTGCGCTACGGCGTGGAGGGCCACGAGGAGTTGGAGGATGCTTTCCGCAACATCCAACTCATCCTGCCGGAGATGAGTGCCGCGACCAATGCTCTCCCCATTCCCGCCAACGTGGACCCGGAGACCGGCGAGATCAAACCCGATGAGAAGCCAGCTCAGAAGCCTCGGCGCCCGAAGGCCGATGGGTTCGGGGCGTCCCTTCCTGAGAGGCCGAGCGTGACACTCAGCATGGGCGACAAGTCCGCCACGCTCACGCCCGAGACCGGCAAGAACATCGACAAGGCGCTGAAGGGCAAGCGCGGCGCGAAGGCGACCGGGCCCCAACAGCCAACTGCAGGAGGGTAACCATGGTGATCGTGGCCGTCGATCCAAGCGTGAGCAAGACGGGAGTTGTCATCCGCCGGGAGGATGGGACTTACTCATCATTCCTCTGCATCCCACCTCCGAAGTCTCGGGACCCCGCGAGGCTCTACTGGATCACGGCCACGGTCGTCAAGGAGTGCAAGCTGAAGCCGGAAGATGAGGTGCTACTGGTCATCGAGCAGCCGACGCCGAAGCGCCAGTTGGACATCAACTTCCCTTTGTTTTGGAGGATCAGAGAGGAATTCGCCTGGCACTACCAGGTGGGCACGCTGAAGGTCTGTGCCCAACTCAACAAGTTCACGACGGGCGACGGGAAGATCACGGAGATCGGGGCCTCTGTGGTGCGGCAGTGGGGGAAGTGTTTGCCGGATGAGTACGACCCAGATTTGCTGGACGCACTGGCACTCTGTAAATTCGGGGAGGTCTTCCTGGGGCTGGAGCAGGGAACGCGGGCGCAGAGGGAATTGGTGGCAATGGAGGGGACGGGGAAGGCGCGACGGCAGCGCGTGGCCGTAGACGACCACGAGACATTCAGGATCTGTAAGGGAGGCGAGTGAGTTGAGGAAGACCGTTCGCAAGACAGCGGTGGAATGGGCTACGCATCATTGGTCACCCCTAATCGGATGTAGCACTGGATGCGTGTACTGCTTCGCTCGTGCGTATGGCCGCCGGTTCGGTGCCTCCCAGGGCTGCCAGCAGTGCGCTGACTTCGTGCCCCACCTGCACGAGAATGAGTTTCCGGCGACGTGGCCGACAAACCCCTCCGTAGTCTTCGTGGTGCCGCGTGGGGACCTCTGGAGCGCCGGGGTGCCGCAGGAGTGGCGGGACCGGGTGTTCGTCCAACTCCGCAAAGCGTTCAGAGAGGACCGCCCCCTGGACTTCGTGATATTGACGAAGCGACCGCAGGAGATCACGGCAAAGGACCGGAGGTGGTTTGTGGACTGCTGGAGCCTCTGGGTCGGGGTAAGCGTGACCGGGCCGGAGGACGCCTGGCGCTACCGGGCGTTGTGCGAGGCTGTTCCGGCGGGGCGGCGGCTGCTCAGCATGGAGCCGCTGCTGGAGCGGACTCACGGGATATGCGAGGGTGAGTACCCGGCCTGGGCCATCATTGGCCCACAGACTCCGGTGATGCACACAGACCACGAGATGTCTGCGATAGTCAGATACACGGTAGAGCTGTGGGGAGGGCCGGGTGGCATCCCCGTCTTCGTGAAGCCCGCCGCGCAGAAGGCGTGGCCGGGGGTGCCGCTGGTGCAGGAGTGGCCGGACAGCATGTACTACAAGCCCGCTGCGAGCGGGCAGGGAGGCGACTGACGATGGATGCGACAGAGGCATTGAAGAGACGGGATGCGCTCCTAGAATTACTTGTGAGGAAGCATTGGCAGCTCAAACGGCGCGATGGGTTGCGCCGCCTCGTGTGGTGTTTCCTGTGCGACCTTAGCCCGTTGCTGAGGGCCGCCACCGACCCGCTGGCCGAGGAGGACCGGGAGGTAGGAGCAATGGTGAGGGAGAGGGGCTTGGGGGGCATGATAGATGCGATCCACGAGTTGGATGGCCTCGGCGGAATATGGGGATTCTGGTGGAAGTCCGCGCTCACTGCTACCGAACCCATGATGACTACGCTATCCGCTGTTGGTCTGCTCGATAGGGTCCACGCCTACATTGGGCAGTCAGGGACCGGGGAGGAGCCGCCCTTCGCCGAGCACCTTGCGGAACTGGGAGCGAAGCATCGCCGCCGGAACTCGGTCCTATGGGATGGGTTATCGTGGGTCACTGCTGAGAATGGAGAAGAGAAGGTCTTCTTCCTGGGGCTTGTGCAGGATCAGGCAGCCGCCCTTGCCTTCGCCCGCGAGAATCGCAAGCCCTCCGAGGGCGCTGCCCCGACCGTCCCGCCCGAGGTGGTGGAGCAGTTGCGGGAGGCCGGGACGCTCGTGGTCCTGCGGCTCGGGTGCGAGCCGGGCAGCGCGGAGTGCGGGGGGTGTGAGTTCGTAGATCGTGATCTGGATGAATGCGCAGTGCCGCAGTTTGACAATGCGGAACTGGGTCACGAAGGGGAGTGGCTCCGCTGCCTCGCCTGCCTCGATGCTGAGGAAGAACTCAGCGAGGGCATCCGCTTGAACGCGCACGAGACAGACCTGCAACGACGGGCGAGGGCTTACCTAGAGAAGACGCTCCCTGCTGACGGGGAGGTGCAGACGGCGCTGGACGTCGCCGATGGGCGAGGGCCCCTTGCCAAGTCTAGGTAGTTTCCTTCGGTTCCCAGGCGGCCCAGGCGATCTGGCCTCCAGCCGTCGCCTTGCTGGCATCCATCTTCGCCCAGGACTTCACCGCTCCCCCCTCCCCCGTCGTCCAGACCCGCTTCAGGGTGATCTGCCCACCCGATGCCACGGCCGTTTTCTCGATCTGGAAACTCCACTGGCCATTGGCATCCGTGTGGAAGGACGTCCCCTTCAGCCGCCGAATGACTCCGTCCGCCGCGGTGTACATTGCGCTGTCGGAGCAGTCCACGACCGTCACGGTCACTTCCTCATGGGCGGCAGTTGCGGCTCCATCGAGGCTCCTCTCCGTCGCCCAGACCACGTAGTTGTCGGCACTGGTCGGGACGGGAATGCTGATTGCCGTGATGGTGAGGATCCCACCAGCCGGCGAGACGATGTTCCCGTTCTCGTCCAGTTCCAGCGTGAACACGTCGCCGATGACGCTTCCGGTGTCCGGGCAGATGACCTGATACGTGCCAGGGTAGGTCAGGTAGAACGTGACCTCGCCGTCGCCATCAGTCGGGTTAGTCTCCGGGTCAGGCGGGGCCGCGGTGAACTCCCATGAGAACTCCGCCGCCAATGCGCCGCCCTGCGTGGACTGCGCCCCGACACCCACAGTGGCCGTGTACTCAGTCCCCAACTCCAGGGCGCCGTCCGGCACAAAGGTCAACACCGTGTCGCCGCCCGACCATGAGAAGCCCCCGCCAGGGTTCGGGCTGAGCGAGAACGCCGCCTCGGTCGTCGCCCGGTCCATGACCTCGGAGAAGGTCACTACCACATTCGCGGCCGCCGCCACGGAAGTGCCGGTCGGCGCGTAGCCGCTCACTGTCGGGGCCGGCGGCAGCGGGTCCTCGATCTGCCACTGGTACAACTTCGGCAAGTTCGCCCCGCTGCCTGCGAACACGAACCGCAGGCGGATGGTGTCAGTCGTCAGGTCCGCCAGGGATGCCCCATCCCAGGTCACGGCCTGCTCGGTCGCATTGTTGAGAGTGTCGCAGTCCCCTCTCGCATAGTTCGCGATGGCCTCCTCCGTCGCGTCCAGTACCTCCACCCTGACTGCCCCACCGTTCGGGTCGCAGGAGCAGACCAGGGACCCCCAGCCCTCAGCAGGCTTCTCAATCAGCGGTGTCTCCAGTATCCCATCAGTCTCTCCACTGTCCAGGGCGTACCAACACTCCCCATACACCCGGCACCACGCGAAGTTCAGCACTCCCCCGATGTAGTAGTAGATGGTCCGGTCGCCCAGCCTGAAGGGACGGCCTGGTACGAGGCGGTTAGACTCCCCGGACAACTCCGACATTGGCAACCACTCACTGTGTGTCATGTACTCTTGCCAATGTACCCCATCCTCGCTCACGAAGCAGTACACCCCCGAGGAGGCTCCAACCGCCGTGTCGGAATACTGCATCAGGCAGTCCGACTGCCCGTAGACATAGCTCGCGTTCTGGTGTACCTGGATGCCCACCAGCGGGGTGAGTTGGTTTCCGTGCGGGAGCGGCATCATGGACCTCAGATCGGCTCCTCGCATCCCGACCAAAGGCCGGCAGTCCGCACCATACTGCCGCCACTTGTGGTTGACCGTCTTCCCCTGCGACCACCCCCAGTACCTCCGCGACGGGTCCTTCGTGTAGGGGTTCTCCACGATGTAGAACTCCCCACCCCGGTTCACCCACTGCCCCGCCCCGTTGCCCTCCGGTGTAAACTGATCCGGGCCGCCAAGGATACTCATCAACGGGTTCCCATCCCACCAGTGCTCTTGCCGGGAGAAGCTCCAGCGATCCGCGCAAGGCCCCAGCAGGTAGGTCAGGTAGTGATCCACATTCGCCTGCTGCGACATATAGACCAAGTACCAACCGTCTGACCCCTCAAATACGCCGGTGATGTTGCCGTCGCTGTACATGGCATCCGAGGCTTTTTCGGGCCTCAGGTCCGCAGCGGTCAGGAACGGGTTCGTGCAACCACCCGGCGGTGTCTCGTCAACCCAAGAGATGCGGCCCGTCCCGACGTTCCAGGTCCCTGTGCAGTACCCATAGCTCACCACGTTCGTCGGACTGGTGCCCCTTACAACCACAGTGACCGTCTCCGTATCCTCGTCGTAGGCCACCGGCACAGGCCACAGCTCGACGGCGTGCCGCCAAGTATTCGCTGCCTGCAGGTCGGCCTTCGTCGCGACGGGGTTGCTGATCTTGGTCGGCTTCTGCTTCGTGCGCGTCACGTTCCGCGTCCGCCAGACCTTCGTACTCTCGCCATGCAACTCGGAGCTCAGCATGAAGTTGTCGGCGTAGGCGGGGCCGTGACCGCTCGCGTCTCTTTTCAGCACCTGATACGTCGTCGGGCTGTCAACCTCAATCCGCTCCAGCAGGATGTCGCAGTAGAAGGCCGAGTCATTCTGCCAGGTTGCGGGCCGACCATAGACAAACGCCTGACCTCTCGAATCACCCGGCGAGCCGTCCATGTAGGCGGTGCGGCCACGCTCATAGCGCAGCAGGTTGATGACATCCATGCTTGACGTGTTCCACAGCCCGTAGTAGCACCACTCCAGCTCTGTGAAGTACTGCGCCCCGAAGTAGCTTTCCCACAGCCAGGCATCCATTGACATATCCGGGATGCGTTCCCCCCACACCGTATTGGTCCCGGACAGCGTGCCTTGAATGGATGCCCGGAAGTCCACGACTCCAATGTCGCCGGCTACAGGGATTGCGGGCAGTGCACCCTCCAGCGTGAGTATCTTGGTGGACTTCGCGTAGTCGGTCGCCCTGAGCCTCCGCCCGGCGCAGTTGCCGGTCTGGAATGTCACCCCCGCCCCATTCCAGTAGTCGCTGTCATAGTCGGCGGCCAAGTTAGTCTTGAACTGAGTGACGGAGTTGCCCGCGTCTTCGGCGACCGTGAACTGACGACCACTGCCATACTGGCTATACAGGTCGCCAACCTTCAGGGGGGAGTGGTAGTAGTCCACCGGCCCAATGCGGATGAATGTCTGAGCGGGGTTCGTGTCATTCACGACATGGATACGCTGCCGGTAGGTGGCTGGTGCCGTCAGTGCTGAGTTCCATAGCGCTATTGTCCCTGGGTGTGTCGGCGGCCCCGGCAGCACCAAGCCGACGGCTCGATCCTGAGCGTATCCCGCTGCGACCTCCAGTTGTGAGTAGTTTTCGTGGTTGGTCCCGGTGACGTATGCCTCCTGACCGCTACCTCCCGCTAGCGCCAGGGCAGCGAACAACGGAACGCGGTCGTCCTCGCTCAGGTCGTGACGTGGCTGCCCCAGCAAGAACCGCTTCCTGCCCTGCTCACGCACACCGTCATCCAGCAGGCAGTACCGCTCGTCGTTAGCACAGGTGAAGGTCGGGCTCCCCCCGGAAATCTCAGCATCATAGCATCCGTCGAACGTCGCAAGCAGGAGCAGATTCCCAGTCCCGTCGCCCTCTGTCGTTCGATGCCGGTGCGTCTGAGCGTACAGTTCCGCAACCTGCCCTGCCGTCATCAAGTCATCCCACACCGCTACTGACCCGATGCAGAACTTCTCCTCATAATACTGATCCCTCTTGACCGGCCCCAGGTATAGACCAGTCGCAGTCCCCACAGGAGCAGTGGCATCGGTTATGGGCGTCCCGGCCGCTACCCCATCCCAGTAGGCCCGCAGGACACCATTCCCGGCCCCTGCTGAGAAGTCCCATGTGTAGACCATCAACTCCCAGACGTACCCATGCCCTCCGAACAGGGTCCAGATGGCCTCTGTGAACGCTGTCTCCTTTGTCGCCCCAGCCGACCGCACACGCCAATCTCGGCCATAGGTCTGCTCCATTGAGTTCTCGCTGTCAATGACCAGCCGCCAGAACTTGTCAGACCCGGCGTAGCGGTCCGTCGGTGGTGTATGCTGCCAGATCGCCAGCGTACCCTTCTTGCCCGACGAGTATTCGATGTTCCCCGCCGCGGCAAAGTAGCAATCCGCCCCTCGCGGGTCTATCCACAGGAACTGTCTGCGGGCCATGCCTATCCTGTCTCCCTGGTCGCGGCCATGATGCTCACGGGGTAGGCCCTGACAGGGTCACCGTTCTGGTCAACGACGGTTAGGGTAATCGGAACGGCATGGGCGCCGCCGAGACCGATAAGTTCCTCTGCCAGTTCTTCGGTGTAGATGCTCTCGGTCGCAAAGGAGAACTGCAAGTCATCCATTCCGCCACCGGAGTCGGTGATGAGCACCAAGCCGCAGGCGCAGTTCGTGTCTGTCGCGGACAGCGCGAGGTGGACGGCAGGCTTGCCGGTGACCTTTGCTACCGAACCGTTCAACGCTCCGGCATCCGCACCATCCTTGATGATGGTCGCAGTCACAGCGCCGCTGGGAGCGGTGAGTATGCCGTCCTTCCAGGTGGGCACGTCAACGGTCTGCGCGACGCCCTTCTCGAACGCCATGATGCACCTCTACTGGACGACTTTGCCTACTGCGGTTGGGGCCACGATGGTCTCCAGTTCGATGACTTGCGGCGGGCCCGGTTCCGCGGCAGGCGCCAGGGCTACCGATGAGGGACAGGTCGCGACGTGGCGTGGTTGGTTCTCCCGGCACCACATGCCGATGAGGTGCGCCTTCACCTTGTCCTCATCGCTTGCGGTCTCGGACCCGTCAATGGCCTTCAACTCGGCCAGCCTCCCCTTCAGTTCCGCGCAGTAGTCATCCAACATCACCAGGGCATCACCCTCGGCGTCAATGATCTCCCGTTGTACGCGCCTGAGGCGAGCACGTAGGGTCTTCTCAGCGTCGTCTTTCTGAATTGCCATCAGGGTCCTCCTCAGATCTTGGCGAGTAGCGTGCCGGCCACGTTGCCCCAGGTCACGAGGATGTCTCCGCCGTTGGGGGTGATTTCCGGCGACACGTCGAAACACATGAGCAAGGGATCGCCCGCGTCCGTGTCGTTGTAGACCACAACGTATTGAATGTCGTGATCCGCCAACGCTGCCACCGCCGGGAAGTTCTGGTTGGTGGCGTCCAATACCCCGAGCACGTTTGCCTTGCCAGCAAATGCCGCACTCGTCCTGGTGGCAAGGACCGTGCCGATGTCGCCCAACTCATTGTCAACGGCCATGTCGGGGGTGTAGTGCTCGCTGCACTGCAGGACGGCCTTGATGTCGTCTGCCGTCCAGCCAATGCCCGTCTCCACAATGGTCTGCAACGCTACACCATACCATGCCTGTGTTGCCACGATTGCACCTCTACAGTCTGCCCGCCATTGACGGCCCAACCCGTTCGAATGTGCGGTTGATGAGCGGCAGGAACACGAACCCGACGCCCGCTATTGCTACTTTGATGGTGCCGAGGACAGCACCGCTGGGAATGCCGTCGAGTGAAATCGTCACCGCGCCCGGTGTCGCCGTCAAGCTGCCCAGCAGGGCATTCGATCCGATGCCATCAAGTGCGATGGATATTGCTCCCAGCGTGACCGTCAGACTGCCCAGTACATCCGGCCCCGCAATCCCGTCAAGGATGGCAAAGACAGCTCCGGGGGTCAGTATGACTGACCCGAGCACCCGCCCCGCACTGATACCATCGAGCAGTGCCGAGACCCCTCCAGGGACAAGAATGACTGCCCCCAGTACATCCGGCCCCGAGATGCCACTCAACGCGATCCCTGCTGTCCCTGGCGTCAGTGCGACCGCTCCGACTCCGCCCGGTGACGCGATCCCTGACAGGATGGCCGAGACCGCCCCCGGTGAGACTACAACGGTCCCCAGCACCGCCCCAGAAGCGATGCCTGCAAGGATCGCGCTGGCTACTCCTGGCGAGACCGTGACTGCCCCCAGCGCACCAGACGAGGCGATGCCTGCCAGGGTAATCGTCTGCGCCCCCGCCCCGCCCCCCGCCGCATACCACCAGCGCGTGTCGGGACCCCAGCCAGCGAACGTGTTGGCGGCCAGTTGCTGAAACGCCGCCTCCGGCAAGGCGTCGTGCCAGACCATCAGGGCCGCGATCTGGCCGGTCGCATAGGAATACGTCGAACCAATGAGCCAACCCCCGATGCGTGCTGCTCCCGTTGTGCCCTGCACATACGTTGCGGCAGTCCCCGAGTATGTCACGACCTCGGGCACACCGTTGACATAGAGTCTGCCGACCGTCAGGTTATCCCAGGAGCCACCAACCGCATACCACGTATTCGCCACCATCACCGTGCTGCCGATTACGGTATAGCGGCCAGTAACGCCATCCGAGGAGTTGTTCCCAAAAAAAAATGATAGGAGGCCAGTCGTTCCAATCTGGGCCAAGTGTCCGATGTAATCGGCCTGCCGCGAACTCATGTAGATGCGAAACACGGTTGCTAACGTCGTTGGCTTGACAAGTGCGAAAAAGCTGCCCCGCACGGTGGGAGGAGAGCAGTGACGGAGGCAGTCAACGCAGTCATCCGTCCCGTCGAAGTCCAACCCGCCCCCATACGGCGTCCCCACCCAGTCCGTCGCGGGGTCCATGCCCGTCAGCGTGCCGTGGTTCCCGTTCCCGCTGCTGTCCCACGCCTGCCGGCCGCCGTCGTTCAGTAGCCACGCGCCGACGGGCTTTGGTATCCCGCCTCTGGGCCGCCACAGTGATCCAGGTAGGGGCTTGCTGAGTGGCATTAGACTATCGTATCCACCTGTACGAGGTCGGCCTTGAAGTAGACCGCGACACCGTTCGCGTCGTTGTCAACCACGAGCCGGAAGCACTTGCACTCCATCGGGATGGCGCACTCATACCGTTCCGCACTGTTGGCGACAAAGGCCGTAACCTCCTGGATGTTAGCAAGGTTCTCCTCCACCGTCAGATGCGTCGAGGCATGGATCAGCGAGACCTCGTGAAACTCGCTGTTTGCCAGCACCGCATTCTCGACGAAGACCCTATCTGTGAGTGCGTACCCGGTCGTGCTGCTCATGGTCAGTTCTTTCTGACTAGCCGCACTCTGCGTTGTCACCGCCAGGCGGATCGCCGTCGCGATAGCCGTCACGAAAGAACACAGCAGTCCCCAGGCCATATTGCCTGCCGCCGCTTTCCGCATCTCCACTCGGAACTTGACCCCAGCCGTCAAGGCCGTTGTGACCGCCCGTGCAAACTGGATCGTCAGGATGCCCCCATACTTCCCCGACATATCCTGATCGGCCCCCACGTAGACGGTATTGGCCGCGAGGGATTGCAGGGCTGCTACAGCCACGTAGCTCTCCGTCTTTGCCATGTTATGCCACCACCTGTTCTTCGTCGGTGCCGTCCCACAGGGCTAGCTCATACCATGCCTGGTCGCTGGCATCCTGCGGGTCGAGGCCCTGCGCCTGCAGTTGCGCCATCCGCACACCATGCCTCCGAAGGCGCTCGATCAGGAACGGGTCTTTGTCAACCGTCCACGGCTCAACGGGTAGCTTGCCCATGTTATGCCACCACCTGTCCGTACCGTCTGAGTTCCGCCTGCTGCCTGACCTTCCAGGCGTTCAGGGCGCTCGTGGCGCTGGCGACGATGGAGGCCTGTGTCGCCCCTCCGCCCTCCAGCGGGATACTCTCGACGATCTCCATGACATCCCCCGCCACGATAGTCGCCTTCTCTGCAGTGCTGATCTGCCCCGGCCCGATACCCTCCGTCAAGACGGTGCTCCCGCTCCTACCGCTCGCCAGCAGCACGGCCTTCCAGGCCAGCCCCGCGCTGTTGTTTCCCGTCGGCACTGGCGTATGGATCACGACCCGAAACTGCCCATCCCCATTCGCATCCAGAATGTGTATCGCACTCATCCGTCAACACCTCCGCCATTCTCTACGCTCGGGCCGGATGCGTCGCATTCGGCCCCTCCAATGACCCCTCGCCGTTTCCCTCACTTCATCATTCATCATTCATCATTCATCGTTACCTTTCCCGCCTTCCCCCTTCCTTCACTTCCTCATTCATCATTCATCATTCATCATTCATCATTCATCGTTGCCTTCGCCTTCCCCGCCTTCCCCGCCTTCCCCTCCATCGCATCGAGCTGCTCGGTCACCCACGCCGGCAAGGGGCACCCCAGTGCGGCCAGGTTCTCCGCGCACGATGTCCCCTCGCGCACAACGACCATGCCGATGACGACGAACTGCACTGCCGCCTGGACGCCGAATACCATGTCCAGGGCGATGCCTACGATGTAGGCCAGGGCGTACACCAGGAGCTTCACGAACGCCCCGCCCAGCTTCCTGCTGGACAGCCTCTGCCCGGGGCACGCGCAGGCCCCGATGATCCCCAGCCCGGTATCGGCCACCCACAGGATTATGCCCGCCCGCAGCAGGTTCTGCTGTGCCGCCGAGATGCCGTCCCACCACACGACCGCGGCCGCAATGGCCGCCGCGACCATCACCTGCACCCATCCCCCCACCAGGCTCATTGCATACTCCCATGTGCGCTTCTCCATGTCATGCCCCCGTCGTTGCCGTTCTCTATGCTCTCTGTGTCTCTGTGGTCAGCCTTCGCCTTCCCCGCCTTCTTCCGCCGTCTTCCGCCGTCTTCCGCCGTCTTCCGTGCCTTCCGTGTCTGCCTTTGCCTTCACTTCATCATTCATCGTTTCCCCCACCACGGTCCCGCTATCATCCGGCGTTATCGCCAACTCTGCCGAGACACAAGGTATCTCAATCACAAGGAGGTCTCGGCAGACTACCTCGCCCCCGGAACCGCGCACCTCTATGGGCATTGAAACCGTCAAGCTGCACTCGCCCACGCGCAATGCTGGAAACCCGGACACCGTGACTACCATTGCCATCTGCCAACACCTCCCACCGTTCTCTGTGCTCTCTGTGTCTCTGTGGTCAGCCTTCGCCTTCCCCATCCCCCAGCGCCTTCCCCAGCCTCATCAAGTAGCACCACGCCTCTTCCCGCGTCAGCGCCGCCTTTGGCCGTGTCCCATCGCTGATCCCCTGCGCCTTCACCCACTGTTGCGCCTCCGCCGCCCAGGGGCTCACTTCCTCCTCGCCATTCGCCTGCAGGTTCCCCTCCGCCACCGGAGTCCCGCCTGTCAACGGTGCCGGCAGCTCCAGATGCGCGTGTATCGCCGCCACGATCCCCCGCGCCACCGCCTCCATATACCACTCACCTTTGATGATCGCCGCTTCCGCCGCGTTCGTGATGAAGCAACACTCCACCAGGCACGCGGTCACATGCCTCCAATTGTCGCCCCCGACCAGCACCCCCAGATGGCTGTCCTTCCCCTGGTACCTCCACGTGCTCGCGGGCCCGCCCCAACTGAACCCGATCCCCAATGCCTCCGCGATCCCCTCCGCCACCAACTCCGCAAGGTCCGCCGCATTCGTCGCGGCGGGATTGTCGAAGAACGCATGACAGCCGTGCGCCTCCGGCGGTCCCGCGTCGTGGTGGATGCTCACGAACACGTCACCCTTGTTCGCGACGCTGAACCTCCCCCTGGCGCTCAGGCTCAGGCCCATGTCGGTCACGCGGGTCAGATGGACCTCGTGCCCATTCGCCACGGCCAGCGTCCTTGCCCGCAGCGCGATGCTCAGATTGAGGTCCTTCTCCTTCAGCCCGAACCCACAAGCCCCCGTATCCTCTCCCCCATGCCCCGGATCCAGTATGATGATCGCCATGTCGTTTCCCTCGCCCTTGCTGTATCCACAGCCGTGCAGTTTCCCGCCCGGCACGAGCGCGGGCGTCGTCGCGTCTGGTCAGGCCCACCACTCCGGGCCCCGCTCCTTCTCCAGCTCCTCGATCCACCACGGTTCGTCCAGTTTCGTCGCGAACCCCTTGAACCCGAAGGCCGTCAACTTCTCGATATTCCCAGCCCTGATCCCGTCAATACCACACAGGCCGGACCAAAACTGGCCGGCCTGCAAGTAGGCTCGAAAGTCAGGGAAGTCTTCATCCGGCGCCGGGTCCCGCCAGCCCTTGCCAGACCACTGAGACAGCGCCCTCAACTGCTCCCCTCGCGGAGACTCGAAGAAGGCCTCCTTGACGAACGCCCCGGGGACCAAGGTATACCCACAGGCGACGTATGCCGGGGCCTCCAAATCGTTGAGCACGTCCAGGAGCCGCCCGCCACCGAACCGCCAGTCCTGGAGAACGTCCCAGTCCATCGGCAAGAACACGGGCTTCACACCCATGTCTCTCAGCATCCCACCGACCCTCTTCACGAAGTCAGTACAGGCGCAGATGTTGCCAATTGCGTCACCATCCCACGCATGGTACAGGTATCGGTAGGAAAGTTCAACCCCTTGTTGCCCGATTGCCACTCCACGGAGGCCCGGGCCGATCTCCTTGATGAGCGCCAGCGTGTCCTCGTAGTCGGGCAAAGGCTCGAACCACGCCTGTCCGTAGGGCTGCCGAGACTTGTTTTGGAAGAGGGCCAGCGAGAGGATGTCCTTCTCGGTCAGGCAGTCTGTGACGCCGTAAAGGACCCGGCGCTGGATGTAGAGATCGTCTTTGTGTTCGCGGGGTAGGGCAAGGGGGAGGAGGAGAAAACGACCGCAGGGCCACTCGCACCACGGGTAGTTTTGGGCGGGGTAGGCGAAGGTGCGGAGGACCATTCACTCACCGGTCCTTCTGCCCATGGCGATGACACGGGCCTCTGGGACCTGGGTGCAGCAGGTGTTGATCCCCGCCTTGAGGACGAGCTCAAAGCCCAGAGCCTGCACCAAGTCGGCTAGGCTTTCCCTGTCCCACCCACTGCAGTGGTCCACGCTGCCCGCGTACTCCCCATCCCAGTCGGGGTACTCCCGCCAGTGCTTGAACTCGGGGCAGTCCACGGTACCGGCGAGCGAGGTCCCGAAGAAGCAGTAGCCCGGATTCCGGGGAACCATCATCCCCCGCAGTCCGATCAGCGGGTTCTGGAGTTGGTGCTCCACGACCTCGGTGCAGTTGTAGAGCGCGTCCGGTCCCATCGGAAGCCAGATGTCATCCGTCGCCATCGGGTCCTGCAGGTTGGCCCACACCATCGTCCAGGGCAAGTCCTCCGATCTTGGGAACCCCACCGGGTTCGTCCCGACCGCCTCCCACCCCGCCAGCCCACACATCGTCGGAAAGATGCCGTAGGCCGTCCCGATGTCCACCACGCCCCACTGGCGGCCATCATGGAGCATCCACGCCATCAGGGGCACCATGTACTCCGCCGAGTAGCCGAGCGTGGTCTCGATGTAGGATCGGTACTGGTCGAAGGCATCCATCACTCGTTTGCAGGCCATGTCGAACAGTAGCCGAGCCTCGTTTCCTCGAGCGCGGAGGGGTTCCCGGAAGAACTCGTAGAACGGATTTGCCATGGTCATGTTTGGTCTCCTGATTGTGATGATCACTTACGGCATCAACTCCCCGCGAGACCTCAAGAGGCGCGACCACTCCCCCGCGTGGATGACCGGGTGCTGCACGATGTTCTCCATCACCGACCGCACGCCCTCCTGAGGCAGTCCCCGCGCCCAACCCTCGCCCGGCACAAACGGCACCTGCTGCGTGAACCGCACCAGCATCTCATTCGCCCTCTCGTAACTTCCGTACAGGACGCGGCCCATGAACTTCCAGAGCCTGTCTGGCGGCACCCCTGCCTCGATGATGTCCCTGACGTAGTAGCCCGCAGAAGCCGGGCCCGACGAACTGGAGATTGTGTCTCCGTCGGTGCGCTCTACCCGCGGCATGAAGAACTGACAGGGCGTCTTCTCGCACTGCCGCTCGAAGTCCGGCAGGTTGTAGTGCAACTTGGCGATCAGGGGATAGAAGGCGTCCGCGAAGGCCTTGTCCTGCATGTGGTCCGTACCCCGGATGAGGCAGTTGCGACCCGTCGTCACATCCCCGACCATCTGCGCGAACTGGACATAGGGATGCTTGGAGGCCCCCTGCGTCAATGCAAACGAGAGGTAGTCGCAAGCGGTGGGCTCCGTCATTGTCACCATGACTAGGCGGGGGTCGTTCGGCCAGTTGCCCCACAACTCGTCTAGGCGCAACCTGTGCCAGTAGGCATCGATCAGGCCGCGGTCATCGGTCAACTGTACCCCCCAGTCCGGGGACATGCCGTGGGAGAGGAAGACGTTCGGGTGGGATGGCCTGATCCCAAGGGCCTGCAACTCGTCCATGTTCTCCTGCGCGTGTTTCACGTAGAGATCCCAGGAACCATGACCCCTGGTGGCCCAGAGTTGCTGGCAGCGCATGGTGAAGGTGCCGCCCGTGAGGCGAGCGGCCTCCATCGAAAACTTCGCGAGGAGCCAGTGGCCTACGTGCGCCTGTCCCGATGGGGAGATTCGGAATCGCGTATGGAGTGGCAGGGGATACATGGTTCACTCCTGGATGCCCATGAACTCTCTCGACTGCTCTTTCGCCCGCGCGTGGACCTCGCAGTGCTCTCCCATCGTCGCGTAGCCCTCAGCGTTCCTCGCAACCGGGACGGGCGAGACCCCTTTCCCCAGCGCCAAGAGACGCAGGCCGCACGTCCCTATGAGGGACCGGTTGGCGTCCTCACCATATCTGAGGAAGCGGCAGTTGTCCCGGAGCTCCGCACCCACCAGTGCATCCATGTTGATGAACTGCACCACTCGACAACGGCGACTCTCGTCGCAGACGAATTCACAGGGGATGCTCACGGAGTTACCCCCATCTCGGTCAGTCTTCTCGTCACCTCGCCCATGTCCACCGGGGGCCCACCCACGAGTCGCCGGAACATCGGGTAGGCCACCGAGGCCCGGACCTCCCCCATGTAGGTCGTGAGTTCCGGGTCTCCTTGCAGCCCCAGTTCCTCCGCCCGCTCCAGCAACCGGCAGTCCTCGATGCCCTGGACGAAGCCCTCGTACCCTCTAGTGGGGATGACCGTCCCATCCTCCCGCGGCACCGCATAGGTGAACTTATCGCCCTGGGCCCGCACGATGCAATCGCGGTCCCCGGCCTTCGTCTTCGGGTCATGGGCGTATGTCCACAGGAGCGCCTGTTTGGGCTGGCGGGCCCAGCACCACAGTCCCGAATAGTAGCGCAAGACATCGTAGTCGTGGTGGCACTCGTTGCAGAAGTAGGACCAAAGTTCCTTGCCGAGGCTTGCCGCGTCCGATGCCGTGCTCGCCCTGAATGTGGACCCCTGGACGATCCAAATGTCGGGTGCCTCCCCAAGGTATGGCCCGCCCTGGTAGCGGTCCATCGCTGCCGCCGCGCAGATCGTGCAGGCGAAGCGCAGCCCATGTTCGTGGGCATCTTCCGCCTGGCGCTGGAGATAGGGGTAGTCGTGCATGCTCGGCGTCTCAATCCCACAAATCACGATCTCCGGCCATTCTCCCGTGCAGTGCTGCTTCGCGTCGGAGATGGTCTTCCCTGTCGCGCTCAGGATGAGCATGGGATTGCGGGGGTTCACCAGTCCCTCATCCACGATGGCGTCGATCATCATGGCGAGGCCAAGCGCCGAGTCGGGGTCGAAGTAGCGGGTGTCATTGCCAGAGAGCGTCCCGGTAGCACAGCCGCTAGACGCCTGCTCCCGCCAGTAACTGCGGGCATGCTGCGGGTAGGCGCATCGACCTAGTTCGTGGTAGAAGCCGTGGGCAGTTCTCATCTCATTCCCTCCAGAGTTCTCAAGACTTCCGGCGCCTGCAAGGCCGGCAAGACCTTCCCAGGTCGCGGCATCTGGAAGGGCACCGTGTTCCGCACCGTCTGCAGATAGCCCAACCCCTCATCATCAGACTTGGCTGTGCACGCGTTTTCCGCCCGCTCCAGGAGCCTGCAGTCCTCGATGCCCTTCGCAAACCCGTCGTAGCCCGGAGTGCTCTGCACAGTCCCATCATGCCTCGGGATCGCCAGCGACCAGTGGTCTGTTTCGGGTACGCAGAGCGATCCGTCGGTGTTGACCCGTGTGCGCTGGTCATGGGTGAAGCACCAGACCAATGCCTGCTTCGGTCGCCGTGCCCAGCACCACAGGCCAGCGTAGTACCTCATGTGATCGTACTGCCCCGGCAGGGACACCGTGAACGCCGCCCACAGTTCCTTCCCCAACGCCTTCGCGTTCTTCTCGGTGTCCTGCTGCCAGGTGTGCGCGTGGACAATCCAGATGTCTATCGCCTCCCCCAGGATGGCCGAGTCTCCATCCCTACGCTTGCCCTCCTTGACGTAGTTGCCGCTCACGAACAGGGACGACCTGAAGTAGAGCCGATGAGCTGCACGGGCCGCATTCCACACACTGTCGAACTGAGCGGGGCTGGGATCGTCGAGGTTGGGCAGCACGACCTCCGGCCAGTCGCAGGTGGACTTCTGCTTCGCCCAGTAGAGATCGTCCGGGGTCGCGAACATGAGCAGGGGCTCGCCGACCTTCGCGAGGCCCGCGTCCATGAGCCCTTCGACGGCGATGACCAGTCCAGTCTGGGGGTCGGGCGGGCAGAGGGCCTGCCAGCCGTTGACGGCCGCCGTGGTCATCCCCCGGGTAGCCTGCTCCCGCCAGTACGCCTGGAACTGGTGGGGGTAGGCAGTGCCGATGCTCTGGTAGAGGCCGTGCCGAATCATGGGGCATCATCCTCGATTGCTATCCCGCTGCCCCAGGGGCGGTCGGGTTCCGGGGGTGGCGGCTCAGGTTCGGGTTCAGGCTCAGGAGCCAGCATCCCGTTGTCCGTCAGGAACGCCGCCAGTCCGTTGCTCAGTCGCTCGATGTTGTCCTCGTCCAGGTGGCACCCGTACTGGTCACTCAGGTCATGCAGGACCTCATGCAGCAGCACCGGCAACAACTGCGGGTGCTTCTCGTGCACCATTTCGTCCAGCCTGATCTCGCAGTCCTGCGGGTCGCGCGTGCCCCAGAGGTGCCCTGCCTCACTGTGGAGGTTCGGGACGCGGATGACCTTGTACATGAGATGGCCGATCTTCAGGGTCTCGGGGATTCTCATTTGGCCGTCACCCAGCAGGAGCAGATGCCGGCGGCCTCCGCCGCCGCCTTCGCCTCGTCTTCGGTCGCCCAGGTCAGCGCCTCATCCGGGTTTGCGCTCCACTCGTTGCCACAGCAGGTGCTCTTGAGCCACAGACCGTTCTCGGCATCGTAGATGACGTACATGGTCAACTTCCTTTCACTTGCCGTATCCGGCTTTCTTGAGGAGGGCTAGCCCCTCCGTGCGCACCTTGTCCATGTCCACCGTCGGGATCTCTTTGTCCTGGTTGTCCTTGACGTACCCTTTCGGCCACCATCCGAACGGCACGCTGTCCTCCACCCCCTTCAGCCACTCATCCGTCTTCCTGGTCTGCAGGCTCGCCACCGCCTGCAGCACCCGGTAGTCAATCGTCCCCTCCAGCAGGCCGTCCAGCTTCTCGTGCTTGAACTCCGTCGCTGAGACCTCCTCGATACGCGAGTAGTCCCACGTGGCCTGCTTGTTGATCGCCGCCCAGACCAGGTTCACGTTCGACCTCATCTTCCAGGCGTAGACCCCGAACGTGTACCTGTCCAGGATGTTGCTGGATGGATAGGCAAGGTAGGAGCCAATCATCGCCCCTTGCTTCGCTGCGATCTTGTAGATGTTGTCACGCCAGGTGCCGACCCCGATGATCCAGATGTCCAGAAACTCAGCGAGGCCGCGCTCCCAGGTGTCCACGTCCTTCGGGTCACACCAGGGGAGCTCGGCGTAGTAGCCGGTGATCTGGTAGCCCGCCACAGCCGTACCGTCCCGCAGACCGGCCGCATGGGCTTCCTCGTGGCACTGCCGCACCCAGTTGACCTGGCGCCCGTTCGGCTCATCCGAGTTCTGGCAGGCCAGTTCGGGCCACTCTACATCCGGCAACCTGAAATCCTTCGCCCGGATGACATCCGCGGGGCCGACGCTGTAGCAGACCAGCGGGAACCTGCAGTCCAGCAAGCCGACGAGGGCGGCGTTGTTGATCTCCCTCGCAATGCAGCGGGCAGCGCCGTCCTTCTCGGCCCACTTGTCCTCGGGTTCGCCCGGCAATAGACGGGCCTGGGGAGCGAAGTAGTTGAGGCCGTGGTCTCGCATGGCAGCCAAGTACAGGGTCTCGGCACCGAAGTAGCCGGGGGTGTAGTAGCAGCCGAAGCCGGCATCGGCGTTCGGCAGAGACACCCCGTCCACAGACGGGGGTTCCTGGACGAAGGCGAAGGCAGGGACGGCGATGAGTAGGAGTAGGCTTCTCATGTTCATCGCCACCACCACCACCATGCGCCATACCCGAACTCCTCCCCGTCGCCAATCCCATTGCCGTTCGCGTCCACATCCCCCGCCGCAATGTCCTCCTTCAACCATTGCGGAGTGCGGCCCTTGACGTGCCCGTCGCAGTACGCTGCGTTGTTGATCGCCCCATGCGCCGGTGTCATCCTGCCATCAATGTCGTAGAAGAACAGGCCAGGCGGGTCCCTGATCCAGTCATGCCCGGACCGTGCATCGGCAACGAGTATCACGTCTTCGGGGTGCTTGACCATGTTCCCGGAGGGGTGTCCGCCAAGCGTCCAGGGTTCTGTGTAGGCGGCAGGACCCGCCTTGCAGTTCCCGCCACGCCAGTAGGAGAGCGTGTATGCGCACTTCTTGCAGGTATAGACTGGCGACGTATCGCGAGGCCCATAGTTTGTGAATTCAAGTCGCTTCGGAACCGACCAGCCGCACGCTTGATATGGCCCGAAGTCATCGTAGTCTCCGCAGTACATGATGATCGCCATCGCATACTGCTTGAGATGGCTCTGGCAAGTAGCCTGGTACGCTTTCTCCCGCGCCCGTGCGAACACGGGGTACAGGATCGCCGCCAGGATCGCGATGATCGCGATGACCACCAGCAGCTCGATGAGGGTGAACCCTTTGCGTCTCATGTCAGTGCTCCTTGGTACGTCGTGTTCCGGCCTCAAGGCCGGTCGTGCTTGCGCATGTCGATCGGCAGGTCCAGGTTCGTGAACCCCGGCTGCTGCAGGTCAGACAGGGACTTCAGGGCGTCCTTGCGGGAGATGAGATCACCTGCCTTCACGCCGAGGGAGAACCCAGCCGCCAAGTCTGGTGCGCCGTAGTACCAGGGAATGCCCGCGAGGGCATGGGCGAGTGAGAACTGGGTAGCCCGCACGTCACCCTCTCCCCAGATCCGCACCGCCACCTGCAGCGGTGAGACGTACATGGCCTCGTGAACGGCCCACATCCTGCCAGCATTCCCAAAGGTCGTACTGAGCGCCTCCTGCGCCGCCTGCGGGTCGAAGAACTTGCAGGGCGCCTCTCCCTTCTCCGGGCAGGTACATGGATGGTGCTGTAGGCATCCACACGTCGGGCGCCGCAGGTACAGCGAGTAGATGTGCGAGAACCGCTTCGCTCGCAGCCAGGGCGGAACGTGCTCATAGAGGCCCACGGAAGGGACGCCGAGCGCCGCCGCCACGTACAGGCCCCCCGTATCCACCGAGAGGCACTTGCTGCAGTCGGCGAGCGTCGCCATGAACTCCAGCAACGTCGTCCTCTCGAAGCAGACTGCCTTCGTCCGCTTGACGAGTTGGGGCAATTCCTCGTGGTGTAGGAGCACGACCGTGTACTGCTCCGAGAGGGCCTCGATGAGACGGGTGATCTGCGCACCGGGGAGGGAGCGACCGGCGATCCCAGTGATCGCCGCGAAGGGTAGGAAGGCGAGGGTCGGCTTGTCGAAGCCGGGGTCCGGGCGGAGGAGGGACTTCTCGGGCGGGACGGTCATTGCCACCGGCTCGTCGCCGATGGGCACACCAAGAATGTCCTCCCACATGCTCACTCGGTCGAGCGAGTACCATCCGGGGTGGTTCTCGACGGCCCAGTGGAGGTCAATCCCCTGACCCTCGCGCTTTCCGGTCGTGTTCACCTCGAACCCATCGAAGCCGATGAACCGGTAGAGGTCCTCGTACATCGGCGGCGCATGGAGGGTGATCTTGCGCTTCGGGTACTGGGCCTTGAGTTTGCGGATGGCGGGTTCCATGAAGAGAACGTCGCCGAGTCCGCCCGAGCGCCAGAGGTGGATGCCGCCGTGAACGTTCGCGGCGATGCTGGTATCCGGGTGGATGAGGGACGGTCGTTTGCGGATGGTGATGTTCATGGTCTACCACCAATCTGTCGTGCGGATGTGATGCAGGAGGTCCGACCACCAGAAGTCGAGTTGGCCGAGGTGGGAGGCGAGGCGCTCCTCGGCCTCGGCCTGCCCGGAGGCGCCGTCCCACCAGGGAGGGTCGCCGGTGACCTGACAGTCGCACTCGCTGCGAGTGACAGGGACACCGTTGGCCTTGGCCCACAGGACGACATCCACGAGTCCAAGGCCGCGGGGGTAGTATCCGCCGGGCCAGGCGAACCAACTCATGTCCATCCACAGGCTGCACCCAGCGATTGGCAAGCCTTCCAGCCCGAGATGGGCTAGGGGCTCAACCCATCCTGTGGCATCCGAGGGTACGTCGTAGAGGATCACCTCTCGCTGCGTTTCCAGGGCCTGCGCGCCGAACCGGATGCCCTTCTGGTAGATGAGGCCGAGCACAATCTCCCGGTTGATGTACCCCTCGATATTCCCGATGTCACCATCGGTGCACTGAGCAGTCAGAGGCACCGTCACGATTCCTGGACGGTCATCCCCGACATGCTCTTTTCGACACGGGACACGCACCGGGCAGATGTGCTTCTCGACGGCGGCCACCAGGTTCTCCGCCGCCGCGTCCCAGGTCCAGTTGAGGGCGTTCCGACGGGCGTTGCCTTTCAGGTATCCCTGCCAACGCCAAGGCTCAAAGTCGTTGTACAAGATGCCGCCCATGCGGAGCATGGCCTCTGAGACGCCCTGTACATCCACGACGGCCATCGTTGCCCTCGCTCCAGTAGTGCTCCCCGGAACATCCACGCTTTCCGTCCCTGTCGGGGGAACCCAGTATGCGCCGCCGCCCATGTACTGCATCAGCCCGTCGTACTCCGTCAGGATGCTCGGCGTCCCGCACGCCATCGCCTCCAGAGGCATCATTCCGAACGCCTCCATCTTGTGGCACGACACGAAGAAGTCCACCGAGGAGTACAGTCGCGCCATGCTCCACTCGTCCAGGCCACCGGGGAGGAACCCTATCGGCAGATCCCTCGACGCCTCCAGCACGAGGCCCGAGGCATCCTCACCGTGGCCACCGGAGTTGCTCAGGACGATGAGGGATGCCTCCAGGCCGTCGCCGCACGCGAGCCGGAAGGCCTCGATGCACTCCCGCAATCCCTTGCGCTCCTGGAGGAACCCCCCGGTCAGGAAGAGGGTCTGTCCACGCCTCGGCATTCCAGGATAGACGACCTTTGACAGCAGTTCCTCATCCTTCGGCCAGGGCTGGAAGACCGTCGTGTCCACCCCATGCGGAACGATCTCGACGGGGATGTCCACACCTGCACCCAGGTAGGCTTCGAGGCTCGACTGTCCGGGGACGATCAGGAGGTCCACGCGCTCGTTGATGTAGCGGACCTCGTTGGGGTCCGCCCACTTGAACGAGTCCACCACGTCGATCTCGATGCGCGCCTGGCCCTGGAAACTGCGGAGCTCATTGGGGTCCCCGCGGCCCCAGGACAGGAACGCGAAGGGCTGCTTCACCATCCCCTCCAGGTGGCGGATGGACGTGCGGGTCCAGCCGGTGTGCTTACTGTCGGCAACCTCGCAGGACACGTCGCAGCCGCGCCTCCAGAGGGCGCGGGCGAGTTCGCGGGTCACCTTGTGGGGTGAGGCGTGGGAGGTGCCGGTGAGGACGTGGAACCCGAGGGGTCCTCGGCACTTCGCGTAGTGGCGTTCGGCCCGGGTCTCTCGCCCATCGGGGTGGGGCATCACTTGCCACCTCGCTTCTTCTTGATCGTCGAGATGGCCGTTGCGATGAAGAGGGCGGCGAGTTCCAGCAGCAAAAGACCCAGGGCGCCGCACAACCATTCGGGGACCCACATCGTTTCATCATCTCCTGTGTGCATCTCATGGTTCAACTAGGCCGGTCCGCGTCCACTTCAAGATGATGTCGGGCGCAGAAGTGCCATACGTCTCGTTGCCTGCCCAACTCAGGTTCGTCACCTTGATCTCGAAGCTGGTGTTGTCGGTGTCTCCGAGCACTTCGACGATGATCCCCGCGTCTATCAGGCTCGCCCCATCGTGCAGGGTGAAGACCGGGTACTGGCAGTGCGTGAACACGCCCTCCGCTGTGTGATCCACTCTGACGGTCGTATGGGAGGACTCGTCCTCCGCCGCCGCCAAGTCTGTGATGACGATGTACAACGGACCGATGGTTGCCATGACATCCTCTCCTATCGACTCGTCTCCCCACATCAGACGCGCCCGCATGTACCGCCAAGTCACGTCACAGGCACCGTAGCCCGGGATGACGCCGAAGATCGCCTGGGTCCGGTCCGTCAGGTAGGACAGGGAGGACTCCTGTGCGAACTTGCCGTCCACCCACAACTTCGCATCCGCACCCTTGAGAGCCAACCGCACCCGGCGCCACTTCGTCATGTCCACGGCAAGGTGGTCCGCATTCCAGATGTTGAGGCCGTCGTCCCTCAGGAAGACAACTGCCGCAGCGTCTCCCGCCTCGATGCCAAACATCGCCCCGAGGTCTGCGCCGGCGGAAGCGGCTGCGACCCGCACGAGAGCCTCGGCGTAGCAGCCGGTCCAGGTATCCAGGGTCGGCAGGGAGTAGGCGTACTCGACGCCGGTTGCGCCATCCGTGACGATCCTGAGAGTAGCCTTCGCGGCCGTGATCGTCGGCGAACCTGTCAGGGTGCGCGTCCAGATCTGTGTGTGGTTCTGCGGTTCGACGGTGAGGTCATTGGTGACTGCGTCGTACTGCACCAGCCACTGGGTAGTGGGGAGCAGCAGCCCGCCATAGAGCGGGTTGGTGGTGACGTTCGCGGCGGCGGTGCCGAGCGGTCCCTCTGCCGGGTCAGGCATCAGTCGGCCTCCCCGATCATCTGGCGCAACTTGATCGTCGTCCGGTGGTCCTTCGCCGAGTGGCTTACGCTCGTTACCCGGAACTTCGCCTCGTTCGCATTGGGCACCCAGTCACCGCCGTAGATCTTGACGACGTTCCGCACCCGCAGCGGGGGCATCAATGGTAGAGTGATCGGTGGCGTCTCAATCCGCCGGTTCCCGAAGGCAGCGTCCATCTCGCTGAGTTTCTGGTCGAGCAGGTTGTAGGTGCCCTCGCCCTGGACGCTCTCGACCTTCGTGATCCGCCAGCCGATGTAGCGGTCCATGTCCACGGGGTTGACACCATCCGAGCCGATGGACTTCAGGTCCGCTTTCCACAGCCGGATCGGGTAGCCGTCAAAGGTCTTCCCCTCCGCCATCACGCGATTCGCGTAGTCGGCGGAGGACAACTTGCCCGACTTCGCCGCGAAGTTCTCGATGAACTCAAGTGCGGCCCGATTCTCGTCCTGGTCCACATACAGCGGCCAGTCGATGCCATTGCCCTTCCGGTAGTCCCGGTCCCACGGGTCCTCCTCATCGTCGGTGCTCGTGCGGTGGCGGTCCTCGTGGAGGCAACCGCTGGAGTTCCAGCCATTGTCCTGGTGGTGAATCCAGTCGTGGTTCGCCGCGACCTCATCGACATCCGGGTCATAGGGCAGCCGCTTCGCCCCGCAGTATCGGCAACCCAGTTGTATCTTGCCGAGGACCGGATCGAACCATAGGGCGGCGTTGCGCTGGCCGCGAGTGGCGATGTCGGACATGATCTGGAAGATGCCGGTTCCAAGGGACCAACTCCAGTCCCCCCGCAGGACCTCTCCCAGGTCCTCGAGATTGTACGGGTCTCCGTCAGCCCACATGATGCCGGGGATTCCATACATGCTCGCGATTGTCACGAGGGCATTGCGCGGGTTCCAGAGGCGGAAGTTCAGGTCCCCGCGGTCCCACTTCGCGAGCTGGAGCATCCCCAACGGATCGGTCAGGTGAAGGCCTGCGTGGATCGGGTCCGGCTGCGCCTCGACGAGGATGAGACCTCCGTAGGCGACATACTCATCCACCCCATCCGGCAGGATCTGGCTCCCGTCTGCCGCATACTGCGCCCCCACTGTGACGCGACAAGTCGAGCCTGGACGTAGGAGCGTCGAGGGCCAGAAGCCGTAGGTGGCAGCCGCATTCTCTACCACCACCTCAGCGTTGCAGGACGTGTTCTCCTCGAGTTCAGCCTCGGCCATCGTGACACTGTAGGCGGCAGATGGTTGAGCGGCGACCCCGACATCTTCAGGTTGGAAGAACGGCTCTTGCCAGATCGCTACGGCCTCGACGAAGGGTGTGGAGTAGGTCTTTTGGTGGCCGCCACCTGGGTCCCAAATGGAGGGCGTGATGTTGACTTGCCAGATCAGGCACTGGTCATCCGCGTCGGACTGATGAGGCGGGAGAAAGTCCATGTCCCCACCGCTCATGCTACCCCCGCCTCCCGGCACTCCCTTGGGACACTTACGGAGTACGCCCCACCCATCGACCGGGGGCCATGCCTCCCCCTCCGGCCATCCAGGTGGGGCCCAGGCCGGCCATTCACCCACGGGTCCATACGGCGGCCAGAGTGGTGCCTTGATGAATGTGCCGTAGTTCTCGGTCCCCCAGAAGTTGTCATCCGGCCATTCAGCGAGTCCAGGCCACCAGTCGGGAACACCAGGCCAGACCAATCCGCTGGGACTATAGTAGCCAGCGATGCTGTAGCCATAGATGTGGTAGGTCTGGTCCGGCGGTGTCATGCGGATGCGTTCCAGCCGAATGTTGTCCTGGTAGGTCCACCCCTGAATGCCGGACAAGTACCCCTCCCCCCAATCCCGGAATGCCAATGGAGCCAACCACATCGCACACTGGCCTGGCCAGTGGTAGATGCGAACCGCGCCCTCGGGGATCAGCGGCTGACTGGAATTGTTCGCTCGATAGGCCGCGAAGCCACTCTCGAACCCATTCTCTGAGATGACGATGTGATCGTTCAGGACGCCGATGTAGTAGGTCTTGCCCTGGGTCGCCATCGACCGGGGTTCGACCTGCGAGAGACTCCCCTGAGTGAAGGGGCGCTTGAGCCAGAGACCATCATCGTCGGCGGTGTCGGCGTAGAAACCCTCCTCAAGGTAGGGTTCACCTGTGAGAGGGATGACCAAGCACCATCGGAAGCCACCAGAGCCATCTCCCAATCGAGGCGTTCCCCCGAAGAAGATGCGGGTCCAGAACCACTGGCAAGGGTCTGTCACTTCGAGATCCGCGACCGCCTCGATGCCCTCAGTTCCATCCTCATCGATGCCCTGGCGCCGGATGCCCACTGCAAAGAAGAGGTTGGGACAGAGATTCTTCGGCGGACTCCAGGTGATCTGGGAGGACTTCAGGTCCTCGTAGGTCCACTCCTCTTTGTGGGAGATGCCCTCGCCGTGGATCATCTCGGTGAACTTGGCATCGGAGGAAGCGACGAAGTCGTACTCATCCTCCTGGTCCACCGGGACCCCAAAGTCGCCAGTGATCGAAAAATCGAACTCCGACCGACAGGTGGCCTCGTCCAGATGGACGACGTAGGGCCGAAGGAAGACCCCCTTGAGTCCCGGGATGTCGGAGATCACGAAGTCCTTCCAGATCGCCAACTTCTTCGCGTGCTTCCACCTCTTCTTCACACTCCGGGTCCACCTGTCGGCCACGTAGCGGTCCTGCGTCATCGAGGCCTGCTTCGTGCGCAGGGCGTCCACGATGTCGGTGTAGAGGAACCACCCCTCGCCGTCGGCGAGGATCTCATGGGGGTTCCTCCCGTAGTTGATCTCGAACTTCCCGTAGTGGTGGACCTGCTCGGGCATGTCAAGCCTCGGAAGGAACGACGATCTCGGGCGGACATTCTGGCTTCTCGGATGCCGCTATGAGACCATCGGCCACCTGCTTCTCATACTCCACGTCCCGCTGATAGGCCATGAGACTGAGTGTCAACATCGAGTAGAGGTAACTCGCAGCCTTCTCGTCGGGAGCATTCTCCGGCACTACCACGTAAGCCAACCGCCGACCATCGGAGAGGTCCATCAGGCCAGCACAGGCCAGCGGGATCTCTCCGGTAGAACCATCAGACATCCCGATGGTGGCATGTTGGTACTGCCCTTCTCTGCGCCCAAGTCCCATCGCTGCTCTTTCCATCCTTACCGCCTCCTGTGGTCACGCTACCTCATGCACGATCCCCGTCTCGAACGTCTTCCCCATGTCCTTGCTCACATACTCTACCACAGCAGGGGACGCCCCGGAAAGTGCCCAGGTCGTCACCTTCGGAGCCAGCACCCGCAACGTCCGGGTGTTCGGGTCCACATACACCACCGGCCTACCCTCGTCACAGGACCCCACCAGCACCGCATCCTCCACCGTCCAGGTCTCACCCCGGACCTTCACCTTCGAGAGCGTCACCCGCCCCTGGGCCCCGCCATAACTGTCCGCCACGTACCCACTCGCGAACACGTCCTTGTCCACTGAACAAAGTGTCGGGTGGATGATGCCGGGCACCTGTTCCCGCTGCGTCCAGGTCTGGCCACCATCCACGCTGTCGTAGAGTTCCACATTGCCGTCCCGCACGACTCCAGCCACGAGCCTCCAGTAGTCAGTCAAGACGCAGATCCAAGGGGCCGTCAGCGCATCGGTCGGCCCGATGATCGGCGCCACCGCGGGGTCCAGGTGCGTGTAAGGGGTATTGAGTTTCAGATGGTCCAGGACCGCGTAGTACGAACCGGACCTGAGTGCCCGGGCCACCAGTAGCAACCTATCCTGATACTCCATCGCCATCGGCCAGGACCGGCCCCCGCTCAAGGCGAGTTCCACTTGGTCATCCCACTGGCCGAGGAGATCCGTCTGCTTCCTCCCGAACACCCCGGCGCCGTCGATGATGTCGCCCTCGATGAGGTCGCTGCCGTAGATGTGGGCCACGGTGACGGCGTGGAAACTGGCCTCGCTGTCGGGCACGACCACTCGCTCGGACCACCCCGGACCATTGCGGATGCGGGTCTGGCCCACGCCACCGCCGGGGAAGAACCCCACATCCGTCAGGAGCAGTTCGCCGCTCACCGGATGATAGGCCAAGTGCAAGTAGCCGATGCCCAGGACCGTGACGCCGTGCCACACCTCCTCGACGTTGGCGAAGGCGCCGATCGAGTAGTCATTGAGCCAATAGCGGCGTGGCATCTTCTGGCGGCCGGCACCGACGCGGAACTCCCCACACCACCCCGTTCCTACCTCGCGGATGAGTGTCTTCGTGGTTCCGAGGATGTCGTCGGAGTAGTAGAGTTTGACGCCGGCCTCGCGACTGACCTGCCTCACACCACCGATCTTCGCGACGCCGCGGGCACCACCCTGGAGGATGAAGTCGCAGTAGACGATGGAGATCGGGAAGGTGACATCGAGGTCCTTGCCCACATGAAGAGCGAAGCCATCCTCGTCGTAGTCGCCCCACACCGGCGTCCCCAACACTGCATCATCCTCATCCATCAGGTCATGGTCGACGTTCGTCTGATACCACGTCGGGGGGGCCACCGTCTCCGCCCAGGACTGCTCGTTGTAGAACTGCGCTAGGGACTTCAGGCTGCGCGGGTCATCCGGGTCGCCCGTGTATTCAGGGTCATGCTGGGCATCGTCGCAGTTCTTATAGCCGACCTCCACCCCCTCGGTGTCCAGGACGTACAGGTAATCGGGCTTATAGTTGGGCATCCCGTCCACAAAGGCGCGGGCGCCGAAGTAGTCGGTGGAGTGCTTGGGGACGATGCGGTCCATGACCTCGGCCTGTGTGGTGCCGTAGGGGCCGGAGGCATAGGGCACCGTGAGCCAGGACACGAACGTGAGTTCGCAGGGGGCCTCGAAGAAGAACTCGACGCGGCTGACATAGCAGAGGTCGAGCGGGGCATCGGGGCAATCGGGACAGAGGTCGAACCACACGATGCCGTCAGAGGCATGGAGCGTGCCCTCGATGGTGGCGGTCTTGAGTTCGGAGAGTGTGACCTCGGCGGCGCCGGTATCGGCGCTGAAGCAGTAGGCGGCGCCGATATAGCGGGGGCAGTAGCCGCTGATGGTCTGGTAGTGAAGGGTCATCGCGACCCGCTGGTCTACCTCGACGCCGATGAAGCGGAGGGCGACCTTGGAGAACATCCGCCAGTCGGTGCGGTCCTCGAAGGCGACGCCGGGACTGTAACGGAAGGACCCGATGAGTTCACACCCGTCTCCATCCACGGTCCCGAAGTATCCAAGACCGTTACCGGGACTTCCGTGGTTGCTGTTGGCGTAGTAGATGGTCGCCCCAGCCACGGAGTGGCAGATGCCCGAGTGTGCGAGGAGAGGGGTCCAGGGGTTGCTCAAGAGGAGCATGTCGCCGGCAAGGGGGGGGCCCTCTTCCGCCGGATGCCAAGTGACACCAAGGGGGAGGCTGGCATACTGCTCCGACAAGATCCCCATGTACCAGTTCGACGGAAAGCCGGGAGTCCACTTCGCCTCGAAGAACCGCTGCGTAAACTGATCGCATTCCCCCGAACAATCGACGCCCTCGTAGGTGTCAATCCGTCCGATAGAGTAAGAGCCGGAGGGCGTCCATCCATTCACACCAAGCCACCAGTCGGGATCATCCAGAGTCAGTCCGATGGGGAGGTTGGCCCGTGTCATCAGGAGCCAGTTGTAAGTGACCTCCTGCTTGTCGTCCAGCGGGTGCCCGGTCCAAAGGTGAGCATTGATCCGGTCATACCGCCATTCCCGTCGTGAGGCGAGGCGGCGTTGGACCCCACCATCGGCTGCCAGAATCCTCCAGAGTTCTCCCTCCACGCTTCCATCATCGCAGGGGAACCACGCCGACGGCCTGTTCGTCCCGTCCGGCTTGTCCAGGTTCAATTCGAGCCGCTCCCACGTCATCCAGTCGCTCGACCAGGGCGCTGCGGTCAGGCTCCCCTGCAGGTTGTGGAACGTGCAGGGGACCCGGATGTCGATCATGTTCTCTTCGTTGAGGTCATGCGTAGTGATCGGATTTGTGAAGAGAACTCCACTGCCGATCTCGTCATTCACGACCAGCCAATCCTTCCGCAACTTGCACTCGAAGCCGTTGCCGAGGTTCGCGAACTTGCGCCATACGTCGTCCGGGACCGGGACGCCGAATGACCACAGTTCGCTATACTCGTAGTAGCCGCTGAAGAGCGGCGCGACGGAGACCTCGGCATCGGTCTCCTGCACACCTCCGACCCAGTGGTGGAACAACCCAATGTCGAATGGATGACCAGCAGAGGTGTTGTAGGTATCGTAGCGGTAGTAGCCGCCGGAGACGCCGGTGGCGTCCTTGTTTTGCTTCCACAACCGGGGAACGACGCCCTTGGCGCGAGGGTAGCCACCCTCTTCCCACGAGACCCCACCAGACACCGCCCCTGCACAACGATAGATCGTGATGGTGTTGCCAGTCGGCACAGTCTTCCAGTAGGTGTTGGCGTCGGAGCGAGGCTCAGAGTAGGCAGGATCGTGGGATGTCCCACGCCAAATCCACTGCCCCGCACTGTCGATGTCAATGTAGAATGTCCAGGATGCGAAATTCACTCCGACTCCGCCCGCCACAGGACCGCCGTTCACTGTGGCCCAAGCGTAACCCTGACCGACATTGCCGAGGCGAGCATAGTCCATGTAAACGGCAATCCCCATATCCAGTTCCGTCTCGGATGCCAACTGGTAGTTGCCGTTCGCACTGCAGTTTCCAATTGTGGTGAGCGTCAGAGTGTTCTCGTCCCCGTACCACTTTCCCTCGCCAGTTCGCTGGGCCGGATGTCGGAGTCCGCTCTGTCCTGCAGGAAATGGGTCAGGGTCAGTGACTGCCGCCCGACGGTAAGCGCCCGACAACGAGATCGCGAAGTCCTCCTCGATCTCTGCCGGTCCGAGCCACTCCCAGTTGCTGTAGGGCGGACCGTGACCTGGGTGGTCATACGCCTGCCAGCCAGCGACCACATACTCAACGTCTATCACAGGGGATGACGGAGGATCGCCAGGAACCCTAGCCTCAATAGCCCACATCGCCCAGAAGTAGAGCGCGTTGTCCATTCCCTCAGGAGGATTCCTGAGTGCCTGCCATGCGGTAACAGCAGCTATCTGGTCAGGGTCGGTGGGAGGCGCGTTCGAGTTGCGAACGTGGTACAGGTACACGCGGCCACCAGTCATTGCCACAGACACGTTCGAGGGTATCCAGTCCCAACCCGGCTGCGCGAAGCTGATGTCCAACTTCAGCGTACCGTTACAGGCGACCCCGACATCCTGTTGGCCCTTCGCGCCGAACGGCATCTTGCTCAACTCTCCTCGGCTCGGATGGTACGTCCGCTTGAATGAGCACCCTTGCTCTCGCCGTTCCGCCGGCGCTTTCGCCTTTGCTTCTTCCTCAGCGCGTCCTTCGATCTTGGCAGGTTCGCTCCCCTCCTTTGTCGTCTTCGCGACTTCCCCGGCCACCGTGAATGTCCACCACGTCAGCCCGATCGGGAACACCCACATCAGCACCCGCCACCAGCTCATCTCACCCTTCTCCTGCGCCCGCGTCTTCTTCCGCCACCCATCTTTGCTCATGCTCGCCTCCGGTCGCACGGCGTCGCCTTACCCAGCAGCCCCGGCAGGTGCGGCCACATAATGGTACCCAACGTCTCTGGGCACCGCTCGCACCGATGCACCCCACCCCGCTCGTCCACGTAGATGCTCCTGAAGCCCGCCTTGCAGTCACCCTCGGGACAGAGTACCTCCCCGCCCACTCGCAAGTCCAGCGGCCCGTGCGTCCGGTCCAGGTGCCTCAGGGCCTTCACCCAGGTCGCGTCTCCGAGCGGGGACTCCGGGGAGACGTGAACCGTCAACTTGCGTTTGACGGTTGCCGCCGGCGCCAGGACTGCCGGGGCACCCTCCAGAATCCCCCGGACCTGCTGCCACCGCACGTCCCACGAGTTAGAACGAACGAACGCTTCCGACGGCGGGTCAATGCGCCGATACGCTGCCGCCCACAAGCACGCCTCCACGAACTCCCCCCGCCCCGCCAGGACCACGTAGTCCCGGTCTGCCAGCGCCTCCATCTCCGGTGTCGCCACCGTCCACAGGCCGGCGGCGGCATACTCCCAGACCTTCACCGGGTCCACACCCGCGCAGATGTCCCGGTGCCGGAATGGAATGATGCCCACATCCGCCGCGGAGATGTAGCGGATTGTTTCCTCCCGCTGTATCTCCCCCAACATCACTGCGCCTGGCACGTCCACTCCCTCCTGTGCCCCTCCGATGATCGTGGTCCGCAGCCGCTTGCTCTCCCCAACCAACTTCATCAGCTCCCAATCGATCCAACTGCCCCACATCGACCCGACAAAGATGGCCTGCGGCAGTCCCCCACCAGCCTCCTTCCGTGGCACAGGCTGTGACGGACCCCCTTGCAGCACCAAGTGAGCATCCGGGCGCCCGAGGCGGCCACAGCGGGCTACCAGGGCCGGCGCCGATGCCGTCACGACTTGAGCGGAATCCAGTAACTCCCGCTCATGCGTCAGGCCCGCTCCCGTCAGGTCCCCGTGCCGCTCGAAGGCGTCCCAGTTGTCCAAGCAGTCATAGGCGACCCGCCATCCGTACTTCTGCAGCTCCTGCGCCTTCGGCCAGTACTTCGCGAGGCAGCAGACGACCCAGCCGGGATCGCCGAAGAGTGCCCAGTTCACTACCGCGTCCCAGTCGTGGTAGATCTCCACGCCAGCGACCGTCGCGTCCTCCTTGTCCACCCCGGAGTAGTAGGCCACGCCCTCACCCGCCCGGGCGGCCGCGAGCGCGAGCTGGGGTGGGCGCTGCCCTCCCCCGGTGCAGCCGAAT
>Ga0315285_10000797_pt1 | contig 32819 bp, 25 predicted proteins | sample YL17G09_36_MG_FD_203698 | JGI IMG/M metagenome (GOLD analysis project Ga0315285, IMG submission 203698) | Sediment microbial communities from Yellowstone Lake, YNP, Wyoming, USA - YL17G09_36 | ecosystem: Environmental > Aquatic > Freshwater > Lake > Sediment | place: USA: Wyoming | collected...
CGGCCGTCCTGTATGGCGCAATACGGCAGGAAACATCGGCCTTTGCCGTACTCCCTGGGAAGGCAACCGCGGCGCCGGAACGGCGAATTTCTTATGCCAATAGTGGTCTGTGGAAATTCAGGCTAGCCCAGGCCTTCAGGCCTGGGTTGCGATGCCAAACATTCATCGAAGCCCCGTTCACGGGGCTTTCTGAATGGCTTCAGCCCTGGTTCGGCGGGTGCCTGAAGGCGGTCCAAGGAAGCCCCCTGAAGGGGACTGGTCAAGGGTCGGTCGACCGTGACCCAGGCCTGAAGGCCTGGGCTAGAGAAAAATCTTGCGCGGCGAGCAAGATTTCACAGATTAGTACACGAAGGACACAAAGATCACAAAGGAAATCTCTTCGTGGTCTTTGTGTCCTTTGTGTCTTTGTGGTTCACGCCCCGCTGCGATTGAGCTCCGCCGCCGAAGCCTGGATCTTGCGGATGGCTTCGGCGATCTGCTCCATGTCGCGCCGCGGGCCCAGCAGCATGTTCTGCGTGAACCAGACGGCTTGCTCGCAAAGCTGGTCGTTGGCCGGGCACTGGTTCTGCTCTTCCCACTGCTTCAGTCGTTCTTTCGAAAACAGCCGCTGATAGCCCCGCGACCGCAGGACTTCCTTGATGAACGGCTGCGTGTTCAATGGTGTGTAGCCGCTTGACGCCGGGATGCCCTCGGCCGCCAGCGCCTTCAAGAACCTGGCGCGCGGCAGGCCCGCAAATTGTTCCTTCCGGTAGCGGGACATGTACAGGTGGTAGGCATTGCGGGTGCAGCCCGGGTACATGCGGGCGGGAACAAGGCCCGGAATCTCCTTGAGCATGGAGGTCAGGTAACGGGCGTTTTCGTCGCGGGTGCGCGTCTGCTCCTCCAGGCGCGTCATTTGCGCCAGCAGCAGCGCTCCCTGGAACTCGGTCATGCGCAGGTTGAAGCCCGTCGTTTTGTAAGAGAAGGCGGTGCCGATGGCCTTCAGGCCGCTGCCGTTGTTGTGGAAGGCATAGCAGCGCTCCCAGAGGTTTTCGTCATCGCACAGGATGGCGCCGCCCTCGCCGGAATTCAGGTTCTTCGAAGCCTGGAAGCTGAAGCAGCCGGTGTCTCCCCAGGCGCCCAGTTTGCGGCCACGCCACTCGCCCAGGTGTGCCTGGCAGGCATCCTCGATCAGCGCCACCTTGTGTTTCTTGGCGATGGGCAGCAGCGCGTCCAGATCGGCGGCATTCCCGCCCAGGTGCACGGGGATGATGGCGCGCGTCCGCTCGTTGATCGCCGCTTCCACCTTGCGCGCGTCGATCTGGGAACTTTCGATATCGCTGTCAATGAACACCGGCAGGGCGTGCTGGCGGAGCACCACGTTGATGGTGGCGACGAATGTGTACGGCGGCACCAGCACTTCATCGCCCGGCTCCACCCCCAGGGCGTTCAGCGAGATAAACAGCGCGGAGGTGCCGTTGGCGGTCGCCAGGCAGTACTTGGCGCCGGTCAGCTTGGCGTAGGCCTCCTCGAACTTCGCGACATTCTTGCCGTAGCCCCGATACCACTTGCCGCTGTGCAGGGTTTCCAGCAGCGCGCTCTCCTCCCGCTGGTCGAATTTCGGCCAGGCGGGAAACGGCTCGGTGCGGACTTTCTTGCCCCCCAGCAGGGCGGGTTTTTCGGCGGGCAAGGCCGCTGCCCTCAGGCCGGTTGTGCCGGCAGCGGCGGCCGCCGGAACGGCAGCCAGAAAATGCCTGCGCGTCACCGTCTCGTTCATAGGCGCCTCCGCCGAAATCTTCTCTCAGCCCGGCCCCTTTGTCACCATTTCCTTTTAGGTATTCGGTGGGCTTAAACAAAAAACAAGCCCGGCCCCTCTGGCAGGGGGCCGGGCTTCGGAATCGAGGAACGGCGACTGCTTGACTTACCTGCTACAACTATCCTGTCCTTGAGGGTCGGAAAGCGGTATCCCGACTGGGCAGTATTTTTCGGGAGAAAAGTCTGTAGAGGCGGATAGGGAGAAAATGCGCCTCTTTTGTCTTTTTCTCCCTGGCCGTAAGTGCCAGGCCAGGGGTGGCCAGCCGTGTTACAGCCGTTTGCGGGGCGGGCTGAGGGGCAAGCCGGCCCGTAGCGCGGCAAGGTTGGCGGCTGCGCCCGCGTGGCCCGGGTCGAACCGCAGGCATGCGGCGTAGCTCTCGGCGGCCTCCTGCCTCCGGCCCAGCCGGGCCAGCGCGTTGCCGCGGTTATGATAGGCCTCGGAATAGGCCGGAAAGATGGCGATGGCGCGGTCGTAGGCTGCTACCGCGCCGCCATCGTCGCCGCGCGAGGAAAGAAGAATCCCGTAAAAATAATGCGATTTGGCGCTGGAAGGGGAAGTGTCGATCAGCTTGGCGTAGAAGACCTCCGGGTTCCTCCAGTCCAGGTTCCGCGCCACCGTCCTCCCGCCGTAAATCAGCACAATGGCCAGGACCACCGCTTTCCACTGAGGCCTGCGGGCCAGCGGAATGGCGAGAAGAAGAGCCATCCCGATGCTGGGCGTATAAGCGAGCCGCTCGCCCATCATGGTGCCGATGGGGAACAGCACGTTTGCGGTGGCCGAGAACAGGATGGCGTAGGCCAGCACCGCCGGCCGAAGCTGCCTGGAGCGCCACGCCGCTAAACCCGCTGCGGCAACCAGGCCCAGCCCGGCCCACGCTCTGCCGTCATCGAGCGACATGACCAGCGGGATTTGCTTATACGAATAGTCGGCGGAGAGCCAGATGGGCAACACCGTCTTGAATATGTACAGGCACTGGACCCAGAGCGCGGAGAGCACTCGGCGGGCCGGATCGAGCAGGGCCATGGGGTTGTCGATGGGCGGGATGAAGCCGGTTCTGGAGACGCCGCGGTGGGCCAGCAGCGCCGCGCCGATAATGGCCGCGGCGGCGGCGGCCGTCGCCAGGTCCCGATACAGGCGCTGTACCGCCGGCGTCCCGCCGGCAACCCAGCGCCGTTCAGCGGCCTGTGGGGGTGGCCGGCGGGACGCCGGCGGCACAATGCCCGCGGGCCGCAGGGCGGGAAAAACGAGGGGCAGGGCCGCAAACGCGGCTGCACTCTCCTTGGAGAACACGGCCAGCGCAAACAGCGCCAGCGCCGCAATTGGGCGCCCGCCGGAATAGAGCAGCAGTGAGAAGAAGCCGAACGCTGCGGCCAGCAGTTCCGCCGAGCCCACCACCGACGTGGTGGCCTCGGTGTGAATGGGGAACGAGGCGAACAGCACAGCGGCGATAAAAGCGGCGCGCGGCGGCGCCTGGAGCTTGATCAGGAATCGATAGGCCAGCAGCACGACCGCCAGGCCCAGCAGCAGGCCGAACAGGTGAAACAGAAAGGGGTGCCCGCCGCCGGCCGACCACAACGCCGCCCAGGCGGTTTGCGAAACGGGCCGATAGGCGCTGATTCCGGCGCGGTCGGGCCAGTAACCGGATTTGCAGATGGCCACGATGTTGCCGAGCGAGTGCAGCTTTTCGTTTTCGACGATCAGCGGCAAATCGTCGAGAACGAAGCGGCAGCCCAGCGCTCCCATATTGGGCAGCAGGAACGCGGCTCCCAGCAGCCAGCCGGCGCGCAGCACCGGCGTCTCCGGCGGCGGAGGCGGGGCCGCGGGTTTCGTACCCTCTCTCTGTTGCCTGCGGATTCGGCGTGCCCGGCTCATTTTCGGCTGTCGGCCGTCGGCTGTCGGCCAGGGTGTCTGAAAACCAGGATTTTTCCACAATCCGAGAAGCAAGTCCAAACTGAGTTGCGCTCCGATCTTCGCACTCCGCACTCAGCACTCAGCACTCAGCACTCGACACCGGGGCTGTATAATGGCGCTATGCCGGAGGAAGCCAAGAAAAAGCTGGAGGAGGAGATCCAGCGGATCGAATATGAGCTGCACAACGAGCTCCCCAAAGAACTGAAGACGGCCATTGCCATGGGCGACCTCAGCGAGAACGCGGAATACCACATGGCCAAGCAGCGGCAGGAAATCTTGCGCGCCCGCCTGGGACAGCTCCGGACGCGGCTGCACGACCTGGCCATGATCGATCTTTCCAGGATCCCGCGCGACCGCATCGCCTTCGGCTCCCGGGTGGTGCTGTACGATTTGCAGAAAGAAGCGGAGATCGAGTATAAGCTGGTCAGCTCGGAAGAATCCGACGCCGGCAAGGGCCTGATTTCCACCACCTCACCCATCGGGCGAAGCTTGATGGGCAAGCAGGTAGGCGACGTGGTGAAAGTGCAGACCCCGGCCGGCGTCAAGGAATTCGAGATATTGAAGCTGAACACGATTTACGATGAATAGACCTGAGACTTGGGACCTGAGACCTGGGACCTGAGGAGTGGGCCTGCGCAGCGAGTTGCAGCTCAAGTCTCAGGTCCCAGGTCTCAGGTCTCAGGTCTCAAGTCTCAGGTCCCAGGTCTCGCGTCTGACATGAGCCTTACCAGCAATATCGGCAAGGGAGCGGGCTTCCTGCTGGACGGGATCGTGCGCGCCCTGGCGCTCTCGCGCATCCATCCCAACATGCTGACGGCCATCGGCCTGATCATCAACGTCGGCGCGGCGGTGGCCTTCGGCGCCGGCAAGTTCATGGCCGGGGCCTTGATCGTGATCGGCGCCGGGCTGTTCGACATGGTGGACGGCCGGGTGGCCCGCCACACCAACACCGCCACGCCCTTCGGCGCCTTCTTTGATTCGGTCATCGACCGCTATTCGGACCTGGCCATTTATTTCGGCCTGCTGGTTTACTACGCCCGCCTCAACCGCGTCTTTTACGTGGCGCTGGTGGCCCTGGCCATGACCGGCTCGGTGATGGTTTCCTACACGCGCGCCCGCGCCGAATCCTTGATCCCCATGTGCAAGGTGGGTTTCATGGAGCGGCCCGAGCGCATCGTGCTGGTGATCATCGGCGGGCTGTGCAACCGCATGGCCGCGGTGCTCTGGGTGATCGCGGTTATTTCCAACATCACCGTTCTGCACCGCATTATTTACACCTGGCAGGTCACCAGGAAAACTTCCACCCGCGCGGCCGATGCTCAATAGGCCCGGGATCGCCGGCAAATACCACTCCAAGCAGGCTGAGGCAGCCTGCTCGGCCGCGCCGGCAGAGGAGATCAGGAATGCCGGATCGGACTATGGGCGCCGAGGACTGGGCGGAGATCTGCCGCCGCTACCTGAGGCTGTACACCGGGGCCATCGCCGATATGCTGGACAAGAACGGTTATCGGAATCAGGTGTTGCCCCACTACATCACGCCGTTCACGAATGCCAACCGCGTGGCCGGACCGGCCTTTACCGGACAGGGATTCCCCTGCGCCGGCGCCTGCAACGACGACACAGAAACCCGCCTGGCCATGCTGGACAGCATCACGCCATGCACGGTTTCGGTGTGGGCGTGTGGCGGCAGCGTGGACTGCGCGCACTGGGGCGAGATCATGTCCACCGCCGCGCGCCAACGTGGCTGCACCGGCGCCGTGATTGACGGGGGCCTGCGCGACGTGGACTTCATCAACGCCATGGGGTACCCGGTGTTTGCCCGTTTCAAGTGCTCCGCCACTTCCATTGGGCGCTGGGACATCAGGGAACACCAGGTTCCGATCGAGATCGGCAACACCGTGATTCATCCCGCAGACTTCGTATTCGGCGACATTGACGGCGTGGTGATTGTGCCCAAGGAGATCTGCGTGGATATCCTGGTGGCCGCCGAAGACCTTTACCGGCGCGAGAGCGCCATGCGCCAAGAGCTGCGCTCCGGAATGCCGATGAAGGACGCGCACGCCAAGTACGGCTCTCTCTGAAACATCAATAGTGGTGCACTCCTTCTAATGACCCCTGCATAAATTGGTTGCCGCAAGGGCGTTCCAGGCGCCCCTCCGGGGTGCCCAAAATTCTTTCAAGATCGACTTGCCGCGGGGCGTTGCCCCCGGCTATTCTCCTCGCACGCCTTCGGCGTGCGGCCGTTCGTGCCGGATGTTAACCGCCACCGGTAACCAATTTATGCAGACCTCATTAGTTTCAGGTCCGCGCCGGCGCCGAACCACACGCGATCCAGGCGGCGGTCGGCGTCGCCTTGCGGGCTCTGCCTGTAGTCGTCGAAACGGACCACCGACTTATTGCGAATTTCCGACTAGCGATTACACGCCGTGAGTATGCAGACGAGTTGGTGGTCACACGATCGGTACCATACGCCATAGCGCCCTCTCACCTGCTGTCGGGAGGCCTTCTCAGTGTCTCGAAAGACTTGAGGAAGTCCTTGATGCGATCCTTCTTCGCAAAAGGCGCGCGGAAGAAGCGTTCGACGGTCGCGTTGAAGACATCGGGCTCGTCGTAAAGAACCATGTGCGTCGCGTTCGGAAAGATGCAGAGCTGGCTGTTGGGGATGTGGTGGTAGATCTCAAGCGTGTGCTCGTCGCGGATCACGTCGTGATCGCTCGCCAGCACAAGCGTGGGCGCGGTGATCGCCTCAAGCGCCTTGGGGTCGATGTGCGGCTCGTCGAGCACCATTTGCGTCACCTTTAACTCTCGTTTGCCCTGTGGGGTTTCTTTGGCGGCAGCCCGCATCGAGTCCATCATAGACTTGGCCAAGGCGAAGACTTCCGGGTAGAAGGCTTCCTCGCTGGGGTTCAGGTTCGCGGCCATAGCGGCGATCTTCTTCACCTTCGCCGGATGGCGGATGCCGAGCAGCAGCGCCTCGATGCCGCCATCGCTCCAGCCCAGCACATTCACCGGCCCGGTTTTTAGATGGTCGAGCAGCGCCGCGAGGTCGTCCGTCATTTTCTCGTAAGTGATTTTGTCCAGGCTATCGCCGGACTTGCCCTGGTCCCGGCTATCCATGGCGATCACCTTGTAGCCCTTGCGGAAGTGATCAATCTGGGCTTTCAAATCGGCGATACTGCCGCCGTTGCCGTGGACGAGCAGAAGCGGTTCGCCCGCTCCGTAGACTTCGTAATAGAGCTTGACGCCGTCGTGGGTGAAGGTCTTACCGGCGCCAGGATTCGAACCATATTTCGCTGCGGGCTTGGGCGTGGTCTGGGCAGCCGCATGGCTTTGGGGCTGCGATTGAGTTTGTGCATCCACGCTGCCGTGCAAGAGCAGAATGACGAAAACTATGGGGATCGCTTTGGAAAGCACTGCACACCTCCTAGCGAGGATTCCCATCTTGCCTTCCCGGTCACCAGCCAGTATGCTCCCAATCGCCTCCGTGGGAGCGCCGCACCTTCCAGTCCTCTTCGCTGTTATCCACGATGAAGAGTTCACTGCCGGTTACGCTGGTTCGCTTCGGCATGGTCTGTACGTTGGGCTGGACCGCGGATGAGTTTCGGTTTGTTGGGAACCGGGTGTAAAGATAGCAAAGTTCATGAGGCGCCCACAAGCAGAGTTCGGGGCGGGGACCCCGAACCGTCAGGCGCGAATTTGCCTGAATATTTGACGACAGCAGTGTCCCCTGTCCGAACTTTATTTCCTTTCTTTTCAGCGCGCAATACGTGAAAAAGGCCTAAAAGTCTTGACACGTATGTCATAATGAAATTAGAAGTAGGAAGTAGTAATTTCTACTTGATTATCCGCTTTCACCTGTTGTGCGCCTGTTTTAGCAGGTGAAGCGGCCGTGGACAGACCGCCGGACGAATTGCCCGGCATCAAAGAAAGCGAGTAGACAATGCAAGCAAGCAATGAAAAAGCGATCACGCAGAGGAAACACAGCCGGCCGGCGGCGGGGCGCGGCGCGAGCGGGCGGTTCCCTGTCGGCGTTTCGGGCAACCCGGCGGGGAGGCCGGAGGGCAGCCGCCACCGCGCCAGCGTGCTGGCCGAAGGGCTGCTCGACGGACGCGTCGAGGCCTTGACCGAAAAGGCGGTGGAGATGGCGCTGGCCGGCGATGTGACGGCGCTTCGGCTTTGCCTGGAGCGCCTGCTGCCGGTACGCCGGGAACGGCACCTCACCATGACCCTGCCCGCACCCCTAACGGCCGCCGACATCACCGCCGGCTTCGTCCGGGTGGTGGAGGCTCTTGCCTGCGGGGATCTGACACCCTCGGAAACCTCTTCCGTGGCGGAGTTGCTGGAGAGCGCCCGGCGGGCCCTCGAGACCACCGACCTGGCCCGGCGAATCGAGGAACTCGAAGAGCGTCTAGAGGGCGAAGAGCAGGATGAGGCCGGGGCCGCCAATTGGCCGGCTGAGTAAGAAGGCGCCACAGCCGCCCGTGACTTGGCAAGTGAGCCGGGTCTAACCCAAAACCGGCCGGATTCTCTATACGCTCACGGTCGAACCTGACGGCCCCCACGGAGGCAGAGGTTCGATCAACGGGCAGTGGCTCGATAGGGACACGGGCGAGTGCACCCGGACCAGGAAGCGGTAAGCAGGGGGCAGGAGAGCCAGTTCTGGAGCCCGCGAAGCGGGCGATAGTCTGGTAGCCCAGTCGCCGCGGCGACCAAGCTGTGGGTGGCAAAAGAGGGGAGAACAAGCCCGCGAAGCGGGCGGCAGAAAACGCCGCGAGATTCCTGTCGCCCGCTTCGCGGGCTTGTTGCGCCTGCCGCGAACCTTTCCCACGGCTGACGCTGTGGGCTAGCAGACTGTCGCCCGCTCCGCGGGCTTGTTCCGCCTGCCGCGAACCTTTCCCAGGGCTGACGCTGTGGGCTTTCTTCTTTCGCCCGCTTCGCGGGCTTCCGGCGCCCCGTTCATGAATGAGGCGAACTAACACCCTCGGAAACCGCCTGACCGGGCGCCCTGCCGGACAGCGCGCGGCGAGCCGTCGAAACCAACGACCTGGAGCGGCGCAGTCAACCACAAAGAGACAGCGCTGTACAGCCGCAACCAAAGGCCGCCGCCCGAGCTTTGAGAGGCACCGCGGCAGCGGTGCGAAGAATCATAGCCGGGGGTGAGCGCCGCGGTTCTTGCGGCGCGTAACCCCCGGAACTATGTTTAGAGTACATCGCGCCCCGGCAGGGGCGCGCAGAATCGCTCGAAGGGAATACTCTCGCGCCGCTGTCGCGGCGCAATCACCCCGACCTCGCCCGGGGGTTTCGTCCGCTGACGCGGACTTCACCCCCGGCTATGATTCTTGTCGGCCCTTCGGGCCGCCTGACGGGCCGTAGCGTTCAGCAAATTCTTCGTAGCCTGCGAAGATTCTCAGCGTTAGTAGCGCAGCGCGGCCCAGCCGCAACCGAATAGGCTGAGGAGACGAGTGGGCCGCGCTGCTGCGGACAAAGGGCCAGCACGCTGTGCGCTTAGTGTTCTTTGTGTCGCCGCCAGGGTGTTTAAGACGCTGAGATGCGCAGAAGGGTTCCCCCTCTCTGGGTTTTCTCTGCGTTCTCCGCGCCTCTGCGGTGAAGGTGCGGTTGCGGCGATAGCTGGTTTGTGTCTTTGTGGTGGCGGTGATGTTCACGCGCCGGTCACTTCCCTGAGAAGCGCGAAAAAAGCCTTCTTCCGCTCGGTGTTGACGCCCCAGTTGACCGGAGGGCATTGGTAGCCGTCGGCATAGTTGTTCTTGCCCGGGTCAAAATAGCCCCACGAGGCGTAGGCGCCGACCGCGGCCAGCATGTTGTTCTCCGGCTTGTCGAAATCGAAGTGATCGTCCTCGTTGAACAGGATGGGCATGGGCCGGTAGCCGGAAATGTTGCGCGCTTCCTCGACCATGCGGGCGATCCGCTTCGGATCGCTCACGCCGTTGCCGTGCATCAGCAGGAAATCGGAGGCGCGAACCACCGCGGCGTTCGGCACGCTGCCGCCCTTAAAGCTGGTGCCGACCAGCAGGCGGCGGCCTCCCGCCGTCACCCCCTTGGCTAGCTCGATCAGCTCGTGGACGCGGCCCGGCCTCAGGATTTCGTGGTCGTAGGCAGCGACGTCGCACTCGTTGTTCACTTCCAGCAGCACGTTGCGGCGCCCGCTCCCGAGCAGCCAGCGGACGGCGTTTTCGACGGCGCGCCTGACGGCCGCTTCGTCGCGCACCCGCTGGTCCTGCCCGAAATAGAAAACTCCGACGATGGGCGCCATGCCCAGCTCGTCGCTGCGGTCGAGGATCTTTTCCAGCCGCGACATGTAATCCGGGCGCAGGCTGCCGTCCTCATTGATGGCGCTGTTGTGCCAGGGCTGGGCCTTGGAGTAGCCCTCGGGGCTGCCGCCCTGCAGGTTGATGGTGAAACTCAACAGGCCGTGGCGCCGCCACTCGGGCATGGCCGCCACGAACTCGCGCGTGTTCCGTTCCGGGTCCCACACGCCGGTATCGGGGTATCTCCAACGCCCGCGGGTGTCGGGGTTGAGGTCGTCGAAGATTCCCTGGATGAGCCGCGCGTTCATCAGCAGGCCCTCGATCTTGTTCCCTTTGAACCGGCGGCCCGCGTACGTGGGCCGGCCGTTGATCAGGAATTCATCGCCCCGGATCGAGATCTCCGTTCTTCTGCCGGCGGCCGCCGGGGCCAGCGCCACGCCCGCGGACAGCGAAAGAAACGTACGGCGGTTCATGCTCTCCATATCCGTTCTCCTCTACGGATTGTAAGCCATGGTACGATCCAATCCGCGTGGGAACCATCTATGAAACGAGGAACGGCGAGGAACCCGCGGCAGACGGCGGTCCGCTTCCCTGATGGGTCGCGGCAGGCGCCGGCGTCGCTTCCAGCCCGGAGCGCGAATCGGCCCCGAAAGACGAAAAGGCGCTGACAGTGCCGGGCGACCGCGAGCGTCGCCCCATAGCCGCGCTGCAGGGGGGGTCGCCGCGGCCACTGCCCGCCCTTGCGCCCTTATGCCCCGCCGTACTGGGCGCTGCCCCAGGCCAGAATCGGGTAGAAGATGCACCCGAGAAAAATTAGCCCCAGCCCGAAACCGGCGCCCTTGCCGAACTTCTTCGCAAAATCGATGCTGACCACGATCGCCAGTACGAAATTGACAATCGGGATCAGGAAGAGAAGGATCCACCATCCGGGCCGGCCGGCAATCCGCAGCCAGACGATGGCGTTGTAAATGGGGATGATCGCAGCCCAGCCCGGCTGCCCCGCCTTGGTGAAGACCTTCCAGCACGCGGCGATAAAGAAAACCGCCAGCGCCAGAAAGATCAGAGAGAACAGTACACCGGTGCCGTCGGAGGTGCTTTGCAATGCCAGGGCCCATGCCTGTATGGCCATAGCGACTCCTGTCTTGGTAGCTTTCCCAGAGTAGCCGGATTCTACGCCGGATCGCGGGCAACAGCAAGCGGGAAACACCCATGCGCCTCCGTGCCTTGGTATACTCGCGGCTGGCACGAGAAGGAGGTTTCCATGACTGTGCGCGTTTGCCTTGCGCTGATGACGCTCGCCGCCGGTCTGGTGCAGGCGCAGACCGCCGCCGTCCGGCCCGCGCAGCTTCGCTCGGAGTACCGCCTGAACCCGCTGGGCATCGACGTGGCCAGGCCGCGGGTAAGCTGGGTGCTGGCGCCCGCCGAGCCCAAGGCTCGCGGCCTGAAGCAATCCGCTTACCGCGTCCTGGTGGCCTCCACCCCACAGAACCTAGTTGCCGGCAAAGGCGACCTGTGGGATTCGGGCAAGACGGCATCCGAGCAATCCATCCACGTCGCTTACGCCGGCAAGCCGCTGGTCTCCGGCCAGCAGGCCTTCTGGAAAGTGCAGGTGTGGGACCAGGCCGGCAAGCCGTCGGCATGGAGCCAGACGGCCCACTGGTCAATGGGGCTGTTGAACAAAGACGACTGGAAAGGGAAGTGGATCGGGCGCGATGAAGAAAAGCTGTTGAGGCACCCGGCCAGCCCTTACTGGGCACTGGAGAAGGCGCGCTGGGTCTGGTTCCCGGCTGGCGAGCCGGCCAAGGAAGCTCCCGCCGGTCCCCGCCTCTTCCGCGCCGAGCTATCGGTGCCCGCCGACCGCAAGATTGCCAGGGCAACGGCGGTTGTCGCCGCGGACAACAGCTTCGAGTTGTTTATCAACGGCGAGGAAGCCGGCAAGGGCCGCCAAGTGCACATGCCGGAGGTGCTCGATGTGACGGCGCGCCTGCGGCCCGGGCGCAACGTGATCGCCATCCGGGCGCTGCATAACCGCGCCGGATCGCCGGCCGGGCTGATCGCCGCCGTCCGCGTGGAATTCTCGAGCGGCGATCCGCTGGTCTTCAGCACCGGCCCTGCCTGGCGCGCGGCGGAAAGAGCGCCCGACGGCTGGCAGCAGTCGGACTTCCGCGATTCCGGCTGGGTTGCGGCCAAGGACCTCGGCGCTTACGGCATGCAGCCCTGGGGCGAAGTTGGCTTTAGCCAGGAGCGCTACCTGCCGGCCCGCCTGCTGCGCAAGGAATTCGATGTCACGAAAAAACTGAAGCGGGCTGCCGTTTACGTCTCCGGCCTGGGCTTGTTCGAGATGTATTTGAATGGCGGCAAGGCGGGCGACCACGTGCTCTCACCCGGCCTCACCGACTACGATAAGCGCGCGTTGTACGTCACCTTCGATGTGACCCGGCAACTCGTCCCCGGACGAAACGCCATCGGGCTAATGCTTGGCAACGGCCGCTACTACGCGCCGCGCGAGGGCGTGCCCATGAGCTCGCGCAGCTTCGGCTACCCGAAGGCCATTCTGCAACTCAACCTGGAGTACGAGGACGGCAGCGCCTCAAACGTGGTCAGCGACGAGACCTGGAAGCTGAGCACCGACGGCCCCGTCCGCCTGAATAACGAATACGACGGCGAGGAGTACGACGCGCGGATGGAACTGGCTGCCTGGGCGCGTTCGGGCTTCAAGGATTCCGGCTGGGAGGGCGCCCGCGTGGTCGGCGCGCCCGCCGGCCCGCTGGTGGCGCAGATGGCCGAACCGCTGCGCGTCACCGAAACCCTGCGCCCGGCGAAAGTCACGGAGATCAAACCGGGCGTCTTCATCTTCGACATGGGGCAGAACCTGGTGGGCTGGTGCCGGCTGCATGTTTCCGGCACGAAGGGCGCGCAAGTGAAGCTGCGCCACGCCGAGAGCCTGCGCGACGACGGCAACCTCTACGTGGACAACCTGCGCTCGGCACGTGCCACTGCGCTGTATACGTTGAAAGGCGGCGGACCGGAAGTCTGGGAGCCGCGCTTTTCCTACTACGGCTTCCGCTTCGTGGAGGTCACGGGCTTCCCCGGCAAACCCACGGCGGCGGCGCTGGAGGGCCGCGTGGTCCACGACGCCATGACGCCGGTCGCCGACTTCGCCAGCTCCAACCCGCTGCTGGACCGCATCCACAAGAACATTTTCTGGGGCGTGCGCGGCAACTACCGCAGCATCCCCACCGACTGCCCGCAGCGCGACGAGCGGCAGGGCTGGCTGGGCGACCGCTCCATGGTCAGCCGCAGCGAGTCGTATCTGTTCGACGTGGCCGCCTTCTATACCAAGTGGATGCAGGATCTGGTCGATTCGCAGCGCGACAGCGGCAGCATCCCCAACGTGGCGCCCAACTACTGGGTGCTGTACAGCGACAACATTACCTGGCCCAGCACCTTCATCTTCGTTCCGCAGATGCTCTACGAGCAGTACGGCGACCGCCGGCCCATCGAGCAGCATTACGCGGCGATGAAGAAGTGGATCGACTACATGAAGGGATTCATCAAGGACGGGCTGATGCCGCGCGACACCTACGGCGACTGGTGCGTGCCGCCGGAATCGCCCAAGCTGATCCACTCCCAGGACCCGGCGCGGAGGACCGACGCGACGCTGCTCGGCACCTCTTATTACTACCACCTGCTGCGCCTGGTGGCCCGCTATGCGCGGATGCTCGACAAGCAGGGAGACGCCGCCGAGCTCGAGCGGCTCGCCGCGCAGATGCGCGAGGCCTTTGAGAAGAAGTTTTACAGCCCCGAGGCCGGCTATTACAGCAACGGCACGCAGACCTCCAGCATCCTGCCGCTGGCTTTCGGCATGACGCCGGAAGCGAACCGCAAGCGGGTCTTCGACCGGCTGATCGATAAGATCGAGCGGGAGAGCAACGGCCACGTGGGCACCGGGCTGGTGGGCGCGCAATGGCTGATGCGCACGCTGTCGGACAACGGCCGCCCGGATGTAGCTCTGGAGATCGCCGGGCAAAAAACATATCCGGGCTGGGGCTACATGATCGAAAAAGGCGCCACGACGATCTGGGAGCTGTGGAACGGCGACACGGCCGACCCGGCCATGAACTCCATGAACCACGTGATGCAGATCGGCGACCTCGGCGTCTGGATGTACGAGTACCTGGCCGGCATCCGTTCCGACCCTGAGCAGCCCGGCTTCAAGCGCATCATCGTGAAGCCCTACCCGGCCGGCGATCTCGCGTTCGTTAAGGCTTCGCACCAGTCGATGTACGGGAAGATCGCCGGCCAATGGAAGCGCGAGGCCGGGCGCTTCACTCTCGACATCACCATCCCGGCTAACACCACCGCCGTTGTTTACGTGCCGGCCAAGCAGGCAGCGGCGGTGACCGAATCCGGGCAGCCGGCCGCGAGCGCCAAGGGCGTGAAGTTCGTGCGCATGGAGAACGGAGCGGCGGTGTACGAAGTGGGCTCGGGCACGTACTCGTTCGCCGCGCAGATTTGAATCAGACGCGGATCAACCCGGACCATCTCGCAGGGCGGGACGCCAGCGCTACAACGCTCACCTCTGCGTGGCTCGGCGCCCTCTGCGTCTCTGCGTTGAAGTCACTAGCTCAAGGGATCGTGCCGCGCTTCCGGATGTACTGGATGATCACGTCGCGCAGCAGCTTGCCGGTGTCGTTGAAAGCCAGCCCGGTGGTCTTCAGCTCGGTCTTCTGATTGGCGGCCATGAAATCGTTTATGGCCAGCGTGTACTGGCGACCGGCCTCGATCGGGCGCCCCTGGGTCACCGCCTGGGGAAGCTGCTCGCCGCGGAATTTGCCGACCACCACGGTGTTATCGAAGGGCATCAGGTTCCAGACCTGGCGCGCCAGCAGGTTGCCCGGCCGCAGGCGGTCACGGATGCCGCCGGGATTCATGTAGGCCAGGTCGGCGCCGGTGGCCTCGCGCATGGCCTCTTCGATCAGGGTTCTCAGCGCGGGTCCTGCGATCTCCTTTGTGGCTGCGCCGATACCCACGTCCACGATGTTCGCCACCCGCTTGTCCCACTTCGCGACCCGCGCGGCCACGTCGCCGGCGGCGGGCAGCGCGCGGGAGTCGATTCGAATGTGCTTCCAGTTCCAGGACGCGATGCGGCCGGCGGCCAGGTCCAGTTGCAGGTCCAGCCGGCCGAGTTCGCGGCCGTAGCTGTCGCTGCGGACCAGCACCCGGCCGTCTTTCTCGCGGGCAGATTCCAGCGCGCCGTGCACGTGTCCGGCAATGACCACTCCGGCGGCGGGCAGAGCATCCAGAACCGCGGGGTCGCCGGTGTGCGCCAGGACCACAACCAGATCGGCGCGGCCGCGGACTTCAGCGCAGTATTTGCGAACCGCTTCGACGGCCGGCAGCGCGCGCCACGGCCCCATGCGGTCCGGCGTGGTCAAAGCGGCAAGGTCGTCCATGATGACTCCGATCAGGGCCACCCGGATTCCCTTCACGTTCTTGATCACGTACGCGCGGCCGGTCAGCAGGCGCCCCTCCGCATCGACCACGTTGCCGCACACGATGGGGAAACGCGCCGCCCGCAGAAACCGGGGCACCATCTGCCAGCCGTAATCAAACTCGTGGTTGCCCAGCGTCGCGGCATGGTAGCCGAACCGGTTCACGATTTCGTACACCGGCAGGCCGCGGTAGATGGTGGAGACGGGGTTGCCCTGCACGAAATCGCCGGCATCCACCAGCAGACAGGCGCCGGCCGCCGCGCGCTCCCGCCGGATGGCCGTGGCCAGGTAGGCGAAGCCGCCGCGGCCTTCCGGGTCGGGCGTGAGGCGCGCGTGCAAGTCGTTGGTGTGCAGAATGGTGAGCGAACGGAGCGGTTCCGCGGCCGGCGCCGGCAGCACCGACAGCAGCACTACGGCGATCAAGCGCCAAATGCGAAGCATGCCCGGCAGTATAACCGGGGGCCGTCGCTTGCCGCTCTACGAGACGGTCCGGCCATAGCAGCGTTTCAGGAAGGCGGCGCCGAATCGCGGACACTTTTGGAACTTTGTGCGATGCCATGCATATGCATGTATAATTGAGTGTGTGAGAACTACGATTGAGATTAAAGCTGAGCATCGGGCCAGACTTCTCGAACTGGCCGCGCGCCGGGGCGACAAGGGGTTCTCCTCAGTCGTCGCCGAGGCGCTCGATTCGTACCTCGCAGGCATAGCCGAGAGGGAACGGTTGCGTAAGCACGCACTGCGGTTGCGGGGAACGCTGCCCAAGGCAGAGGCAGAGCGACTGCGGCATGACACCAAGGCCTTGCGGGAGTTCTGGCGATGACTGTTGCGGATACCGATGTACTCATCGATTTCTTGGCGGGCACTGAACCGGCCGCCGCTCAAGTCGCAGACGAAATCGGCCGTGGTTCCCTCTGCACGACTGCCATCACCCGCTTCGAGTTGCTATCCGGGGTTCGCAGTGCCCGGCGCGAATCGGCAGTCAGAGGGTTGCTGGCTGCGGTCTGCACCCTGCCCTTGGACGAAGAAGCAGCAGACAGGTCGGCCGAAGTGAGGCGTTCACTCGAACGGTCCGGCGAGCCGATTGGCATGGCCGACAGTCTCATAGCCGGGATCACGCTGGCGCGGAACGGCACGCTTTTGACACGAAACCGGAGGCATTTCGAGCGCGTTGGCGGTCTTCGTCTTGCTGATCTCAACCAGGGGAAATAAACTGGCGGTGAGGGAGGGATTCGAACCCCCGGTGGCGTTTCCACCACAGCCGCTTTCGAGGCGGCCCGATTCAACCGCTCTCGCACCTCACCGCGAGGGGAAACAGGTTGCAGGTTGTAGGTGGCAGGTTGCAGGCGGGCTCAGTTCCGCCACCCGCGACTCTACGATCGTTTTTGCTGAAAGAAGCTGCGAATCAGCTCGGCGCATTCCGCCGCTAAGACCCCGCCGGCCACCTCCGTGCGGTGGTTCAGGCGGGGATCGTCGGCGATGCGGTACAGGGAACGAACAGCGCCGGCCTTGGGATCATCGCAGCCGTAAATGAGGCGTGCCAAGCGCGCCTGCACGATCGCTCCCGCACACATCGCGCAAGGCTCAATTGTAGCATACAGGTCACATAAGGGCAGGCGGTGGTTGCCGACGGCGCGGGCCGCCTGGCGCAGCGCGAGAATCTCGGCGTGCGCGGTGGGGTCGCAATCGGCGATGGTGCGGTTGTGCCCGCGGCCAACCACCGCGCCGCCCGCCACCACGACCGCCCCTACCGGCACCTCGCCTGCGGCTTGCGCGGCCTCGGCTTCCTCCAGCGCCAGGCGCATGAACTGTTCATCCTGTTGGTCCACCACCCGATTGTAGCAAAGCGGGCCAAGCGGTTCTGTCGCGACCGCCTGCAATGTGGCTTCGTCCATCCGCCCGTTTCCGCCACTCAGGAGGGTACTACGCCCCGGTGCTCCAAAAGTTACACCACCGGCTGCGTGGCGCGTCTTCCTGCCAGACTGGGATTCACTCGGCCTTGCGGATGCGGACGGCCAGGTGGGGCCTGGCCGGAAGCTTGAGCTTGAGTTTCCCTTCGAACGTGCCCTGGACGGGGGTAACCGTCATCTGCCAGGGATCGATGATGTCCACCTTGTAGGGGCCGCCTTTGACCAGGTCGAATTCGTACTCGGCCGGCTGGTGGGCATCGAAATAATAGAGGTAATAGCGCCCCTCGAGGCCGGCGACCGGATATTTGTCGGTCATGGGGTTGATGCCGCCGGCCGGCCCTTCCTCCATAATCTTTCTCAAAAAGGCAATCCGCTTGGGGCTTTCCCCGTGCAACACGCCGCCCTTGGACCACCACAGGATGTCGTCCGGATCAAGGTAGGTTTCGCCATGCCCGACGTAGGCGCCGGCGGCGGTTCCCAGCCAGAAGCGCCGGACCAGTTCCTGCGCGGAGATGTTGCCCCAGCGGCGCGGGATGTTCCCCTCGTACTGGCACTCGTCGTAGATCACCGGCTTGCGGTACGTTTCCAGCCACGTCCGCGCCTTGTCGAAGTCGTAGCTCTGAATGCTGGCATGGGTCACCCAGGGCTTGCCGTGGTCGTACAAGACGGCGCCGTTGTGGATGGAGCGCAGGCGCTGATAGGGATCGCTCTCCTGCACGATGCGGAAGAAGCGGTCCCAATCGGACATGGTCTTCTCTTTCATGAAATCGAATTCGTTGGCCAGCGACCACCAGACATTGCGGTAGGCGGCCAGGCGCGAGACCAGGTAGCGGAGGTAGCGGTCGTCGGCATCCGCGGGCATGTTCTTGTAGCCCCAGCGGTCGTAGGGGTGGAACAGGATCAGGTCGGCCTCGATGCCCAGTTCGAGCAGGTTCTTGACCCGCTTCTCCAGGTGCTGAAAGAACCTGGGATTGAAGCGGGTCAGGTCGTTGGCGCCGGCGGCGGTGCGCTCGAACGGATAGTAGAACGGCTCATTCTTGTTGTAGACGTAATCTTTCGGGAAAACGCACATGCGCAGCTTGTTGAAGGGCGCGGCGCGCAGCGTGGCCAGCGTCTGTTCCTCCAACCGGTTGCCCTGATGGACCCAAGCGTAGCAGGTGGTGCCGACGGGAAAGTAGGGGGTGCCGTCGGCATAGCCGAAGTGCCAGGTGTTGCGCACCACGACGGGGCCGTGGTTGCCCTTGGACGGCGGGCCGCAGGTGAATTCGCCGCTCTTGCCATCGAGCTCGGCGCGGTTGCTGCGGGTCAGGTAGGTCCATGTCCCCTGGGCGTCGGGCATGAAACGCAGGCGGTAGGCGCCCTCGCCGTCGTAGAAGCCGTCCGCGGGCACCACGCGGTTCTGGCGCCGGAACTCGGCGGCGAACTGCACCTCGAGAAACGGATTGCCGGCCGCCGGACCGCGCAGCGACACCTCAAACACACCCCACTGCTCGACCGCGGTGGAATCCGCCACAGCGGCGCAGAGACAGAGAGACGCAGTCAGCAAAATTCCCAGAAACACTGTTGCGCGGATCTGCATGACTCACCTCCAAAACTCAGGCAGGCGCGACCTCATGTGGCCGCCCCCTTGATCGCCGCCCGCAGCCATCGCCTGAAGCTCAACGACGGGCGCGCCTGTTTGACGCAGAAAAAGGCGACAATCGCGCCGGTGGCCAGCGTGATCAGCACCCCAAGGTAAAGCGGCAGCGGCCGATATTCAAAAACGACCCGGCTGTCGCCGACCGGCAGCGCCACGGCACGGAATATTTGGTTGGCGTGCAGCAACCGCGCCTGCTTTCCATTCACGCTCACATTCCAGTCGGGGTCGTAGCTGTCGGTCAGCACCAGATAGCTGGGGTGTGGCGCTTGGGCTTCAACCTCTACGCGCATGGGCGTTCGGAGCACGACGCGCGCCGCGCCCGCAAAATCATTGTTTGCGCTGTCGGCCGGCGTCTCCGGCGCCGCAGCCCCGGGGGCGGGCGCCGCGCCGTCTTCGCGCGCCAGCACAACCGCGCGCGTGGGATCGAAATCGGGTACGGCCAGGCGGCGCACAGTATCAAGCCCCAGCGGAAGCACTTCCGCGCTGCTCACGATATAAGCGCGGGGCAGCGGATTCTCGACGCGGTAGATGCGGAGTGGAACATTCGTGGCGTTGGGCGCTTCCGCCACGAATTGCAGGCCCTCAGCCGGCGGGACCAGCTTGTACAGCGCGTACTGCACGCTCGACAGCCGCAGGAGGCGCACCAGCGGCGCGGAGCGCACCCGGTAGCGATGCACCAGGCGCACCAGGAAATGCTGGGGTGCGGCCAAAATGTCTTCGATGTCGTCGGCAAATCCCGTTTCGATGCCGAGAATTCCGGCCGCCGCCTGCAAGCTCAGCCGGTCGCTGTACGGCTCGTATGCGATCGGAGGCAGGAAGCTCACCATCGGCAGGTATGCGCGCCAGAACACCGCAGGCGCGTCGTCGATCTCGCTCTTGGGCTCGGGAAAGATGCGCAACGGGCCGCCGCTGGTCCCGAGATACTGGAGCGCCGGCGGCTCGGTGGTGAAGAAGCGGGGGTCGGTGAGCATGTTGAGCCGCGAATGCGCCACCGCCAGGTGCGCAACAGCAGTCACGGCCGCCAGCAAAACGAGTTTGCTCCGCAAACCCTGCCGTAGCGCGGGATGCAAAAGAGCGACCAGCAGAATGACCGAGCCGACAACGTAGGGCAACGACGACGGCACCGCCACCAGCAGCCAGGAGGCCGCGCGGTCAACGACCGCTTCCGAGGGAACGGCCATGAGCACGCCAATGCGCGCTGCCAGATCCGGCCCGAAGAACCGGTTGGCCATCGCCACGGCCAGGTTGCGGGCTGGCGCTGCGCCAGACAGCGCGAACACCGAAGCCGCCAGCCACAGGAGGCCGAAACCCAGCAGCGTCGCGCGAATCCAACGTAAGGCCGGCGCGCGCAGCATAGGATCCTCGGCTGTATCGCCGGCTGCGCCGGCGGCGGCATTCGCTCTCCGCTCCAACGAGCGCAGTGCATCGGCCCCGAGGGCCGCAAGCTGGGCCACCGCCAAAACCGTTGGCAGGAGGAACTTCACCGGGAACCGCAGCACTTTGTAAAGCGGAACGAAGTAATAGAAGAAATAGCCGGCCGGCGTGTAACGGCCCAGCGCCAGCACCAGGAACGCCAGGCCGGCCAGCGCCCAGAAGCGCGAGTGGCGCGTTTTCGAACCGAAGATGCCCGCCAATGCCAGTCCCAGCGGGACCACTCCGATGAAAAGCGAGAGCAACAGCGCCTCGGTGCCGTCCATGTACACCCAGGGCACCTTTGCCGTGGTGATTGGGCTGCTCCAGAAGTCGGGGAGCAGCAACTCGAGGAGTTTCAGCGGGTGAAGGGACCAGAACAGGGCGTGCTGGTAGTCGAGCCCGGCCGCCCGCTCGGTATACCGGATGTGTGCCGCGGCGGGGAGCAGTTGGGCGGCGGAAAGGCCCAGCGCCAGCAGGCCGCCCGATACGAAACGGCCGAGCGCCGCGCGGCGGGCGAGCGGGCCGGGCGGCGCGAAGGCCACCATCCAGGCCAGCGCCAGTACCGCGGTGGCCAGGCTGGTGAGCGGCTCGCCGGCGAAAAACTGCATGGTCATGGCGCCCGCAAACGCGGCCGCGCGGCGCCACCCGCCCTGGCGCGTGTAGGAATCGGCGGCCAGCAGTGCCGCCGGCATCCACGCCACGGCGGGCAGAAAGTTATAAAAACTGCAGAGCGACCGGACCGGGCCGCTGAAAACGAAAATGGCGCCGGCCAGCCAGCAGCCGAACGCGCTGGCCCCGGCGCGGCGAGCCAGCAGGAACGAACCGGCGGCCAGCAAAAAGAAGTGCAGCGCGTAATGCAGTTTGAAGCCGTAGGCCAGCGGAAGCAGCCACGCCAGCCACGCCGTCGGATAGAACAGCAGGTAATTGGGATTGGCGGCCACCGGCTCGCCAAAATGCTCGTAGGGGTTCCACAGCGGCAGGCTGCCGGAGCGCACCAGCTCTCGCAGTTCAGCGGCCCGAGGGAAGTGCGCCCAGGTGATGTCGCGGAAGAAGAGAACATCCGATGCCAACAGGAGCCGCCAGAAGGCCACGGCGACCACAGCCATCAGCAGCGCTAACGCCACGGTGTAGCGGCGGTCCCATGCCGGGCAACACCGCGATGTCCCGGCAGGCGCGCTCGCAATTCCGAATTCACCCGCGGCCGGGCGCGGCTCAGTGTCGCCCGCCTGCGTTGGCCGCGGTGATGGCATCTTCGTCGGTTCCTGCCCGGCGCTGCCGGGCGCGCGCTTCAGCTTGCTTCAACGGTAGCACACATGTGTGTCTGCGACCGATTCTTGCAGGACGGGCCGGGGGTCGCCTTCTGATAGAGTAGGTGCGCCCCTTGCGCATGAAACCCAGCGCCGCGCCCGTGCCCGCCCGCGCCCTGGTGCTCGACGCCGACGCCTTCCAGCACCACGTCGATTACTTCAACGGAATGGTAGAGGAGGGGGTGGTCAATCACATCCCCAACGCCGAAGCCTGGGCCTGGATGAAACAAAACATCCCCTCTCACCCCCGCCTTGGAGTGTGTGCCGATTCCCGCTCAAGCGGACAGATCGTGTGCTAATTCGACCGGACAATTCGTATGCTACCAACACGCGGGCGAGGGCGACATGGACCAAGACAACGTTTCGTTGTATAATCTGGTCGGAGCAAGGATTGCGCAGGATTTAGCTTCCAGGCAGGCGGCTGATTGTGGGGCCTGACAGTGGGGCCTGCTGGCCGGCGGTGGATTACTGGCGGTGCTTCGAGGTGCGCTGATTGTCCATGGTGTGGACAGGGTGCCCCCGCCTGTCCGCGCCCGGCTTCGCCGGCCTGTTCCAGATCAACGCCACGGTCGCCAATCGCACGCCCACGGGCGACAGCATCGCGCTGACGGTCACCGTCGGCGAAATCACCAGCAACGAGATTCTGCTGCCCGTGCGCTAAGGCCGTCGGCTGCCGGCTGTCGGCTCGAATGCGTGCGGGATCCGTGCGACAACAAGTTGAAATGGTGCCGCGCCCCTTGGTATAGTGGCTGATTGGGCCCGTTGGTAAGCCGTGCGGGTGTGCTTCTCGCGTGGCGGTGATTCGCTGGTAGGGCGTCCTTCATTTCGACTTTATGACTCAGTGTGGAAGCAGGCAATCAGGGCACATGCCGCCCGGACGGGAACTCGACATCAGTTTCGTCGTGGTGAATTTCAAGGCCAGCCAGCACGTGGCTGAATGCCTGCGATCACTTGCCGCCTTCCGGAACGGCGTCCGGTCGGAGTTGATCGTCGTTGATAACAGTCCCACGGAAAGCTCAACGACCTGGTCCTGGGACGGGATGCGAGACGTCCAAGTGATTGCCCACGAGCACAACCTGGGCTATGCGGCGGCTTGCAACCACGGGCTTTCGGAGGCTCGCGGGCGTTACGTTTTCTTCCTCAACGCCGATACGAAGTACGTTTCCGGGTCCGCCGCGGAGCTGCTTCGCTGGCTCGATCAGAATCCATCGGTAGCCCTCCTCGGACCGACGGTCTTGAACCCCGATGGGACCCGGCAGTTCTCCTGCCGCAGCTTTCCGGGGTGGACGACCGCCCTTTGCCACCGGCACTCACTCCTTGCCAGGGTCTTTCCAAATAACCCTCTCACGGCCCAGTATCTCCGCACCGATCTCGACACACGGCCGGCGGAAGTGGATTGGGCATCGGGGTGCTGCTTGTTGGCGAGGAAGAGCGTGCTGCGGGAAATCGGCGGCTTTGATGACGGTTATTTTCTTTTCTTCGAGGACGTCGATCTCGCCTGTCGCTTGAAAGCCCGGAATTGGAAGTGCGTTTACTATCCGGCTCTGACGTTCTACCACGCCATCGGAGTCAGCCGGGCGCACCTGGCAGACCAGGGCAGCAGGCTGAAGTACGTGAGCGCAGCGCGGTATTTTTCAAAGCATCTGATCCGCAACGAATTTCTCTCCCGGGCGTTTCGCGCTGCGGTCCGCTTCCGGTGTCGCTGGCCGTAGGTCCAGCGAAGACGAGGCGATGTCCTAACTCGGGCGGGCGAGCTGCCCGCGCGATTTGAACAGCGCCCGTGATGGGATCATGAGCACCGAAAGGCTGGCAGTCTCGGTGATTGTTTGCACGCGCGATCGCCCGCACAGTCTTCGCCGTTGTCTTCCTTCCGTTTTGGCGAGCCTCGAACAACTAGAGGCGGGGGCGGAAATCATCGTGGTGGACAACTCCGATGCACCTTCCGGTGAGGTTGCGGAAGCCGCCCGGCAGGCCGGAGCGTCTTGCTTTTGGGAGCCGCACCGCGGCGGGAGTCCGGCGCGGAACCGGGGCATCCTGGAATCGCGGGCGGAGATTCTGGCCTTCCTCGACGATGACGTAACCGTGGATCACGGCTGGGCGGCCGCGCTTTTGCGGCACTTTGCCGATCCCAGCGTTGGTGCGGTGACGGGCGCGTTGCACAGCGGGGATTCCGGTGAGGAACCGGCGGATGTCGCCTGGTATCGCCTTTACGGCAAGGCTTCATCCGAGGCGACCGTCTTCCACAAGGATTCTCCGTGCCCGTTTTTCCCGGTCACTAGCGGGCTCTGTGGCGTGTCCGCTAACATGGCCTTTCGCAAGTCCTCTCTTCTGCGGCACGGCTTCTTCGACGTTAATCTCGGGACGGGAACCTTGGCTCCGGGGTGTGAGGAGGTGGATCGCTTTTACGCTCTGCTGAGGTCGGGCCAGCGAATCGTGTACGATCCCCAGGCTGCGGCCTGGCACCGATTCGAAGGAACGAGAGGAAAACTGTGGCGCCGGGTAGCGGGCTACGCAGCGGGTCAGTCTGCCTACCTGGGGAAGTTGTTCGTCACCGACCGCGTAGCGAGGCGCGCGGTTCTACGCTTTGTGGCGGCTCGAGCCCGCGCGGTGCTCGGCCGCCACGTGCCCGATCAACAACTGGGGCCTGCCCACGCCCCCCGGATCCCTCTTGTTGCCGGGACGCTGTGGGGGCCTCTCGGTTACTTCCTGGGTGTTGTCGCTGAGCGGTTCCGACCGGCACGAAGCGTGCAAGTGCCGCAGTCGGCGCGCGAGCAGGGGGCCGGCCGGGTCAGGATCCTGGCCAGCCTTTACAACAGCGGCCTGACGGGACCGGAGAAGTTGGCGGCGATGATCGCGCGTTCGGCGGCGCCGACATTTACCACCTTGGTCTTGATGCCCGGACCCGGGCCTGGGGCAGAGCAGATCCACGGCCTGGGGGTGAGCGTCGGCTTCGTGCCCCGCTGGCGGCTGCGTGCGACCTTGAACCCGCTATACCACTTGTGTTACCTGCTCGCGCTGCCAGGCGCGGCGCGCGCATTCCGACAGGCAGTGACCGAGTTCCAGCCGGACGTTGTCCACATCCACAGCGTGGTGAACCTCGCTGCGCTGCTGGGCTCGTGCCTGGCCCGTAAGCCGGTGCTTCTTCACATGCACGAAATCCCGCCGGGCCCCGTGGGCAGAATGCTGCGCCGCCTGGCCGCCGCTTTTTCAGATCGGATTGTTGCCGCCTCGCATGCTGCCGCTTCCCGGTTCCCTGCTTCCGTACAGGGTTCGAAACTGTTCGTCGTCCACAATGGGGTGGACCCGGACAATCCGACGACGTTTAGCGAACCTCAGGGACAGGCGCCAGACCTGGACGGCTGGGTCACCTTTGTGGGCAGGTTATCTGCGGACAAGGGTGCCGATCTTTTCATTCGGGCAGCCGCGTTGGTTTACCGGGAAATGCCGTCCGCGAAGTTCCTTATCTGCGGCTTGACGGTGCCCGGGCGTCGCTCGTATGAACGCCGCCTGGAGCGCCTGCTCGCGCAAAGCCCGGTGCCCGCTTCGCAGTTTCGAGTGCTGAAAGACCGGGTGGACGTAGCGAACTTCATCCGAGCTTCGCAAATCGTTGTCGCCTGCTCGCCGGTGCCCGATCCCTGCCCGCTGGCCTTGCTCGAGGCGATGGCGCTCGCCAAGCCGGTTGTGGCGCCCTCGATCGGTGGCATTCCGGAACTCGTGCGTGACGGAGAAACCGGCTTCCTCTACCCGCCCGGCGATCTTCAACAACTTTCCCGGCTGCTTGCCCGGCTGCTCAGGGACCCGGACTACGCACGGTCTTTGGGGCGCGCGGGCCGGCATCGCGTGCTGACCGAACTGAACGCCACGCGCATGTCGAACGAAATCGCTCGGCACTATTCGGAGCTGGCTAGCGCTCTTCCCGTCCGGAGCGGTGACGCGGGAACAGTGCGCCAGTCCAAGGGCCGGTGACGATGGTAGTTGTGCCAGGATCTCGTGCCGCCGCCGCAAACGGAGTAAGGAGCGGCCAACCGATACACATCCTTCATGTCATTGGTACCGGTGGGCCCGGCGGAGTTGAGACTTTCGTGTTCGATCTTGTTCGCCACCTCGACCCTGCCCGTTTCCGTTCGCGGGTCTGCATCGTGGGCAGGACCGGGCCAATCGTTCACGAGCTGCGCAACGCAGGGGCCGAGGTTTGCGTGCTCGATGCCCCCTGGCACGTTGATGCCGCGACCGTTTTCGGCTTTCTGCGGTGCCTGCTCTCGAGTCGCGTGGATGTGCTGCACACCCATGTCCCGGGCAGCCTGTCGCGGTGCCTGGGCCGCCTGGCGGGCTGCCGCGCAGTCTTTACGCACGTGCACGGGCCGCCGGACCAGTGGATCGACGATATCCGCAGCGGCGGCCGCCTGTTTCGCGGACAGACGGATAGACTTTACCGCCTCGGCGCACATCGTGTGCTTGCCTGCTCGCAATCCGTGGCACGTATGCTCGCCGCGCACTGCCCGCCGCTTGCCGGCCGTGTCTCGGTTGTGACCCATGGAGTTGACCTCGAGCGGTTTCGGCCGGTCCCGCCCGACTGCTCGCAAGTGAAACAATTGCGCGCGCAACTGGGCCTGCGCGATACCGATCTGGTCGCTGGCTTTGTCGGCCGTCTCGTAAGACAAAAAGGCATTCCGCATCTGTTGGCCGTCGCCGAAGCTCTGTTGCCGGAGCATCGCGACCTCCGTTTTCTGGTGGTCGGCGACGGCCCTTTCCGGGCCAGCGTAGAGGCGACGGCGCGGCGTATCGGTCGTGAACGGCTGATTCTTCTTGGTGAAAGGCGAGGCATACCGCGCCTTTTGCCGCTGTTCGATCTTCTTGTGACGCCGTCCGAATGGGAGGGCCTAGGCATCGTTAACCTGGAGGCTATGGCAATGGCTAAACCCGTCGTCGCCTTCCACGTGGATGGCATCCCAGAGGCGGTCCTGCACGGTGAAACTGGGCTATTAGTCCCACCCGGCGACCGGACCGCGCTGGCTGCGGCTGTTTCGCAATTGCTCGCCGATGCTTCTTTGCGCCGCAGAATGGGCTTAGCAGCTCGCGCCCGGGTGGAAACCCACTTCGACGTTAGCAGCACCGCCCGGACGATTGCCTCCTTGTACGAGCAGGCGTGCGGCCTACCGCGGCGAGGCTGATTGGTGTGGCCTCTGTCCGGCGCAGTCGCGTCGAACCAGGAAGTTGCCGAGCACGAGCAGATCGAGCCCGGTGGCGACGAAAGTCCGAATGGCGTGGTCGGGGGAGCATACCATGGGTTCCCCGCTCGCGTTGAGTGACGTATTAAGCAGCACCGGGACTCCGGTCAGACGGTCGAACGCGGAGAGCAGGTCGTACAGGCGCGGGTTCTGTTCGCGGGCAACGGTTTGCGGGCGCGCGCTCCCGTCGATATGGATGACCGCCGGAATAAGCTGGCGCTTTTCGGCGCGAACTTGCGAGGCAAACAGCATGAAGGGGCTAGGAGGCCGAAGTTCGAAGAATTCGGCGGCGCGCTCGGCCAGCACCACGGGAGCCAAGGGACGCCACAGTTCCCGCCCCTTGATCCGGTTCACGCGGTCGCGGATGGCGACAGTGTGGGGTGCGGCGAGAATGCTCCGGTTACCCAGCGCGCGAGGCCCCAGTTCCATCCTATCATGAAACCAACCGACGACTTCGGAGGCCGCGAGTGCTCGCGCAACTTCTTCATCCAGCCTGTCAGCGCGGCGGTAGAGAATCCCCGGGCGCGGTTGGAGGGCGGCCGCGCAATCCTGGTCAGTGAACTGCGGCCCCAGGTAAGGCATCTCCATCTCCTCGCGTCGCAATTCTCCCGCTTCTGCCGCGCAAAGCAAGGCGGCACCCACACTAAGGCCGGCGTCGCCGGAAGCCGGAAATACCCACATTGAGTCGGGAACGCCGGAAGCCAGCAGCGCGCCATTGCAGGAGCAGTTCAAGGCCACACCACCCCCCAGGCACAGATTGGCACATTTGGCGTCGCGAATGGCCGAGAATGCTACTCGGGACACGGCCTCTTCCAACGCAGATTGGCAGGCGGCGGCGAAATTCGCATATCTCGCCTCGGTAATCGGGTCTTGCTTTCGCGGAGCAAACCCCAGAATTTGTTCAGACGGCCGGGCACGATAACGATACCAGGAATCCTCGGCCACGGCCAGCAGCGATGAAACCGAACGGGCACAAACCTGCTTGTCGCCATAGGCGGCCAGGCCCATGGTCTTACCCTCGCCGAACTCACCCAGACCCAGGTACCTAGTGCAGTCCCGGTAAAAGAAGCCTAGAGAATTGGTGTATGGTTCGGCCCGAACTCTCCGGATGCGGTTTCCCTCGCCCCGCCAGGTGACAGTCGAGTAGAATTCGCTTCGCCCATCGATAGTGGCGATAGCCGCCTGCTCGTAAGGCGAGGTCAGAAAGGCGGCTGCCGCATGTGACAGGTGGTGGTCGTAATAGCGGACGGATGGAAGCTCGGGGTAATGCCCGCGCAGCAACCTAAAGCCAGCGGCAACCGCCGGGGACATCTGCACGTTGAAGCGCGGCAGCGATAAGCGACGCCACGTCGCCAGCAGCCGCCGGTGAAGCCGCGAACGTTGCCGCACGACGCCTTCTCGCAGCAGGCGCGCATGAAAGTCCGCGTCCATTTCCATCAAACACGAATCGCTTCCGCTCCGGAACGGCTTGTCGGGGAAAGCAATCACGTCCACCTCTTCCATGCGGAGCCCGGCACGGCGAAGGCAGAAATCAATAGCCTTCAGAGGAACGCTGCCATCATGCTTCTTGCGAGTGAAACGTTCTTCTTCGGCGGCGGCGACCAACCGGCCGTCACACACGACTGCCGCCGACGTGTCGTGGCTTCCCTCAAAGAAATTGAAGCTGAGGATGTTCATGGATTGACGCTATGTACGGAACAGACGTGCCGAACCACCTGACGGAGAACCCGCACGATAGGATTCGGAAGCCGTCCGAGCCCCGCGTGGATCAGCACGCGGGTTTGTCTAAACACCTGTTGTTTTATGCTGTGACCGGTCAGACCCTTCAGCGCGAGATCTACAAGGGCGTCGCTCTCACTGATCGCGATTCGCCTCATCAGTAGCGGATCATCCCAGAAGCTGAGTCCTTCTTCGGTAGTTACGGCCCTCTTATACCCCGCCTGAGCCACAGCATTGCGGACCCGGCCATCGACGCCACCGGAAGGATAAGCGAACCATGTTACAGATGCCCCCAGCAGGTCCTCCAGACACTGCTTTGATTCGCAAATCTCCCTCTGCAGCTCGGCGTCTGAAAGATCCGGAAGCCAAGGATGGGTCGAGGAATGGGAGCCGAATCGAACGCCATGCCTGGCCATTTCACGGATCTGGCTGGCGCTCAGTAAGCGTTTCTCCGGCAGCCCGGTGCCGCGCTCCCAACAACTGGTCTCGCCTATGCGTTTTGCCACGACGAAAACCAAAGGTGTCAGTGCCCATTGATCGAGGTGGGGAAAGACTTCCGTATAGAAGTCTTCATAAGCGTCGTCAAAACTGAACAGCGCCTGACAGGCCCGCGGTGCGGCAGAAAGGCAATCGTCCGGCGGAATCGAGTGGTATCCGGCGGCTCGCAACCAGTCCATGAATCTGGCGAAGCGTTGAGGCGAAAGGCAATGCCTTCTCTCCAACCCATTGCCTGGTGCGGAGATGCTGTGAAACATAAAAACTGGAAAGGGGGAACCAACGAGTTGCTCAAGTTGATCGAGACTTACGCCGGCTGCTTTCACCCCCTCCCAATAGTAGGCGGAGAAGGTAAAACTCAGCCAGAGCCGTAAAAACAGGCGGTGGTGAAAAACATCGCAGGCACGGCCGAACACTTCGGCGAGGTGCTTGACAATATTGGGAAATTCCCAGGCGAGTCTCTCCTTGATCCGACGGTCCGCTCTTCCGTGCTGAATCCGCGTTAATGCCTTGGTCTGCGGCATCCGCTGGCCCTTTGCCGCGACGCGATAAGCATCCGAGCGGCCAGCGTACACGAGACTGCGCACGCGCTCTTTTGTTAGGTCCTTTGTGCCGTGGTGATAAACAACAGCGGCCGGTTCAAGCACGAAGCGCACGCCACGATCATAAAGGCGGCTTCCCAGCTCCATGTCTTCATGGACGGAACCGACGGATGAGTCGAAACCGCCGGTCTGCAGCAGAACGTCGCGCGAGATCGAAGAGTTGAGCCCGAAGCATGCGTGCCGGCCCAGAGTCAGGTCGCAACTGCTGAAAGCTTGCTGCACCTGGCAAAGAATCCGCTCCCGCTCCTGACGGAGGTACAGTTCCGCGCGCGAATGGGGCGGACGTGAGTATCTCTCAACAATCCTGCCGCAAACGGCTAACTTCCCGCCTCGGCTGGTCTCGTGTTTGTGACCGTCCACATGGAGGAGGACTAGATCCGGCACAGCAGTAACGTCATCGTCGAGAAACAGCAGCAATTCTCCATCCGCAGCGAGCACACCGGTCTGGCGAGCCGCCCCCTGGCCGCAGTTCTGGGCATGGAACAGCCACCTTAGTTCGACAGCGCCCGGGTACTGCTCCGATAATCGTCGCGTCTCCGGATCCTCACCGTCGCAGACCACGATCACATTGAAATCCGCGAATGATTGCAGTTCCAGGGATTCCAGTGTCTGCTGCAAAGCGAGCGGTCGGAGGCGCGTCGGGATAATCACGCTGCAGCGCAAGCCGCTAATTCCTCCCACCCAGCTTCCCTGATCTTGCAAACAGAATTTTCACGCCCCGGCCACGCAAGTGCCGGTAGGAAAAAGCATACCGCAGGAAGTTTCGATTGAACAGTTGTCGTATCTTCTCCTCCTCGTCTCGCCGATGATAAACGGCCAGAGCCAGTTTGGGAGCGTGGCGGCGTATGGTTTCTACGGCGCCTTCCAGGACTTCCGGTTCTGCGCCTTCGACGTCTATTTTGATGAAATCCACCCGCGGCAACCCTATCAGCGCAATCAGATGGTCCAGGGTTTCCGTCTCGTGTTGCACGGCAGAAGCTTCCGCTTCGTCAAGCCGATGGGTGTCGGATTCGCTCCCTCGATGAAATTCAGCCGCACTCGTCTACTCCACAGCGCCGCCTGCAATGCCAGTACCCGGCCACCTTCGCAACCCAGATTCTGCTGGAGGCAGGAGAAATTGAGTTCTTCCATCTCGACGCAGACCACCCGAGCGGCGGCTCGTGCCAATGCGAAGCGCGCAAACACGCCTACGTGCGCTCCGCAGTCGACAACGATGTCCCCTTCGGCCAGTGCCACCTTGCTGTTTTCGTATTCCCGGCCGACGAAGATCTCGTCCAGGAGAGAGTTAAGCACTCCTTCCCCGGGCGTGGGCACAGAAAAATGGCCCCATGGCGTGCCGAACACCTCGATGTCTTTCGCGACCGAGATCAATCTTGAAAAGGCCTGAACAGGGCGCGGGCGCTGCCAGTCTCCTGGCAAGAGACTGAAAAGAAGGTGGCGCCAACCAACGCCAGGGAGCCCGCCGCGTACCTTTCGGGCCGTAAGAGCGGCTCGCCAGCCGATCGCGAACCGCAGGCGATTAAACAGCGTGCCAGAATTGTTTTTCCACCAAGCCACTCGTCAACTCCCTGCGGGCACGCCAGATCGGCATCCCCGGCACTGCCACAGAGACAGCCAGAGAGAGGAGCGCGGCAGAGGTCCGCGCCATCAGGTGTGCCAAGGGAGAAGTGGCGCGGCACCGAAAGACGACCACCACAACCAGCTACGCGGTTTCAGCAGCGCCCAGCCCCCAAAGCGCAACCCAAGCCAGCTAGTTCCTTCGCCCAAACTGCCCGAATGCAACGAATTGTTCCCAGTCGCCAATCTCCTCCCGCAAAGCGAGGCTGTATCGGCACGCGTACTCATACCGCACGAAGAACCAGTTGTCAGGTGAAAGCCTCCGTGCCAACGTCAGCAGCGGTGCCGCAACACCTGATCCGTGCCACCGCAGTCGCCAGCGAACCTCCGCGCTCCGACTGCGAAAGGCGGCGAAGAACGGTAAGTACGGAACGGTCCAGGGGAATTCCTTGGCCAGCCGGCAGTCGGCACGTGCCCAGTCGGCCGCGCGGCTCACTAGGAGGTCCGATGTCACGCCCAGTTCCATGTCACCAGCGGCTTCCGCGCAATAACGCAATTCGAATCCGCTTCCCATCAACCGGGCAGCCAGCTCAAAGTCGTGCCGGACGATCTGATTGAAGCCGCCAAGTTCCCGCAAGGCCACGAGCGCGATCGAGAAATTGGCCCCGTTCAAATCGGTGGGCCTATTCTTCGGCCGGGGTCGAATCTGTTCTCGCCGTGCCAGTTCCTCGTGATATCGCTCGTAAGACTTCGCCAGCGCCTTCTCAAGCGGCGTGCGACGAAAACCAAGCTTGACGGGCGAGTAGCCTGTCACCGCAATCTTCGCACCGGGCTCGCGTTCATGAGCGGCCACATGAGCGGAGATGAAGCCGGGCCGTGCTTGTACCTCGTCGTCAATGAAAATGCCCAATTCTCCCCGGGCGCTCCGGATGGCGGTATTGAGCGCGCCCGTCTGGCCGGGCGCTGCCGCCTTGAGCACAATAATCCGTCCTTTAGAGGCAGTCTCCAGCGCCTGTTCGGTTCCGTCACTGCAGCGATCGCAGCAGACGATGATCTCGTAGCAGTCTGCCGGGTAGTCCTGCTGGAGAAGCGCTTCGACGGCGCGCACGACGAGGCGCCGCCGGTTGTGCGTCGGGATGCTCACGCTCACAAACATCTGCTTAGACCGCCCTGTCCGGGCCAATCACGACGGCCCCACTCGACCCGCGCTTGCTCTCAACCATTGTGCGCCACAGACTGTATCTGCCAGGGAATCCGTGAAAAGGTCGCGGCGTACTCGTCAAGATCGCAACCGAATTCCGTGCTGGTATCAAGGACCTTGAACGAAGCCACCTGCTGCGCGGTGTGGTAGTACTCGATTCCGTAATGCTCAGCTCCCACGTCGACGTGATAGCGCCCGGGGGCAAGCACCTCTCCTGGAAACTCGCCCCACGCCTCGTAGGTCCCCGGATCGAACGGTGTTTGAAATGTGATCCAGGAGAA
>Ga0315285_10000799_pt1 | contig 32798 bp, 32 predicted proteins | sample YL17G09_36_MG_FD_203698 | JGI IMG/M metagenome (GOLD analysis project Ga0315285, IMG submission 203698) | Sediment microbial communities from Yellowstone Lake, YNP, Wyoming, USA - YL17G09_36 | ecosystem: Environmental > Aquatic > Freshwater > Lake > Sediment | place: USA: Wyoming | collected...
AACCCCGGTTTTAGAGAAGGCCTTTAGGAATCTAGCTAAAAAACAAAACTATCATGTTGGAAAATTCTTCATGGTAACTCGAATCGCGATTACCGGTAAAACCGCCACGCCGCCACTCTTCGAAACAATGGCGGTATTAGGGAAGGAAAAAACAGTAAAAAGACTCCGGATGACGTCAAATAATCTTTAAAAATAATTGAGATTAATGAAGAAAACAGTTAAGACAAGCACGCAAAAACTGATTTTTCCAGAGGGCTTTCTTTGGGGAGCAGCCACTGCCGCTCATCAGGTTGAGGGAAACAATATTCATAGCGACTGGTGGGCATGGGAGAAAAAAGGGGGTGGAGCGGAACCGTCAGGAATTGCCTGTGACCACTTTAATCGTTTCAAAGAAGACTTTGCTTTAGCCAAGAAACTGGGCCATAATGCTCACCGGCTCTCGATTGAATGGTCCAGAATTGAACCAGAAGAAGGTCAATGGGACCAAAAGGCAATAGAACATTATCGTGAAGTATTGCAAGCCCTTAAGGCTGAAAGAATGAAAGTTTTTGCCTCTTTGTTTCATGTAACCGTACCGCTGTGGTTTGCTAAAAAAGGGGGATTTGAAAGAAAAGAAAACATCAAGTACTTCAAGCGGTTTTGTCTTTTTGTGGTAAGCCTTTATGCTGATTTAGTTGATTTCTGGGTGACTATCAACGAACCACATTCTGTTGTTTCTGGTGGCTACCTGAAGGGTATTTGGCCGCCCCAGAAGAGAGACAAATCATTAGCCCTCACGGTCTATCGAAACTTATCCTTATCCCATAAGGTGGTTTATCGGGCTCTTAAAAGCGAATTTCCTCAAGCTCAGGTGGGAGCAGTAGTCAACTTTCCCGCTCTTCATTACTATGGCAATCCTCTACTGGAAGGATTAATTCCCCCAATCGCCAAATTTATCACCAGCCATTCCTTTTATCTTTTAACGGGTGACACCCATGACTTTCTTGGGTTGAATTACTATCTCTTGCATTATTTTCGTTTTCAAGACTTACGTATGAAGATTACCAAAAAGAAACTCGAGCAGACAATTCTTCTTGAAAGCTCCGATTTGGGTTGGCCGATTTATCCTCAGGGAATTTATGAAGCACTGGTTGATTTAAAAAAATATAGATTGCCAATTTATATTACTGAGAATGGGGTAGCTGATGCTCAAGATAAGTATCGGACCAAATTCATTCTTGATCATCTTCAATGGGTACATCAGGCCATTCAAGAGGGGGTAGACGTTCGGAGTTATCTTCATTGGACATTGATGGATAATTATGAATGGGCTTTTGGTTTCAAGCCTAGATTTGGTTTGATTGAGGTTGACTATCGGACTCAGAAGAGAAGGATTAGAAAAAGCGCCTATGTTTATGCCAAAATTTGCAAAGAAAATGCAATTGAAATTTGATTTTTACGTTTTTTTGTTAAACGCTAATGAGGGAAGGAGGTGAGTCAAGAATGAACTGGAAATATGCTTTTATCGCGCTAATCTTGATTATCATCAGTGCTCTTATCGCTGGAGGAGCTGTTTGGTTTTTAACCAAGTCGGGCATTCCTTCTTTGGGACCTGAATCAGCGACGACACCCACACCGGTGCCAACACTCGGTCCGACAGTGATACCCACATCGGCGCCGACAGTCTTACCCACGGTGGCAGAAGAGAAATCAACCCTCGAGCAAATTAGAGAAGCCTTTGCCCAAAAATACAGCAAACCCATCAGTGATGTTGAGGTAACTGTTAGTAAGGATACCGGAACGCACGCTAGTGGCGGAGTGAAATTTGCCGGAGAGATGGGCGGCGCGTGGTGGTTGGGATATAAAGGAAACACTGGGTGGATTGTTGTTGCCGATGGTAATGGCACGGTCATGTGTGCCTCGATAGAGCCTTATAATTTCCCGGTGGCGATGGTGCCGGAATGTTGGGATGAGGCGACGAGTAAATTAATCACGCGGTAAAACTTAACCCTCCGCTTGTTGATTTTTACTACTGGTATTTTCAAAAAAGGGGTGTTACAATGCCATCCATGATTGGTTTTTTGGAAAAAGGGAAAAAGCAGTTCAAACTAAAAACCAAGTTTAAGCTGACTCGGAGAGTCAAGGCGATTATTATTGTTATTTTTCTCCTCATTCTGGCCGTAGTCCTCTTCCAATTCAAACATCTTTTTATTGCAGCGGTAGTTGATAACCGGCCGATTGCTCGCTGGACACTTGACCGCGAGCTAGAAAAGCAAGGGGGTCAGCAGGTTTTGGATAGCCTTATTAATGAAGGGTTGATTTTAGGAGAAGCAAAGCGCCAAGGAATTAAGATTGATGAAGGGGAAATAAAAGCAAGAGTTAGCGGGGTTGAGGAACAAATAAAGGCTCAAGGGAGCGACTTAGACAGCTTTTTGCAAGCCCAAGGCATGACCAGGACAGGACTTGAAAAGCAGATTACGATTCAGTTGGTAGTAGAAAAAGTTCTTGGAAATAAGGTCAGTGTCACCGAGGAAGAAATACAAGACTATTTCGAAAAAAATAAAGACCTTTTTGCTACAGGCACTAAGCTTGAGGAAGTAAAAGGTGAGATTGAAGATCAATTGAAACGGGAGAAAATGAATACTGAGTTCCAATCATGGCTTCAGGAATTGAGAGAAAAGTCAAAGGTTCGCTACTTCGTCGAATTCTAACTGGCTGAGCAGGCCGGTCTAGACCCTTTCAGTCCCATATTGTATTTTATAGTCATTTTATCTTTGCTATTTCTTTAAATTTCAAGTCGCCATATTTCTCGATGGTATTAATTATCCTTTTACCGTCATCTTTCCAGATTTGTTCATACTCACCGACAATTTCAGAATAGTCTTCTTGGTCTGAATCTGGATGAAAAACTATTTTAATCATTTTGCTGCGAGCCGTGGATTGAAAATGGTGAGTTCACCGAACCATTTATGGTGAGTTTACCGAACCACAGAGTTAGAACCTTTTGGTTAGGTGCAAAGGTGGAATTCATAGACTTCAACCTACCTGTTATAATACTCAAAGAGGATTATCGAGGCTAACGAAGTGCCGAAATTTAATACTCAAAGAGGATTAGAGTGATTTTTTAACAAAAATGCGAGGCTAACGAAGTGCCGAAGTATAATGAAGAGAACCTATGTTAATTACAGAAGTAAATATTAAGTTTAAGGCTGGGGATGGCGGGAATGGAAAAGTTTCTTTTTATAAAAGAAGAAGAGGCCCGGATGGAGGTAATGGAGGAAAAGGCGGCAGTATTTTTATTGCCTCTACTTCAGATATTTACGCTCTTTCTAATCTTTCAAAAAGCACCAAAATCGAAGCAGAAAACGGTCAGCATGGGATGTCAAATAAAAAAGACGGTAAGTTCGCTGAGGATTTAGAAATTAAACTTCCTATTGGGGCTATTATTACCGATAAGAATTCTAAAGGAGTTTTTGAAGTGACGGACAAAGACCGTCGTTTTCTCTTGTGTCAGGGAGGATGGGGCGGTAAAGGCAACCGGGAATATCGTTCTTCTAAAAATGTTACGCCAATGTATGCCCAAAAGGGTCTTAAAGGTCAGGAAAGAGATTTATATATTAATCTTAAGCTTATTGCTGATTATGGGCTTATTGGCTTCCCCAATGCTGGTAAAAGCAGTTTGCTTAAAGAGATAACAAACGCTAATCCAAAAATCGGCGATTACCCTTTTACTACTCTTGAGCCTAACTTAGGAGAATTAGAGGGTAGAATTATTGCTGATATTCCAGGACTTATAAAGGGGGCTTCTAGAGGAAAGGGTTTAGGGATCAAATTTTTAAAACATATTGAAAAAGTTTCACTCTTATTTCATTGTCTTTCTTGTGAACTTAAAGAGCCTGAAAAAAACTACCAACAAATCAGGAACGAGCTAAAAAGTTATAATCCAAAATTATTAAAGATACCGGAAATTATTCTTCTTACCAAAACAGATTTAAAATCAGAGAAAGAAGTTAAGTTAAGTCTTAAGGTTTTAAAAAAACTGAAAAAACAAATATTACCCGTTTCTATTCATGATCGAGATAGTTTGGAAAAATTAAGAACCCTCATTCTAAAATCTTATGCTTAAAAAAATTACTCAAACCCCACAAGCAAAGTACAAAAAGCCCAAATTGGGCTATTGACCTTGCTGAGCGAGTCGGTCTAGGACCCTTCAGTCCTTTCTCTTTTCCAGACTAGCTCGCTTCTTTTCAATCTGCTCAATCATTTTTCTGAACTTTTTCAACTTCGAGGTGCAGAAAAACTCTCTGCAAACTTGGGGTCTGATTTTATGAATATAACATTTGCTTCCCTTAAGATAGATGCAATTGCCATCTTCTTTTTGTTTGAGAATGTTTACCCCACACGCAGCCGCCTTGTGGAAATCATCAATCAAGCCAAACTCCTCAAACTGAGTTCTGTATTTGCCTGACTGGTATTCTTCCTCGGCTAAATTCACTAAAAATAAACGACAGCAAAGGCCACACTGAGAACATTTATCTATCATAAAAAATTTCTACTCTGCATCTTTCGACTCCAGTTCGACAAGCTTATTGTCGCTCAAGACCTTCTCCTCGCTTGGGCTGCGGGGTTAGGATGACGAGTCGAAATTTCGACCCCCGTGTTTTCTCGCTAGGGCTCGAAACCGCTAAAATTTTGGCCTCCATTTGCGTAGATACATCCATGGGGCATCGGGAAACATGTTAATTAACCTATTCATATATTCTTCGTGCCTTTTGTGATACCGACGGTCATTTAACCAACGACTTTTTGGCCAATGGAGTAAAAAAACAAAACTTTTGCCCCCTTTAATATGGCCGATAACTTTGTCAAGGGTTGTTTGGTCATCAATTCCTACCTCGTCCACAATAACAATTTTGGAATCGTCAGTAATTCCTTGATCAAATGGTAGCCTGGTTTGTACTTCTTCAGACCTTAGCTGTCCTCCTAAAATGAGCTGGGTTGGTACTGGAGAAGAATTTCTAAACTCTCTTCCAAATCCAGTTTTACCATTCCCAGCAGGGCCCCATACAAAAACAATTGGATTTTTTTCAAGCAGCTTTAGTACTGTACTTATTTCTTGCTGACGAGAAGGAATTAGAGGATAATTTTCTTGTTCAAACAGCGTTCTATGTGTTCTTCCATCTTCTATAGTCATGGAGATTTCATTCGACAGTTCAAGAATACCCCGAAGTTCAAATCGGGGATGAATTGAACTAAGAAAACATTCTCCCTTAGGGGTGAAACACCAGATTTTAGTCTGGTGAGAATGTTATATCATGTGTGGTAGCCTCTATACATATTCCAGCCATGAGCGAGTCTTTCGACGGTGAGCGGAGTCGAACCGCTCAATGCGAGTCGAAGGGCTGAGCAGGTCGGTCTAGAACCTGACCCCAAATACATTAGTCTTGTCAATTTACATTACCCACCTATATGTAATCCAAATACCAAGTAACCCACCGGCAGCACTTCCCAAAACTGACCATAATGATAAAAACGATGCCCCAAAAAGTACAGGAATGTATCCACCGATAATTGATCCTACCACCATTCCCAACATAACTATTGATTTGGAGGACATGGTTCTATTGTAGCATTACTATTTTTAACAAAGATTCGGTTAAAATCTAAAATGATATTTTGCCGAGCTGAGCAGGCCGGTCTAGGACCATTTAATCCTTATAGTTTTATTCTCAAATCCTTACTCTTTGGAATATTCGAAAAACACGCCATGACATCAAAGTCTGGATCGGACAGTCGAAGCATTTCAAAGGTTTCTCGTTTCACTAATTCGAACTTTAGATCGTCCTGGTATTTTTCCTTAAACCTTTTGTAGTCTGTATTAAAATCTACATCTCCTCTTTCTGTACGCTGGATATCTGGCTTGCGAATTTTAACTAATCGCAATGAACCAGCAACTGTTTCAATAGGTTTATTCAAAAGATATGTACAACCACTTTGGGTCCTCTCTGCAATTTTTCCCAGTTTTTCTATAGAGTCGGTAAACTCCTTATATTCTTCTTCGTTTTGACAAAAAATACATGCGAATTCTACTGGCGCTGAAGACGCATCCGTAAATTTATTTTTTAACTCGGTGCTACGACTAACTATGTAGTTAATTGTTGTTACTAGATTATTCATTTTGCTGGCACTGTTTGATGATTTCAGAACCGACGAATGGAATCGGACCATCAAATACCCGGAGCTAGTATATCAAAAATCTGAATTATATCTTGGTAATTTTGCATAATTATCCTTATGCTTTGGGTCTTGCGCTAAAGCTAGCGCAAAGGGAGCATTTAGCTCTTGATTTACCCTGAACATAATCAGACATAGTGAAAAGTCAAATTTAGCCGGCATTTCAACTTCTAGTTTCTTTGCTTGAATAATATCTTCTAAGGGTTTTTGCAAGGATGTAAAGTCTTCCACGATGTTTTTCCATATACTTACGCTGTTTATGTCTTTCCCCTTAGGAATTATTTGCATCTGGGTACAATAAAAACCCTTCTCGTCTGGAAAATCTAACATATAGGCATCAGTATGGATTGCATCTTTAAGCAGTTTCAAAAACTCTTCTTCAGCTTCGCTTTCAAATTCAATATCGGGATAATGAACTTCAGGTAGAGAATCCATAAGCAAATCTCCATCGCGCATCATAAAAGTGATTATGTGGTAACACCCATTTGATAAGTCATTTGCCTCAAAAAAATACGCTTTCTTATGTTTACTTGTAGGTTCAACTTTGGTTAAGTGACCTTTATCTTTTAAAAAATCTTTCCCTATCGTAAGGTGGTCAAAGTTATCAAGTTTGTAAATATCAGGGAAAAAGGAAATAGAACCACCAGTATTAAAAGTAAGCGCTCCGAATGTTTTGTAGTCCTGATTTATGTGTGCATATATTCTAAATATTTTGCCAGGGTGTTTTTTGTCTTCTGAGAGCTTTCTTATAGAGCGCTTATAAACAGTTGGTTTCCTATTCTCTCTAGGGGACTTTGTGACAAGAGAACTTTTTAGAGTTATTTCTACTTTTCCCATCTAGTCGTTTAGTTTTTCCTTAACCATTCTATTCTCTCTTTTAATAGACATAACTTCTCCATAAATTCTGTCGATGTGTTTCTGAGGTATTTTTTGGGGTGTTCCAACTTTCATTTTTTCTGCAAGTTTTATTGCTTCTCTTGCTCTTTCCTGTAATTGAGCTGGTAACTCACTCAAAGTCAAGTGGTGAGAAGTTGTCGTGTAGCCATATTTCCCAAATTTTGCAAAGAACTCTTTTATGTCTTTGACATACTTACTACTTCCGGCAGGATTTCTGGTGTATAAGATAAATTCTTTATTAGCATTATCTTTATTGACGATAAAATCCTGTTTGAAGATAGGATTCTTCAACTCGTGATGGTATGTATAAACTCCAATAATCTCGTCTCCTGAAGCGGGATAAGAAGTAACAATCATGGCTGGAGAAATAAACCTTTCAGGATGAACATTCTTTAATGCTTTCAAAAATTCGGGATGAGTCTTGCACCAATTTACTAGCTCTTCAGAAAAAGGAGATAGCTCCAATATCAATTCCTCCAAGGTAATTTTATTTGTCATTTTTGCCCGTAGGTAAAAGATGATAATTTGCTGCGGGGCTAGGATGACGGGTTGAAATTTCGACCCTGTGTTTTCTCGCTAGCGCTCGAAAATCCGAACCTAGATTGGCTTGGGGGTAGGGATTCCCTTCGACTTTGCTCAGGGTAAACTTCTCATCCCGCCCCAAACACTCACTTCATTCGTGCTTGGGGGTAGGGATTCGAACCCCAATTAATAGGTTCAGAGCCTATTGTCCTACCATTAGACGACCCCCAAATGTTTGTCTTATTCTACCAGATTTTGAACCTAGAAACAAGAAAAATTTTGTGTTAGGATAGTTTTTATGAGTCGCTTGAAGAAATTAAGCCGGATTAACAAGGTTTTTTTGGTTGGTTTACCCTCGGCCCTTTTATTGGCCGTGGTTATTTTATTCATCTCCACCGAGAAATTACTATTGAGTGAATCTTGTGGTTGTGGGCCGCCTCCGTCAGAAGCAACCGGTGAATATGAGAGAACCAACGAAGTAGCGATTTTTAATAATCGACTGGTTGATTATAGACTTGCCGACTTAGTTCCCTTCATAGAGAGTTTAGAAAAAGAAAAGCCAGTTTTGGGAGTGGCTTCTGACGAACGTTGGATAGAGATTGATTTATCTGACCAGAAACTTTACGCCCATGAAGGTGATAGGATCGTCTATGAGTTCTTAGTCTCTTCGGGTAAATGGGCGCCGACGCCAGAAGGCGAGTTTCGTATTTGGATAAAGCTGCGTTATACCAAGATGAGCGGCGGCTCCAAGGCGAACAATACTTATTATTATCTTCCCAACGTGCCTTATACCCAATATTTTTACAAGGGATTTGGTCTTCACGGAACCTATTGGCATAATAATTTTGGCCACCCGATGAGTCATGGTTGTGTAAACTTATCCACTCCGGACGCAGAGAAGCTTTTCTATTGGACTTCTCCTTCGGTCCCTCAGGGAGAAGGAATAGTTTATCCCTCGAAGGATAATCCGGGAACGAGAGTCATAATTCACAGTTGACACTTAGCAGATGATATGTTAGACTGCTAAACAATGAGTATCTTGTCCAAACCCACTAATAAAGAGATCCAGAAAGAAAGAGTTTTTCCAGTGGCCCCAATTCGAGAAGGAGTGGTTTTTCCCCACACCGAAACAATTTTGACCTTTGGCCGTCCGAAGTCAGTCGCTGCCGTTCAGTCAGCGGCGAAAAGCGACGGCCTTATTTGTTTCTTTAGTCAAAGGCAGTCCCGTATGACTGACCCTAAACAGGCGGATTTATACCGTATCGGGACTTTAGGTAAAATCGCCCGTCTTCTTCATACCGAAGGCGGCTTACAGGCGTGGATTAAAGGCATTACCCGAGTAAGGCTTGAGACGATTGAGACCAAAGAACCTTTCCTTATTGCTACGGTGACTAAAGTTGGCGAATTGACGGAAGAGACGAGTGAGATTAAGGCCTTAGCCAAGAATCTTTCTAACGAATTCCAGCACGCCATTAATCTCGGTAAGTCAGTTGATGTCTTGACGGTGATGCATTCAATGGGCGAAAACACTCCTGACCAAGTCGCTGATCAGGTGGCTTATACTCTTGAACTCGACACGGATACTAAACAAGAGCTTTTGGAAACTTTTTCGGTCAAGCGGCGACTAGAGAAGGTAACCGAACACCTTACCCAGGAAGTGGGCGTCTTGGGGTTGGAAAAGAAAATTGCCTCCAAAACCCAGAAGAAATTTGACAAATCCATGCGAGAAGCAGTCCTTAGGGAGAGAAAGAAAACAATCGAGGAGGAGTTGGGCGAGTTGAGTGAGGAAGATGAAGAATTTAAAGAACTAGAGGGAAAAATTAAAGTGGCCAAGATGCCGAGAGAAGTCGCGGCCAAGGCCAAAAAAGAGCTCAAACGACTCTCAAAGATGAACCCCAATCATCCCGAGGTAGGTTATATCCGGAGCTATCTTGATTGGTTGATTGATATGCCCTGGTCTAAATCTTCCCCCAATAAGACGACCATTACCAAAGCGGCTAAAGTTTTAGAAGAAGACCATCATGGTTTGAAGAAGGTTAAGGAGAGAATCATTGAGTATCTGGCGGTGATGAAGTTAAAAGAGAACGGTCAAGCGAAGATAAAGACTAAAAAGGAAATAAGGAAGAAAATAGAGGAAGTAGGTGGGCCAACCATTCTTTGCTTTATCGGTCCGCCAGGAGTAGGTAAGACCTCAATTGGTAGGTCAATTGGCCGGGCTCTAGGGAGGAAGTTTGTCAGAATGTCTTTGGGGGGGATTCGGGATGAAGCCGAAATTAGAGGACACCGGCGAACCTATGTCGGGGCGATGCCTGGCCGGATTATTCAAGGGATTAAAAACATTGGCACTAATAATCCTGTCTTCATGCTCGATGAGATTGATAAGGTGGGGACAGATTTCCGGGGTGACCCCTCCGCCGCCCTCCTAGAAGCCCTTGATCCGGAGCAGAACTATGAGTTTTCGGACCACTACCTTGAAGTTCCCTTTGATCTTTCAAAGGTGATGTTTATTACGACGGGTAACGTTTTAGACACCATTCCCCCAGCCCTGAGAGACAGAATGGAAATTATTCGTTTCCCTGGCTACACCGAGGATGAGAAATTCAGCATTGCCAAGAAGTTTTTATGGGATAAGCAGTTAAGGTTTAATGGCTTGGGAAAGAAAAAATTGAAGATTAGCAATGAGGCAATGTTAGAAATGATTCGGCGCTATACCCGAGAAGCAGGTGTGCGCGAATTGGAGAGGTCTTTAGCCACTATCTGTCGAAAGATGGCTCGGAAAATTGCCGAAAAGAAAAAGGTTAAAGAGATAGTTACCAAGGCGGAAATCGCTAAGTATTTAGGGCCGAGGCGATATTCCGAAACGATTATTGAGAAGGAAAACAGTGTCGGTATTGCTACCGGCTTGGCTTACACCCAGGCGGGAGGGGATGTTATTTTAATTGAGGTGGCCCTGATGCCCGGCAGGGGAAGGCTTTTCTTAACAGGAAAGTTGGGAGAAGTCATGAAGGAGTCAGGCCAGGCGGCGATGAGTTATGTAAGGAGTCGTTGGCAACACTTAGGACTAAAGAAAGAGTTCCATAAGAACATTGATGTTCATATTCACATTCCTGAAGGCGCCGTGCCGAAAGACGGGCCTTCGGCGGGAGTGGCGATTACCACCGCCTTAGTTTCGGCTCTCACCCATATTCCTACTGATCGAGAAGCAGGGATGACTGGCGAGATTACTCTTCGGGGAAGAGTCCTCGAGATTGGCGGGGTGAAGGAGAAAATCATTGCTGCTCACCGCGCCGGGATGAAGAGAGTAATTTTACCCAAAGAGAACAAGAAAGACCTAGTAGAAATTCCGAGTAAAGTTAAGAAAGATATTAAGTTTATCTTTGTCTCTCACCTTGATGAAGTTTTGAAAGTTGCCTTAAAGAAAAAAGTTACTAAGAAAAAGACTAAAACTAAAGTCAAAACAGTTTCTTCTTCACGAGTCATACCCCTGGCTGCTTAAGAGCGTTAGTTTTCCCTTGACAAAAAATAAGAGTCGTGCTAAGTTTAAGCCAAAGCTGGGAAACCAGTAACTTTTTGGCCTCTTTATTCTCGAGGGCGAGAGTCAGAAGGGGCAAAAGGCACTTTTAAAGGGAAACGTGAAGGAAAAATCACCTCCATGAGTGGCCTAGGTTGGGTACAATCTAGTTTGTATTTGGCCTTGGCCACTCATAAATGAGCCCGACGCTTGATTAGAAAAAAGGAGGTTGGATGAAAGGTAAAGAAGAACAGGACAGGGTCCTGCAGAAACTATGATAGTTTCCAGGCGGTATTGGTGATGTGAGAGTCGTATCAGGAGGGATTGAGAGATGGGCATATTTGGTCTGTTGATAGACCGAGACGTTGGTCGCGAGGGCGTAGAAGCACCAACATCTCAGTCATTGCTGGCGAACCTGCTCCCCGACGGCTCCGTCGAGCACGTCCCGCGCCGCAACATCTTCAGCGAGAACGGTGACGAGCTGGCCCACCTCAATGGCGGCTGACCCGCAGTGACCTGCCGGCTTTGAGGATGCCTCTGGAATGAAGCCTAGCCCTTTCGGGCTACTACCAGCGCGAAAGGAGGTGGATACTATAGGAATCAAGAAGGGGAACTCCTTCTTGATCTGACCCTTCGTGTCGTTGTGTACCGGCAGGGGGAGTGACGAGGTTCGTCTTTGGGGCTACAAAGCCTCCTCCCCCTACCCGTTGTCTTTCACGTTTCCCCGCTTTCAAAGAACCCGACCGAAAGGTGGGGTTTTTTGATGGAACGACGCGGTTGTTTCTTTTCCACATTTTTCCTTGTTTTTTTGCCTGTTTTAAGCTAGAATTGAACTTGTCCGGCCCCATCGTCGCGTCAAACGCGACTGATGGTAGCCACGTTTAACGTGGCCCCATCGTCTAGCGGCTCAGGACATCAGGTTCTCATCCTGAAAACACCGGTTCAAATCCGGTTGGGGTCACCAGAAAGCCTCTCGTGATATACTTTAGCTGATGGGGAAAATTTCCTCTCTTTTTGCGATTATTTTCTTTTTAATCCTCCTCAGCTTTGTTTCTTATTTAATCTTGACTTTCTCTTCGCAATTAGAACAAGTGCGGATAGAACAAGGGAGAGAAGAAACGGCCACCTTTATGGCAAAAGGAGGGACAGACTTGATTCTCTTGCAGAAATGTTTAGGTGAGGCAGATGAAAAGGCGAAAAATGTCTTATTGGCCGAAGAAAATAGATATTTTTTGAATTTACCAAGGGTAGCGATTGACTATTTTAAAGCAAGAAACGAGTGTCTGAGACAATATCGTCCTCTTTAAACCTTCAGACTAACCCTCTTGACAAGGATGATAAAGTAGTTTAAGATTCCTGATGTTCTCTCTCTTCGGACTACCGCCGTCCTATTAATTTCTATTAATTTTAGCTATTTTTTTGGTCAATATGGTGAATAATCAAGATAAAATCCCGATTACAAAAGGGGGATTGGAAGAGATAAAAGAAGAATATCAGAAGTTGGTTGATGAAAAGCGGCCGGTGGCATTAGAACATCTGGCTGACGTCAGGAAACCAGGTGATCTTACTGAAGACAATGAGTACACCTTGGCGAAACAAGAACTTTCTTTTATTGATGGGAAGATTGACGAACTTGAGGAGGTAATTAACAAGGCCATTTTGATTGACGAAGGGCATGAGGGCTGTCAGGCAGTGAAGTTGGGTTGTCGAGTGACTGTTCAGGCAGGCAAAGACCAGCACCTCTTTTATCTAGTGGGTGAATGGGAGGCCGATCCGGCGGAGAAAAAAATCTCCCATCAATCACCCCTGGGCCAATCGCTTTTGGGTAAAAAAGTGGGCGATAAAGTTGAAGTTGAGGCACCAGTAGGAAAGATTATCTATACAATTAAGAAAATTGAATAAACTTAAGTCAATAAAAACAGCCAAAGAATCTTCCCTCCAAGAGAGGGATTTTTCTTTTTGGCTTGTAAAAATAAGAAAGGTTGAATATACTGAAGAAGAGAAAAATGGCTAAACCCTTGGAAGAATTAAGAAAAATCCGCCTTGAGAAGCTGGAAAAAATCAGAAAGTTGGGGATTGATCCCTATCCGGCGCGATGTCAAAGAGAACAGACTGTTACCCAAGCCCTAAAAATGATGGGCAGGCCAATCGCTGTGGCCGGTAGAATCATGTCTATGCGCGGCCATGGCGGTATTCAGTTTTTTGACCTCCAAGACGAGACCGGCAAAATTCAATTAGTTTTCAAATCAGAAAAGATAAAAGGGAAAAAATCCCAGCTCTTAAAACTCCTAGACATCGGCGACTTTATTGACGCCCAAGGAAAAGTTTTTCAAACCGATGCTGGGGAAACCTCGGTTTTAGTTGAAGATTTTCACCTTCTGACCAAATCTCTTCGTCCCTTGCCTTCAAAATGGCATGGTTTAAAAGATGTGGAGGAAAGATACCGGCAAAGATACGTTGATTTACTCCTTAATAAAGAAGTCCGGAAGATTTTTGAGATTCGCTCAGCCCTAGTTAAAACCTTGCGTCATTATCTTGACGAAGCGGGCTTTGTTGAAGTCGAAACACCAGTCTTACAGCCGATTTATGGCGGAGCAGCCGCTAAACCCTTCATCACTCATCACAATGTTTTGGATATTGATTTGTATCTTCGGATTGCTGATGAACTTTATCTTAAAAGACTGATTGTCGGTGGCTTTGAAAAAGTTTATGAACTCGGTAAGGATTTTCGCAATGAGGGCATTGATCGAGCTCATAATCCGGAATTTACTCAGCTGGAGTTTTATTGGGCTTTTGTTGATTATGAAGAGCTGATGAAATTTACCGAGGCGATGATTTCTTCCGTGATTAAAAAAGTCATGGGAACAATCAAAATTAAATTTGAAGGCGAAGAGATTGATTTTACTCCACCCTGGAAGAGAATCAGTTACCGCGAGGCAATTTTGAAGCAGACGAAAATTGATATCGATAAAGAAAATACTGAAGAAAAATTATTAAAAGCCATTAAAAGGGAAAAGATTGGTTTGGATTTAAAAGGAGCGGTTGGTTTTGGCGCAGTTTTAGATTCACTCTATAAGCAAACCACGCGTCCTCATCTTAAAGGCCCTTTGTTTTTGACTGACAGACCAACTGAGTTTGTTTCTTTAGCGAAAAGAAAAGAAGGCAATCCGAGTAAAACCGCCTCATTTCAGCTCCTGGTAAAAGGAGTGGAATTAATTAATGCCTATAATGAACTAAATGACCCTGTCGATCAGGCCGAGCGCTGGCAGGAATCGGAGAAATTAGGTAAGAAGGGTTTGGCAGAACATGAGGCTTTTGATGAGGATTACATTCGCGCTTTAGAGTACGGTATGCCGCCGACAGCTGGTTGGGGATTAGGCATCGATCGCTTGGTGGCAACCTTAAGCAACGCTCCATCACTGAAAGAAGTCATCTTATTCCCTACTCTACGCCCAGAAAAAAAGAAATCATGACTCGAGAACAAGCCTTAAAACTCCTCCAGCAAAATATGGAAAATCAAAATTTGCGTCGCCATTGTTATGCGATGGAAGCAGTGATGCGGTTGTTGGCAAAGAAGTTGGGTGGCGACGAAGAGAAATGGGGTGTCGTCGGTCTACTTCACGACGGCGATTATGAAAAGACTAAAAATGAGCCAAAGCAACATACCTTATTGATGCATCAATGGCTTAAAGAAACAGGTGAGACCGATGAAGAGATTTTTAAAGCTATTTTGTCTCATAATGCAGAAATTACGGGCAAAAATAAACCAGAAACAAAAATGGAGTGGTCTTTATATTGTTGTGATGAATTGACTGGCTTAATTGTGGCGACGGCTTTAATGATGCCCGATAAAAAATTGGCCACGGTAAAAGTTGAATCGGTTTTGAAAAAGATGAAAGACAAAGCTTTCGCCGCTGCCGTTGACCGGGACCAAATCAAGAAGTGCGAAGAAAAGTTAAACATTCCCTTAGAGAAATTTGTTAGAATTAGCCTAGAGGCAATGCAAGGTATTAGCGACGTCCTTGGGCTTTAATTAATTCACCGTACGATGTTAGATATTAATTTCATCAGAGAAAATTCAGAAAAAGTTAAAGAAGGAGCCAAGAAAAAGGGTTTCGATCCAAAGTTGGTCGATCGTCTTTTGAAAGTCGATGAAACTCGAAGGCAACTGATTACTGATGTAGAGAAATGGCGCCAAGAGAGGAATAAGCTCAAGAAGGGTGAAGTTGAACAAGGCAAAAAAATCAAAGAAATTCTCCGGCGCCTTGAACCGGACCTCCGGGCGGTTGAGGAACAGCTTAGAAATCTTCTTTATGAAATCCCTAATCTTCCCGCTGATGATGTGCCCCAAGGAAAGGATGAATCAGAAAATGTTGAGGTTAAAAAATGGGGGAAGATTCCTAAATTTACTTTCAAACCCCAAGACCATCTAGAATTAGGCGAGAGACTAGATATGATTGATGTCAAGCAAGCTGTCAAAGTTTCCGGCTCACGGTTTAATTATTTAAAGAATGAAGCAGTTTTGCTGGAATTAGCCCTAATTGATTTCGGCATAAAGACTTTAGTTAAAAAGGGATTTATTCCCATAATCCCCCCGGCGATTAATAAAAAAGAAGTAGAGCGGGGACTTGGTTATGCCGAACATGGTGGCTGGAAGCAAACGTATCTTTTTGAAAAAGACGGACTGAATTTTATTTCCAGCTCAGAGCATACGATTATCCCTCGACATATGAACGAAACCCTTTCAGAGTCGGATTTGCCTTTAAGATATGTTGGTTTTTCGACTTGTTTTAGACGAGAAGCAGGAACTTATGGGAAAGACACAAAGGGGATTTTTCGAGTTCATCAATTTGATAAAGTGGAGATGAACGTTTTTACTGTCCCCGACGTGAAGGTTTCGGATAAGGAATGCCTTTATCTTTTATCAATCCAAGAGGAATTAATTCGAGACCTAGAGATTCCTTATCGAGTCGTTCATTGTTGTACTGGCGATATCCCCTTTCCTAATCGACGGATGTATGACTTAGAGGCTTGGTTGCCTAGTGAGAAGAGGTATAGGGAAATCCAGTCCTGCAGCAACTGCACTGACTTTCAAACGAGAAGACTCAACATTAAGGTCAGATTGAAAAAAGGAACAGAGTATGCACACGCTCTTAATGCCACGGCTATCGCCGTTGGCCGGACCTTGATTGCTATCCTCGAAAACTATCAGCAAAAAGACGGTTCGGTTTTAGTACCAAAAGTTCTTCAGAAATACACGGGATTCAAGAAGATAACTCCTAAAAAGAAATGAAATTGGCTTCCTTACCTAAACTTCAAGAAAGTCGATTGGGGCAAGTTTGGTTTGTCTTTTTTCAAATGGTGAAATTATCTTGGCAAATTAGCCCCAAGCTTTTAATCTTGACCATTATGACGAACACGATTGTGGGTCTTTTAATTTATCCGACTTTAAGATTGGAAAAGGCTTTTATTGACGGTTTAATTCAAAACGTGGGAGCCGATTTTTGGGGAGCCGCAGGCAAAATAGTCATCTTAATCTTATTTTTGAGGTTTGTGGTCGGTATTGGACAGGACATTTTTAGCCGATTGGGCGACTTTTTGCGACGGATGATGTCAAGAGTGATGTCTGTTTATTTAATTTCCCTGATAGCGAAAAAACACGTCGAACTTGATATCAGCATGATTGATGAACCTGAATTTCAAGACAAACTCACCAAAATCAGGAGGGAAAGTGGTATGAGGGTTTGGGGAATGATTTGGCCTTTGGCCAACATCCCGATGGTTTTAGCTGGACTGCTTTCAACCGTGGTTATTATCTTTTCTTTTAATCCTTTGGTGACTTTGGTAATTCTTTTTCTTTCTCTGCCGGTTTTCTGGATTGATGCCAAATTTATTAGAGAAGATTACCAATTTGAGAATAAAATGATGCCCCTTTATCGCATTACTGGTTGGCTCGAACATTATCTTTTAACACCACGCAATATCCTTGAAATAAAACTGCTTGGGCTTGGTCGACCATTTTCTAAAAGAATGATGGGGAATTTTAATCAGATTTTTTCAGGCAGACTTAATCTTGAAAAGAGAAAGACTTTTTGGAAAATTTTTGGTTCAGTTCCCCAAAATATCTTTCTTTTGCTTTTTGGGATTTACGTTGCCTTTTTTGTTTTTGCCCTGAAATTAACCGTGGGTTCAGCGGAAATGATTCTTCGGGCCATCAGTTCTTTTAGACAAAATTTGACCGAATTGGTAAGAAACTTTTTTGAACTTTATGAGAATTATTTGTATGTAGTTGATCTTGTTTGGCTCCTCAATCTTGAACCAAAGATCGTCGTGGATGAAAAAGGAAAGAAGGTGGCCAAGAAATTTAATCAAGGGATTGAATTTAAAAACGTGTGGTTTCGCTACAGCGAAAAGACTCCTTGGGTCTTGAAAAATGTCAATTTAAAAATTAATCCTCAAGAGAATGTGGCCATTGTTGGTGAAAACGGTGCCGGCAAATCAACCCTGGTAAAACTAATTTGTCGTTTTTACGATCCTCAAAAAGGAAAAATCTTTTTGAACGGAACCGAACTTAAAAAATATTCAGTCAGAGATTATTGGGAGAATTTGTCGGTCCTTTTCCAAGATTTTGAAGTCTACCCTTTTTCGGCTAAAGAAAGCATTGGTTATGGAGATATTAGTAAAATCAACAAAAAAGACTTAATTAAAAAAGCGGCCCAAAAAGCCAAGATAGATGATTTTATTGAATCCTTAAAACTGAAATACCAGAATCCTTTGGATCCTCAATTTGAAAAAGGCGTCCGACCTTCCATGGGTCAATGGCAGCGAATTGGTTTAGCCAGAATTTTTTTAAAAGACAGCCAAGTGATTATTCTTGACGAGCCGACTTCTCATGTTGACCCTAAGGCCGAAGAGGAAATTTTTGAGGAAATTATTACCTATTCAAAAAAGAAAATTCTTTTCCTCATTTCCCATCGGTTTTCTACTGTAAGGAAAGCTGACAAAATTTATGTTGTCGACAGCGGGAAGATAATTGAGAGCGGTAGCCACGAAGAGTTAATGAAGCTCGGAGGAAAATACTCCCAACTTTTTGAGCTTCAAGCGAAAGGCTATCGCTAAACTCATGTCTTTTTCTTTTTTTCCTCAAATAGTTTATAAAGTTAAATCAAAAATTAGCGGTGTGGTTGTGGTGAAAGAACAGTTTGGACGCCCTACTCTTCATGTTCAGGGATTAATCCAATCGGGGGGAATCATTAAGGGGATTTGGAAAAAACCCTTGGGAAAAGTGGCCAAAACACGGCGAGTTTTAGTCTTAGGTCTTGGTGGCGGGACGGTAGTTCAATTAATCAAAAAGCGGCATCCCCAAGCAGAGATTGTTGGCGTCGAGATTGACCCCGAGATTATTAAGGTCGGCAAAAAGTTTTTTGGCCTGGGAGGGATTAAAAAGCTAAAAATTGTTAATACTGATGCTTTAAAATGGGTGAACCATTATCGGGGAGAAAAGTTTGATCTAGTTCTAGTAGATTTGTATGTAGGCAGCCAATTCCCTCAAGAGGCAGAAGAGAGAGGGTTTCTGGATGGCCTAAAAAGGATGTTAGCAAAGAATGGAATGGTGATTTTTAATAGGCTAAGAATTAGAAAAGATAATCTCGAGTTGTTTGAGGAAAAATTGAAAAAGCACTTTTCTTCGGTTGAATTAGTCAAGACGATAACTAACCTTTTCTTCCTCGCTAGAAGCTAGTTCCAAATTAAAGTATAATAGGCTCATGTTTAAAGTCCTTAGCAAACTTCTTGATTCCAACGAAAAAGAGATAAAGAAAATGGCTCCTTTAGTGGAGAAGATTAATTCTTTGGAACCAGAGATGAAGAAGTTGAAAGATAAGGAATTTCCGGCCAAAACCGCCAGTTTCAAGGAGAGAATCGCCAGTGGTGAGACCCTGAATGATTTACTCCCCGAGGCTTTCGCTTTGGCTCGGGAAGCAATTAGGCGAGTAGTTAACCAAAGGGCTTTTGATGTTCAGCTCATGGCGGCCATTACTCTCCATGAAGGAAAGATTACCGAACAGAAGACAGGTGAAGGGAAGACTCTCTCGGCCGCCATCGCCGCTTATCTTAACGGCTTGAGCGGCAAGGGGGTTCACATCGTCACCGTCAATGATTATCTGGCTCGCCGGGACACCGGTTGGTATGGTCAAGCCCTTCATTTTGCCGGGTTGTCCCTTGGTTGTATTGTTCATGAGCAAGCCTTTCTTCTCGATCCAGAACATACCCAATCGGGCCTGGACGATGAGCGTTTACGCCACTTACGCCCGGTGGAACGACCAGAAGCCTATCAGGCCGATATCACCTACGGTACCAATAACGAATTTGGTTTTGATTATCTGCGTGATAATATGGCCCTGAGGTTAGAAGATCAGGGCCAACGAGGCCATCATTTTGCCATTGTTGACGAGGTTGACTCGATTCTGGTTGACGAAGCGAGAACGCCTTTGATTATTTCTGCTCCCGACGCCGAACCAACCAAGAAATATTATGATTTTGCCCAGTTAATTGGTTGGCTGTCTCCCGATACCGACTATGTGATCGACGAAAAGTTGAAAACGGCCAATCTGACCGAGCACGGTATTAGAAAAGTGGAAAAACGCCTGGGCGTTGACAACCTTTACGAAAAAGATTTTGATACGATTCATCATATCGAGAACGCCCTAAAAGCCCGGACGCACTACCTTCGCGACCGAGACTATGTGGTCAAGGACGACCAGGTAACGATTGTTGACGAGTTTACTGGACGATTGATGTTCGGTCGACGCTGGTCTGATGGTCTTCACCAGGCGGTCGAGGCGAAAGAGGGAGTCAAGATTCAGCAAGAATCGATTACTCTGGCGACCATTTCTTTTCAGAATTACTTCCGGATGTATCAGAAGCTATCGGGGATGACAGGGACGGCGGCCACCGAAGCCGAAGAATTTAATAAGATTTATGGTCTCGATGTCATGATTATCCCTACTAACTTGCCGATGATCAGGATTGATAATCCTGACGTGGTTTATAAAACCACCCGGGCGAAATATGCCGCCGTGGTGCGAGAAATTGAAGAGTGTTTTCGAAAAGGCCAACCCGTGTTACTGGGGACGACCTCGATCGAGAAAAACGAAATTATTTCTAAATTTCTTGAGAAAAAAGGTGTGCCTCACAACATCTTGAATGCCAAACAGCATGAGAGAGAAGCGAAGATTATTGCGGAAGCGGGGAGGAAGAAAGCGGTCACCGTTGCCACTAATATGGCCGGCCGAGGAGTTGACATTGTGTTAGGAGGTTCGGAAGAAGGCAGAGAAGAGAAAGAGTGGCGGAAAGACCATGAAGAAGTGGTGAAGCTAGGCGGCCTGCATGTGATTGGCACCGAAAGACATGAATCAAGACGGATTGATAATCAGCTCCGGGGGCGATCGGGACGACAAGGCGACCCAGGTTCTTCAAGATTTTTTGTTTCTTTAGAAGACGATATCATGCGCCTTTTTGGGGGCGAACAGGTGGCTCGTTTGATGGAGATGTTGAAGATCCCTGAAGACCAACCGATTGAGCACAAGATGGTCTCGAAGGCAATCGAACAGTCGCAGGTTAAGGTTGAGGGTTTTAACTTCGACATGAGGAAGAGAGTGGTGGAATACGACGATGTCATGAATAAACAGAGAGAGATTATTTACGGCAAGAGAAAAGAAGTTTTGACTCAAGAGAGCCTGAAGGAAGAAATTCAGGAGAAGATAGCGGGTGAGGTTGATAACCTGGTAACGCTCTATGCACCAGAAGGATTTCAGAAAATCGAGTCTGAACAGATTACCAATGGCTTCTGTGAGATCTTGCCTTTTGATTCTGAATCACAAAAGAGACTTCAGGACCAAATTATCAAAATTAAGGACGCGAAGAAGTTGACTGAATTTCTTAATAAATTGGCTCAAGACGGTTATGAGGGAAGAGAAAAACAAGTGACACCAGAGGCGATGAGGGAGATGGAAAAGTTTGTCTATCTGAGAACCATTGATCGACTTTGGATTGACCATCTTGATGCCATGGATAACTTGCGTGAAGGAGTCGGATTGAGGGGCTACGGCCAACAAGATCCCTTGGTCGAGTATAAAAAGGAGGCCTTTGATTCCTTTGAGAGATTAATGGGGACGATTGGCGCTGAAGTGGTGCGGAGGATTTTCCGAGTCCAAATTGCCCAACCGCCGGTTGACAGAACCCAGCGGCTCCAGACTAATATTGACCAGCAGGACGGTATCGGTTTGACTTCCCAACCAACCCGGGCCAAGCCGGTAGTGGCAGGGAAAAAGAAGGTTGGTCGAAACGACCCCTGTCCTTGTGGGAAAATTAATCCTCAGACTGGTAAGCCAATGAAATACAAAAGGTGCTGCTATCCTAAATATGGGTAAAATCTAATTAAAATGAAGATTAATTTTTTTAGTCCATCAAAAAGAGCTGAGAGTATCCGGGGTAAAATGATGAAAAATGGAAAATATTTAATTGCCAGAATAGAAGGTAGTGGACAAGAACGAAAAACAGAGAGAATACTTGATACATATTTTAGATATAAAGACTATATGAAGAATGAGAGATGGTTTTCGGCGTCCTTAGATGAAATCTGGTCATCAAAATTTTTAGGTGTTGTTAAAAATCTATGGACAGTTCCTATAAAAGAGGTTAAAAAGTTGGAACTTCAAAATCCTTCTTATTCTGCGGCATCTAAATTAGGCGGCGACCCAAGAAAATATAGTAGAGTATTTACAATTCAAGTTGCGGGTTGTGATTTTGACTGTAATTATTGCTATGTACCCAAACAAATAAATGTTGCAAATACTAATTTAGGAAAATTTTTTACAGCAAAAGAGATAATTGACCATTTTCTATCAGCGAAAGACAAATCAAAAAAACCGATGAAAGTTGTCAGAATAAGTGGTGGAAACCCAACAATTATTCCTGAAATAATTATAGATATTTACAACGAGATAAAAAAGCGAAATTTAGATGTTTATCTTTGGATTGATACTAATCTTTCAACGGAAAAGTATTTGGAGAATTTAAAGGATGATTTGAAAGATATACTTAATCAGAAAAATGTCGGCGTTGCTGGTTGCTTTAAAGGAACTTGTAAGGAAGATTTTTCCATTCTTACCGGTGCTGAATCTAAATATTATGCGAAACAATTTGAAACAGCAAAATGGTTTTTGGATTGTGGCACTGATTTTTATATTTATTTGCCTGCTCTGGTTTATCAAAACAATATTGAAGAGAAATTAAGAAAATTTATTGAGAGATTAAGAAATTTAAACGAAAATTTACCATTAAGAGCTGAAGTTTTGGAAATTTTAGATTATCCGGGAGCAAAATTGAATTTTAAAAGAGCGGAAAAATTAGGAAGACCCTTACCAAAGACGGACCAAAGAATAGTGTTTAATTTGTGGCATAATAAACTTCTTCCGCAATTTTATTCTCGGGAAAATTTGGAAAAATATTACTGCAAAATACCCTTATAGAAATGTTGCTATCCTAAATATGGCTAGCGCGTGACAAGACCTTTAATTAACTTCTTCAAGCTAACCTCTTCATCACAGCTGTGGTAAAATTAAAAGAGCTCTTATGAGAGAAAGACTAATTAGAGTTTTATTACTGGGAGTGGTTATTTTGGTGATTGCCATCGTGGCCAAAGCCCTGGCTAGTGGCCAGGGAGGTGTTACCACACTACCAAACTTGCCGATTGGCGAGAAAATAGAGGAATTAGGGGAAAAAGTCTTGGGAAAGGCGGTTCAGATTTTGCCCGGGGCGCCGGATTTAGGAGAAACGGTTCAGGAGAAAGAAGAAGGCCAAGTAGCGGGAGAAGCGGACGAAGCTGAACCGATCAAAGAACCGGCAGAAAACGTCCAAAAGCAGACGGAGATTTTAATCGAAGCCATCAAAGAACTCCCCCAAGATCAAATAGAGGCGATTAAGAAGCAGATTTATAAAGAGATGTGTGAGGGTTTACTCAAGGAGGAATAATGGCCGACCTGAAAAAAAGATTTGAAAATTTACAGCAAAGGTTGAATCTTGAAGATTTGAGACACCAAATCAAGGAAATCGAGAGAGAGTCAAGCCAGCCAAATTTCTGGCAAGACAACGAGAAGGCTTCGGCCAGGATGAAAGAAATGGCCGGCCTCCAAGGCGAGATTGAAGCGACAGAGGCAGTCGAGAAGCTTTTAGTTGAAGGGAAAGACCAGGAGGCAGAAAAGAAGTTGAAAAAATTGGAGATTAAAACTTTCCTTTCTGGGAAATATGATCGGTCTAATGTCATCTTTTCTATTCATGCCGGACAGGGTGGGGTGGAAGCGATGGACTGGGCAGCCATGCTCAAAAGGATGTATCTGCGGTACTTTGAGAAAAAGGGTTGGCAATATGAGGTCATTGACGAAGTCCTGGGCGAGGAGGCAGGGATTAAGAGTTTTACCGCCACCGTGAGTGATAGTTTTGTCTATGGCTACCTTAAACATGAGGCGGGGACGCATCGTTTGGTCCGCCAATCTCCCTTTAATGCCGACCGGCTTCGTCAGACCTCCTTTGCCTTAGTTGAAGTCTTACCTCGAGTTGAAGAGGCACCAGAGGTGACAATTCGGGATGAAGATTTAGAGTGGCAATTTTTTCGCGCTTCCACCCAGGGAGGCCAGAATGTCCAGAAGGTCTCAACGGCCGTCCGTCTTAAGCATAAACCGAGCGGCCTTGTGGTTACCTGTCAATCACAACGCTATCAACAACAAAATCGCAAGATAGCGATGGAAATTCTACGCTCCAAACTTTGGGCTCTCGCCGAGGCGCGTGCCGCCGAGGAAAAAAAGCAACTAAAAAAAGGCAAGACGATGGCCGCCTGGGGTACCCAAATTCGCTCCTATGTGCTCCATCCTTATAAGATGGTAAAAGACCTAAGAACTGATTATGAGACGAGCAAAACCGACGCCGTTTTAGACGGTGGGCTTGACGAATTTATCGAGGCCGAAATTGTCAATTTGTCTTGAAAAGAAAGTTTATGCTAAACTCTTTTAGAAAGGAGGAATCTATGGAAGAACCTCAAGTAATAGAGTCACTAAAAACAGAAAAAGGAGATTCTTTAGTCAAGAAGCTTGATGGCCTTTCAGGAGGATCCAGTAAAAAGGCTATTTTGATTCCTGCCGTGGCTATTTTGTTAATTATTTTAGCCGGGGGAGCGACAGGTTATTTCTTGGCTAATCGTGGTGGAATTAGCCGCTTAGTGAAAACAAAAGAGCTGGTCGGTGGCGCCGAGGTCGTCGAGGGGCCAAAGGAGGTAGGGGTTAAGGATGAGAAGACTTTTCGGGACACGGCTGAGGGTAAAATCGAAGTCAACGATAACCCGGATATCCCTGAAGGCAGCCATCGTTTAATCCGTTCCGGTGGACCAAGCCAGACGGCCTATCTGACGAGCTCCATCGTTGACTTGAACCAGTTCCTGGGGAAATGCGTCCAAGTCTGGGGAGAGACCTTCGCTGCTCAGAAAGCGGCTTGGCTAATGGACGTTGGTCGAGTAAAAATTCTGGATAGATGTCCCGAGGGAGTTTGAGGGTTAGTGGTGAACAGCCATAAGAGGTCGAAGAGTTCGTCTTAGACCTGCCGAAAGATGATCAAATTCAAGGATGTAACTAAGAAATTTGGAGACGTGACTGCCCTTGAGCGGGTGAGCTTTGAAATTGGGCCAAAAGAGTTTATCTTCATCACCGGGCCTTCAGGGGCGGGAAAAACAACCGTTGCCAAGCTGATTATCAGAGATTTCCTTCCCAGTTCTGGTGTCGTCGAGATTGATGGCACCGATATTGTCGATCTTCCCAAGAAACAAATACCTACCTTAAGAAAAAATATTGGGATGATTTTCCAAGACCTTAAATTGCTCCATGATCAGACTGTTTTTGAGAATGTCGCCCTCACCCTGAGGGTTTTAGGCAAGGTCGAAGAAGAGATTGAAGATGAGGTAGAAAAGGTGCTTAAATTAGTAGGTTTATCTGATCGGGCCGATTTCTTTCCAGCTCAACTAGCGGGGGGAGAATTACAGCGAGTCTGTATTGCCCGGGCAGTGGTGGGCAAGCCGGAGATTGTTTTTGCAGATGAGCCTACAGGTAATCTTGATTTAAATACCGCCTGGCAGATAGTGCGCTTATTGAAGGAGGTTAACGAGTTGGGTAAAACAGTGATTATGGCCACTCATAATTTTGAAATTGTCAACGAAATGGAAGAACGCGTCATCGAATTGGATAAAGGGAAGTTAGTTTCTGACAAAAAGAAAGGTAAGTATCATCTCAAATGAAAAAACATTTTAAAACAACCTGGACCCGGATTCGCCGTTCACCCTATCAGGCCCTCGCCGCCGTGGCGGTTATGACCTTAACTTTTTTCATTGCCTCGGTTTTTATTTTGACGGCCGCTGGTTCTCAAGCAATTCTTCGTTATTTTGAAACTAGACCCCAAGTAACGGCTTTCTTTAAGGATGAAGTAACGATGACTCAAGTTGACACCTTGAAGGCTAAATTAATCGAGACGGAAAAGGTTAAAGAGATGAAATATATTTCTAAAGAGGAAGCCTTGGCGATCTATCGGGAGCAAAACAAAGACAATCCCTTATTACTGGAAATGGTGACGGCCAATATCTTGCCCGCTTCTTTAGAGGTTTCGACGGTCGATATTGCCTATTTGGGCGAGGTGGCCGAGATTCTTCGCCAGCAACCTGGGGTAGAAGAGGTGATTTTTCAGGAGGATGTCGTTCAGGCCCTCCATAAATGGACGACGACTTTAAGAAAAATAGGCGTTGGCCTTATTGGTTCGCTAGGATTGGTTTCTTTCTTAATTATCCTGATTATTATTGGGATGAAAGTAGCCATGAGGCGGACGGAAATAGAGATTCTCCAATTAATCGGCGCCTCGTCTTGGTATATCTGGGTCCCATTTGTTTTCGAGGGTATTTTTTACGGCGCGGTCGGGGCGATTTTGGCCTGGTTGATTAGTTATCTTTTGCTCCTCTATTCGACTCCCTTTCTGGTTAGCTTTCTTGCCGGCATCCCAGTTCTTCCTGTGCCCGTGCTTTTTATGCTGGCTGTTCTTGGCATAGAGATTCTAGCCGGCGCTCTTATTGGTACCCTGGGTAGTCTTCTGGCCGTCAAAAGGTACCTAAGATAAGATGAAAAGTCTTTTGAAAAAGACCCTTCTCGCTTTTGTCTTTTTGCTGGTTATTCTCGTTTTCTCTTCCCAATCTCTGGCGATTACTCAAGAGGAATGTGAGCAGGGATTGGGTAAGGGAGACCTGACACCCGAACAACTAAGAGATTGTGAATCAATCCTTGACAAGTTATACCGGGAGACAAGCAAGCAGAAAACAACGCTCCAGACCGAAATTAAGCGATTTAACACGGCGATTGCCATTACGGTGACCAAGATTGTCACCACGACGACAGAAATAGGGCAATTAGAGAAGGAAATTGAGAGTCTGTCAAATAAAATCGGCCGTCTGGATATTTCCCTTGATCAGTTGAGCGAAATTCTCATCAAGCGGATTGCCGAGACTTACAAGAAGGGGAAGATTGACCCCGTTGCCCTTCTTCTTTCTTCTGATAATTTCCCCGACTTTGTCGCTCGTTTCAAATATTTACGGGTGATTCAACTTCACGACCGGAAGTTAATGATTCAAATGGAGACGGCCCGGACGAACTATGAAGACCAAAAGACGGTTAAAGAAGAAAAGCAGGAACAGCTAGAAGCGGCTAAGAAAAAATTAGAATCACAGAAAGTTCTTTTGGCGCGGCAAAAGACAGACAAAGAGAGGCTTTTAGAAATTACCCAGAATAATGAGAAACGCTATCAGGAGTTGTTGGCCATTACCCGGGCCGAGATTGAGGCAATTCAAAGCATTATTGCCGGTCGGGGTGAAGAGACAGAAGCAGGAAAAGTGGGCCAGGGTCAGAGGGTTGCCAGCATCATTACCGGTGCCTCTGCTTGTTCCACCGGGACGCATCTTCACTTTGAGATAAGAGAGAATGATGACGTTCGCAACCCCTTTTCTTACTTAAAGAATATTGACTTAATTGATGATTCTGGGGGTGACTCTTATACAGGAACGGGTGATTGGGAATGGCCGCTTAACCAGCCAATTAAATTCAACCAGGGTTTTGGTTCGGACACGGCCGCGATTCGGGCGCGGATAGTTTGGTATAACTTTCACACCGGTATCGATGTTGCCTCTGGGGATTTAGTGGTGAAGGCGGTGAAACCAGGGACTTTATATCAAGGCGCCATCGGCTGTGGTGGAGGAACCCTGCGCTATGTCCGGGTTGACCATGATGACTCTAGTTTCGATACCTATTACCTCCATGTGAATTATTAGTTTAATGCCTGCCCGGCTAAAATATTTGCCTGTAGTCATCGCCTTTCTGGCGATTTTTTTGTTTTCTATTTTCCCCACAACTTCTTTGGCCGCGATGAGTTTTACTGTTGATGAAATAATTGACCATCCCAGCGAATTGCCGGTTGGAGGAGAACTTGAGGTGAGAGTTTCTTTCGGAAGTGTTTCCGGGGAGAAACAATATTATTTATTTTTATCTTTTAGAAAGCCTGAGAGTGGTGCCTATAACTTTGGTTTTACTCAAAATAACGATGGCGATTGGATAAGATATGGCGAGGAGTTTGATAATTTCTATAAGATAGAAATTAAAGAAAGTAGCTGGAGTGGTATTCTCAAAGCTAAACCCGATTATGAAGCGAAGGGCTTTAAGGGGGAAGGAGAATATCAAATCAGGGCTGGTCGTTATGTAAGTAGTAATAATCCAACTTGGATAGATAGTCAGGATTTAAGGATTTTTCTTAAAGCTCCTACACCAACTCCCACCCCAACCCCCGAACCAGAAGAAGAGAATGAAGAAGAATCTGTTTCTGCCACTCCGACTCCTACCCCAACCCCCAAAGCCATTAAGGTGATGGGGGCGACTCTTTCTGGTGAGGTTTTAGGTGAAGAGAGTACTCCTGGCGGGATTTATTTACTTGAACCTTCGCCAAGTCCGGAAGCTTCGGGTGAGGCGATAACAAACAACAAAACCCTACCAGTGATTTTCTTGGGGGCGGGGCTGGTCTTTTTTGTCGCTGCCGGCCTTTCCCTGTGGTATACTAAATGGCGATGTCTAGGCTAAAGAGGCCCATTAGTCTTTGGTTGCCAGTAATCATTTGGTGCGGGTTTCTTTTTTATCTTTCCTCGATTCCCAATCTTAAGGCAGCTCAGAATCCAACTTGGGACGAAATCATTAGGAGTGGTGTTCATCTGGTTTTCTATGCCCTCCTTTATTTATTGTTTTTTCGGGCCCTAAGCTTTGGTAAAAAGAAGAAAGATTTTATCTGGCCGTTAGTCTTCGCGGCTCTTTATGGGTTGTCAGATGAGATTCATCAGTTTTTTGTCCCTACCCGGACTTTCCAGGTGAGAGATTTAATGGTTGATTTTAGTGGGGCGGTTTTTGGCGGGATAGGTTTATGGAAGTTATTACCAAGAATGCCAGAGAGACTCAAAGACTGGGCGAAAAAATCGGCCGTAGTTTAAAAAAAGGGGCTATTATTGCTTTGTATGGAGAATTGGGAGGCGGTAAGACAACCTTTGCTCAAGGCCTAGCCCGGGGATTAGGGGTGAAGAAAAGAGTAATCTCTCCTACTTTTGTTTTTGTACGTCAATATCCCCTATCTCCCAAAGGAACCTTTTATCATATTGATTTATATCGCATCAATGAGGTAGCGGAAGCCTTTGGTTTGGGTTTGGAGGAGATTTTCACTGACCCAGAGGCGGTCGTAGCGATTGAATGGGCAGAGAAAATAGATAAGATTTTACCCAGAGAGAGAACGGATATCTTTTTTGAATACAGTGGTGAAAAAGAAAGGAAAATTAAGATAGGCAAAGAATGAAATTATCAATCGACACCTCAAACAGTAATAGAACAGTGGTTGAGCTTGATGATAAACGTTGGGAGTTTGATACCAAACAACATAAGTCTCAAAGGCTTCTTGATTTAATTAATCGAACCTTAAGAAAAGAGAAGCGGATCCTAGAAGAATTGACGGCGGTCGAAGTCAATCTTGGCCCTGGTTCTTTTACCGGACTGAGAGTGGGCGTGGCTGTGGCGAACGCCTTAGGATGGGTTTTAAAAATACCCGTTAATGACAAAAAGGTGGGCGAGTCGGTTGAGCCAAAATATGGCAAGAGCTGACCTTGGGGGTGAAAACCCTGGACTTTAGTCCAAGGAAGATGTTATTATAAGGTTTATAAAAAGGAAAAGCGATGATTAGGCGGTTTTTAAATGTAGGTCTGTTTTTTCTGATTGTTTTTCTTCTTGTCTTTTCTTTTCTCTCAAAAGAATCTTTAGCTTTATTCTCGAGAAGCGAACGAAAGATTGTTGTTTTTCGCCAAGAGGTGACCATCCCAGAGCAAATAAATCTCCTCGGCAGAGCCAAAATTACGCCTTATAAAAACTTGAGATTAATCAATGCTCAGGCGGTGCGTTTGTCCACTGATGAGCTGGCATTGCTTCAGCGAGACCCTCGGGTCTTACGGATCGATCCGGATGTGGAAGTCTTTGCTTTGCCGGCGGAAAGCAAAGTTGAGGCTAAGGGAATTTGTGATTGGTTTCCAAATTGGCCAGGATGCAATCCCACCCCAACGCCGACGCCCACCCCGACAGCTCAACCAACACCCAGCCCGTCGCCTAGCCCCACCCCATCGCCGTCGCCCAGCCCCTCGCCAACGCCGAGCCCAGAAGTCAGTGGCTCAACCCAGACCATTCCCTGGGGAATCACGAGGATTGACGCTGATGATGCCTGGAGTCTTTCCTCTGGCTTGGGAGTGAAGGTGGCGGTTATCGATACGGGGATTGATACCGACCATCCGGACTTAAAAGATAATTTGGCTGGCTGCGTCAATAAGATTTCCTCCCGGAAGACCTGTGAAGATGATAACGGTCATGGGACCCATGTTGCCGGGATTATTGCCGCGAAAGACAATAATCTTGGCGTGGTGGGAGTGGCGCCTAATGCCAAAATTTATGCCGTGAAAGTCTTGGATCGTCGGGGAGGCGGTTATCTTTCTGATGTCATTGAAGGACTGGATTGGGCTGTGGCCAATCAGATGCAGGTGGTCAATATGAGTTTAGGGACAAGCTCAAATGTGACTTCTTTCTATGAGGCGGTGAAGCGAGTCAAGGCCGCGGGTATTATTCAGGTGGCCGCGGCCGGCAATTCAGGTCCTGGAACGAACACCGTTACTTATCCGGCAAAATATTCTGAAGTGATTGCCGTGGCGGCCACTGATTCTGCTGATAATGTTCCTTCCTGGTCAAGCCGAGGACCAGAGATAGATTTAGCCGCGCCAGGAGTTAACATTAACTCTACTTATCTTAGTGGGAAATACAAACTTTTATCTGGCACTTCAATGAGCGCGCCTCACGTCACCGGCGTTGTCGCTTTACGCCTTTTCTTGAAACCAGGAGAATCCTCGGCTCAAATAGAAGCGGTTTTAGAAGCCTATCAAGACCCACTCCCTCTCGACCCAACCTTGGTGGGTGCCGGTTTGGTTAATGCTTATAAAGTAGTCACTGCCCCTTAAAGTGAAAAAAGAAATTCTCGGCCTATTCTTTTTGCCCTTGGTAATTTCTAATTTTAATTCTTCCGATATAGAATCGGTGGTGAGGAGTGAGGCCTCGGGAGAAAACGCCTCGGTCAAAACCGAAGTCACCAACATTGTCAATCAAAACGTGACTCGTGTCGTCAGCACCCAGTCGGGAGAAATAAAGGTCGAAGTGAATGATGGTCAAGTCAAAGTCGAATCTAGTCCTGAAGTCACGCCAGTAATCACGATTTCTAAACTGAGCGAAGAGGAAGTCGAAAAGACAGAAGAGAAAGCGATGAGTCAGATTGAGGAGATTAAAACCGGGTTATTTTCCTTTTTCGAGAATCTCGTTGCCAAAATTTCAAGGGTTTTTCGTTTTACCCCTTGACCCCTTGACCCCGCATAACCTTAGCATTCGCCTTTTCAATACTAAAAGACTAATCATAGCCTTTAACTTGTGAAAATTACCTCTTGACAAATTGCCCTAGAAATACTATACAGTAGTTCTGTATCAACTCTATTGAAACTTATAATATTTTTATTATGAGACTTATAATGTTTTTATTATAGGTTGGCTGGTCACAATATGAGGTCTTTTGCCCGAGATAATCAGTTTTTGAAAACAATTTAAAATCCGCTATCGGCGGATTTTTTTATGCGAATTTTTAAAAGAAAGGAGGTGAAAAAAATGAAAAGAATCTTTTTAAGTCTTATCACTATTGGCATTGTTTCTGCTGGGGTTTTTGGAGCAACTAAAGCTTTCTTTACGGATACGGAAACAAGTGTTGGTAATACCTTCTCGGCCGGGACAATTGATATTGCTGTTGATAACCAAAATCCCTGGACGAGAACTAGTCCTTACACATTTACCGATATGAAACCCAGCCAGACCGACTACATTGATTTTGTAGTCCATAACGTCGGAACTAATCCGGTTAACTTATATAAAACCCTCACGAATTTTGTAACATCGAATGGTGAACAGTCCGAGCCGGAATTGGAAGCTGACAGTACGGGATTAATCAACGACGTTGATAATTGGATCAACTACGATTTGAAAGTTGAGCTTTATGACGTCAATCCAACTGGAAATCCCGGTGCTCAACCAGTTTGGTGGGAAAACATCTATACCGATGGAATGGGATACGATATCAAACTCGGTACTCGTGAGAATCAACCCATGTATCTTGGTATGATTCCAACGGGAAAATGGATGAAGGTGTACCAGAGCTATCACATGGTTCCAGAAACAGGCAATGAATATCAGGGGGATCAATTAACCTTTGGCATTGTCCTAACAGCGGAACAACTGGGTATCCATGCGCTACACTTAGAGAACAAAACCGAAGTTGATGGTCAATCCTACTCTATGTGGTGGGATACAACTTACGCTGATTTAACTTACAAAGTTAAAGACCGCAAATTCGACTACACTTTAAGTGTTAACGATCAAGCAAATGGCAATTATGATCTAGTTGCCTGGGAAGGTTATCCCAGCTGGACATGGGGGCCACCAACAGTCACAGTTTTAGCTAATGTTACTGTAAACGGTGACGATCCGGTAGTATCTGATAGTGTTGAATTAAACCAAGATTTAACCAACGCAAAAGTCTGGTTAATTCAAGGGACAACACCTCCCGGAACAACAAGGGTACTGCCATGGCCATTGCCAAACGCTTTGTACGAGACAGGGTTAATGGATTATTACGACGCTGATCTTTAAGCTCGTAATAAAAGGATTTTGAAACGGTATTGGGGTGTTGGTAAATTACCGACACTCTGGTATTTGTGTCTATAATTAAAGATAAAGTAGGATGAAAATTATTTTTCGTTTATTAATTATCGCCTTCATAGTCGTCCTGGGAACTTTAGTTGTTTTAACCTATCTAGCCGGGCCGTCTAATTTTCGTCTTTTAGTTGTTCAGTCTGGTTCCATGGAGCCAGGAATAAAAATCGGTTCAATAATTCTGGTTTCTCCCTTAGATCTTTTTCCTGCGG
>Ga0315285_10000802_pt1 | contig 32779 bp, 25 predicted proteins | sample YL17G09_36_MG_FD_203698 | JGI IMG/M metagenome (GOLD analysis project Ga0315285, IMG submission 203698) | Sediment microbial communities from Yellowstone Lake, YNP, Wyoming, USA - YL17G09_36 | ecosystem: Environmental > Aquatic > Freshwater > Lake > Sediment | place: USA: Wyoming | collected...
ATGCGGGACAGATTGACCCATTGGCCCAATGGCCCAAGGGCGTGCCGTTTGTCCTGGAGGCATCCTTCGGGTGGGGCTGGGTGGCGGACCTGATGAAGGAGGTCGGATTGACGCCGGTGCTGTCGAACTGTCTGAAGGTCGAACAGATGCGCAAGGCCCGCGGCCTGGCCAAGACCAACAAGAAGGACGCGGACCTGCTGTCGTTGTTGCCGGCGGAGAAGGCTGACTGGCGGAAGGTGTGGCAGGCCCCTCCGGAGGTCCGCGACCAGCGGGAATGGATGCGCTATCGCTCCGGCCTGGTGAAGATCGGCACCCAGACGCAGAACAGGATTCACGCGGTCTTCCACCGGCACGGGATCTTCCACGAGTTCTCGGACTTGTTCGGGGCCAAGGGCCGGGCTTTCCTGGCCGGGCTGTGCAAAGATGGCCGTGCGCCGGATGTTCAACTGGCGCCGGGCGCGCTGACGGGGTTGCGCGGGCTGGTTCGGCTGCTGGGGCACGTGCATGGTCAATTGGCGGACGTTGCCAGGAAGTTGCGCGGGCAACTGAACCGCATAAGTGGGCCGCCCGCACCGGACGAGATCGTGTAGCCGCCGTTGCATCGTCAGGCACGGCGGGCAGTTGTTTACAAATGAATAGGTGGCCCGACGAGGCCTCCGCCGGTGCATGAACGAGAAAAGAAGAAGAAGAAGAAAAAGACGGTATCGGAGAGGAATCTCAGCCGTCGGCGGAGTCTGTCCGCTCTTATCGAGCCGCCGGGCGGCTCGATAAGGCCGTAAAATGGGCGAAAAACAGCAAAAAAAGAAAAAGCAAGAAGGTCTTGCCAACGGGCAGCCTTTCATGTGATTATGCGCCGCCGGCCCATTCGGGCCTCGTGCAACAGCACTACTCAAACATGCGGCAAGATCGCTGGAGATGCCACCACCTCCAAGCCGCGCTATTGGCGGCAGGCAGGCAACGGAGGGTATAGGTTGAACTAGTTGCAAGGCGGCCTCCGGAAGGGACAGTGGATCTGGGTTCGACTGCAATGAATAATTGAGGTGGCACATGGGCGACAAATCTGACAACAAGACTCCGCGGCAGCAGCTGCCCGGCGTGCGGCGGCTGGTGATCAAGCTCGGCACCAGCGCCATCTGCGACCGCGCCGGGCGGCTTGAGCTCAAGACGATCCGCGGCCTGGCGAGGCAGATTTCCGCGCTGATTCACGGCGGGCGCGGGGTGACGCTGGTCGCCAGCGGCGCTATCGGCGCGGGCGTCGGCGAGTTGGACCTCGCCGAGAGGCCCAGGACCATGCCGGAGCTCCAGGCCGTCGCCGCCGTCGGGCAGGGCCGGCTCATGGACGCCTTCCACGACGCCTTCGCCCGCCGCGGCATGCACGTGGCCCAGGTGCTGCTGACCCGCGAGGACTTCGAGGACCGCACGCGCTACCTCAACATCCGCAACACGCTGCGGGCCCTGCACGAGATGGGCATCCTGGCGATCATCAACGAGAACGACGCCGTCGCCATCGACGAGATCCGCTACGGCGACAACGACACCATCGCCGCGCACGTCACCGGAATGCTGGCGGCCGAGATGCTCGTCTTCCTGTCCAGCGTCGACGGCGTGATGGATGGCGGGCGGCGAGTCGGCGTCATCGAGCATGGCGACGACTCAGCCGTCGGGCTGGTCAAGGCCGAGAAAAGCCGCCTCGGATCGGGCGGCATGGCCAGCAAGATCGCCGCGGCCCGGCTGGCGACTAGCTCAGGTGAGATCGTCGTGATCGCCAACTCGCGGACGCCAAACGTGGTCACGCGCATCCTGGCCGGGCGTGACGTGGGCACGCTGTTTGTCCCGTCCGAGCGAAAGCTCTCGGGCCGGCTGCGATGGATCGGCCAGGCATCCCGGCCGTCGGGCAAGCTCATCGTCGACGACGGCGCGGCCGCGGCGCTTGTCGAGGGCGGCAAGAGCCTCCTGCCGGCCGGGGTCGCCGAGGTCACGGGGCGCTTCGGAAAGGGCGACACCGTGAGCATAGTCGACTCCACCGGGCGAGAGATCGCCAGGGGCATGACCAACTACGACTCCGACGCCCTGGACCGGATCAAGGGCCTGAAGACCCACCAGATCGCCCAGGTCCTCGGCGAGAAGCTCTACGACGAGGCCGTCCATCGCAACAACATGACGCTGCGGTGAGAAGCAAGCCATGCCGAAGCAACGGCGGCGGGCGGGCTGGACGATCTTCGCCAAGAGCTTCCGCTTGTTGGCAGCCAGAAGCGGCGCGCCGTTCGGCCAAAGCAACTCTCCATTGTCATGGGTTTGGACTTCATGGGTCGGGACTTCATGGGTTGGGACTTGTCGTTCGAGACTTGTTTTGAATTTGGCGTTTGAGAGTTGGTCCTTGTTTGGGATTTGGTGCTTGTTATTTGGTGCTTATTCTTCGGCCCTCTGCTCAGCCCAGCCGGCCCTGGCGGTGGGCGGCGATAAACTCCATGCCGAACATGTCCTCGCCCGTCAGGAACGCCTTGGCGAGTTTGAACGCCTCGGTCGAGGTGTCCATTCCGGCAATCTCCGAAATGGGCATCTGCACCGGGTCGATGATCCCGCTGCTTGCCCCGGCTTCGGCGCACAGCAGCACGAAGACCATGTTCAGCAGCTTGCGCTGCGGCATGCCGAACGATACGTTGCTGAAGCCCCCGCCCAGGCGCACGCCCTCGAATCGCCGCACGGCCTCGGCCGTGGCGTCCAGGAAGTTCCGCCCGTGCATCGGGTCGGTGCTGATGGGAAACACCAGCGGGTCGAGGTGCATCCGCTGCCGCTCGATGCCGGCGGCGTCAAGCTGGGAGATGATCAACTCGAAGTTCGTGATCCGGCCGGCAACGTCGCTGGGCAGGTCGTTGACGCCGGCGGCGCTGACGACGGCCTCGGCGCCGTAGCGGCTTATCACTTCCACCAGGCCCTGCCGCTCCAGGCTGACGGAATTGACCATCTGCCCGCGGTTGGGATCCTTGCAGCATTCCAGCCCCGCCACGACGGTGGCCACGTGCGATGAGTCGATGCTCAGCGGCGCGTCGAACCGATCGCAGAGGAACGTGACCAGCCATTGCATCGCCGCGATCTGCTCGTCGGGCTTGTTGGAGTACTCATCGACGTTGACGTCCAGGAACGACGCCCCGGCGTCGATCTGCCGCTGGGCGGCAGCGGCGAGATAGTCCTCGCCGGCCCGGCGGTCGTCGGGGCTGCCCCCGCGCGTGGCCTGGTGAATCGCCAAGGCCATGTGCTTGATCTTGCCGTCGCCGTAGGCGGGCGAGGTCTTCGCCCAGTCGGCCGGGATGGGCAGCACGCGCTCGGCGCCGGCGTGTTTGAACGCCACGCCAACGCCGCCGCCCGGCAGGTCAACCGTCGTCTTGCCGCCAAGCTTTACAACCCGCGTGCAGTGAATGTTCTCGCCGATAACCACAAAGTCGGACATGTCCATGTGATCGATCCTCTTGTGCGAAAGCTTTCAAAAACTTCCGCAAATCCCGGCCAAACCCTCGCCCATCCGGCGTGCCAGTTTTCCACGCCCGGATTCTAGGCCCCGAGCGGGCGGGAGGCAAGCCGGAAGCGAAACATCCGGAACCTGGAACCTGGAACCCGGAACAGAGAATTGCAGCCGGCAGCCGGCAGCCGGCAGCCGGTAGCCGGAAAAGGCGGAACCTGGAACCTGGAACCCGGAACAGAGAATTGTAGCCGGCAGCCGGCAGCCGGCAGCCGGTAGCCGGAAAAGGCGGAACCGGGAACCCGGAACCCGGAACAGAGAATTGTAGCCGGCAGCCGGTAGCCGGCGGCCGGTAGCCGGAAAAGGCGGAACCGGGAACCTGGAACCCGGAACAGAGAATTGCAGCCGGCAGCCGGTTGGACATCCCCCCCGAGCACCCAAGGCCCGCTCACTTCTGATCACTTCGCCGACTTCCTGGTTCCGCCGTTTCTTCTACCGGATTCCCGGTTCCGTGTTCCTCTCGTGGCGGGGATGACAACTCTGCGCCCAACGTCATGACAAAAAGCTTTCCGGAGCACGTTGGTGGTGACAATTTGGCGCAAAAAAGCGGCGGGCCTACCGCGGGGGGGGGACGGCAGGCCACGCCTGTATTCGAACCGGCCGGGGGGGAACCGGTTCGAAAGGGGGACTTATTTGGATTTCGCTTTCGAATCCTACAAAAACCTGCTCTGGCCGTCAAGGCCTTTATCGCAGATTTTCATCTTCAACACGTAACATAATAGCAAATCCGCGAGAGGATACAAGAAAAAATCGGGTAATCACCTTACTTTATTATCTCTTTATTGTTAAAGGGGTTATCGGCATATTGGCAATAATTGAGCCTAATAATCGCAAAAAAAAAGTTGTCTCGGCCGGCTTTTACGGGGTTACGGGATCAGGAAAGAATCGTTCATTTCCTTCCTGCGGCCTAGGGTTTCGTCGGGGCTGCTGCTCCTGTAAATGTCATCTTCCGGGGTGTTGGGGTTGTTCGCATCGGTGATCCACTTGACGGATGAGTCCCACCGGGCGATATTCTGGCCTTTATTCTTGTGGTTCAGCGAGTTTTTCTTGAGTTTCGGTGCGTAGGTGCTCAGTTTCTTGCCAAACAGATCATACAGGTTGTCATATATGCCTACCGCGAAGCCCGTCGTCCCGAAGGTGCAGCGCGGGTTCTGGTCGGCAAGGACCACAAGCGTTGCGGGGACCTGGTCCATGGTCATCTGGTCCGCCACGTTGCCCAGGGGCGCCGCGGTTGTCTTCCATGCCGTGTTGTAGACCATGGAGGTGTAGCTGTAGGACAGCGTGCTGACGCCCTGAGGAGGAGGAGGTGCTACTGACACCGGCGTGTAGGTGAATTTGTTGGCGTCCATGGCCATGGTTGTGAACTTCCGCGTGCTCTGGGCCTCCTGGCAGAGGAACAGTTCGCGGTCGGCCATCTTGGCGTCGATCAGACGAGCCAGGCATCCCGGATTGCCGGTCTTCATGTTGCCCCAGGTTGTCGTACCCCAGGTTGTCGCCGCCGCGGGCCTGATCGTCGGCAGGCGCATCTTGGAGTCGGCCTGGGCGTAGCGGTTGGCGGCCTGGACGATCGAGCGAAGGTTGCTCTGGCATCCTGCTTTGCGGGTGGTGAAGAACACCGAGTACACCGACGGCGTGAGCATGGCCATGAGAATCGCCATTATTGAAATGACCGTCAGCAGTTCGGCCAGCGTGAACCCCCCGGCATGGCGCCGGGCTCGACACTTCTCAAAGTTAGCTGTGGTGCTCATGAATACATTATATACATCGAGAGCCGCCGCGGTCAATGACGAGTTGTCCACTTGCATGTTTCTTCGACGGGAAGCCCAGACGGGAAGCCCAGCCTTGACGAATCCCCGGCGTATTGGTACATTGCCCGCGTGCCGCGATTTGCGGCCAATAGCGGAACCTGCCTATCGGCAGGCGGAACCGGGGGGCGTGCGCCTATTGGCAAAGCCGTCGTGCCAGGCCCGCCCGGCAATCGTGTCCGCAAGAGGCATTGGGACGATAGGACATCAGCCCGGAGGCCCGTAACGACATGGCCACTCACAGACGCGCATCAAGTTTCCTGCCGGTCCTTTTGTTGGGGATGGTTTTCGCGATCCTTTTCGGCCAGTCCGCCGTCTACGCCGTGGGGGACAAGGACAACCAGGGCCGCTGGGCCAAGTCCGGCGGCGACGCGCCGGACAAGGAAGTTCCCGGTTTCCTGGTGAACCTCGGGCCAACAGGAGCACGGGCCATACTCACCGAGAAGACGTTCATCGTTAAGTACATCTTCAAGGGCTCCCCCGCTTTGGGCCGGCTCAAGATAGACGACGTGATCCTCGGCGTTTTCGGCAAGCCGTTCTCCTGCCACAAGTTCGGCGGCGGGCACGGTTACGAAGGCCCCATAATGGACATGGGGCTGGGAATCGAGAAGGCCGAGGCCAAGGACGGCAAGCTGGTCCTGAACGTGACCCGAGACTCCAAGACGATCGAGGTTAAGATCGACCTCGAACCAATCGGCGCGTTTGCCCCGACTTTCCCGCTGCAATGCAAGAAGTCGGAACTGCTGCGCGCCAAGGCCCTGAAGTACCTGGTCGACCAGCCGGATTCGCAAAGGACAATGTCACATACGAAATGCGCGGTGGCCCTGGCGATGCTGGCCAGCGAAAACCCCAGCCAGCAGGCCATCGGCAAGGCCATTGCCCTGAAGTGGAGCGGCGAGAAACCGGATTCGGGCACATGGACGTGGGACTTGTCCTATCAACTCATCACGCTCTGCGAGTACTACCTCTTGAGCAGGGACTCATCGGTCCTGCCGGCGATCAAGACGGCTGTGAGTTTCCTGGAGAAGGCCCAGTATTCAGGCCGGATCATGGTATGGGGGCCCACTGGCGACAAGAGCCTCGAAAAGGAAGACTACGCCAAGGTCGATGCCCTCCAGCAGCTTTATGACGGCGGCTTCGGCCACGGGCCCTACACGCCGGGGTACAGCAAGCCCGACGGCGGCTACGGCCCCAACGGCTACGGCCCGATGCAGATGACGACCCTTCTGGCCATTACCGGCTGGCAGTTGGCTGCGCGCTGCGGCGTGAATCCCAACCCCGACAGCATCAAGAGAGCCATGGACTTCCACCATCGGTGCGTCAACGCCGCAGGAGCGGTGGGATATGGCGGCGAGTTCTGCCTGGCGTTCGGGATCCACGACCCCGCCGCGTACAAGAGATCGACGGACGGCGACAACTACGTCGGGCGCGTCGGGGTCGCGATCGTCGCCCACAAGCTCAGCCCGGAGTTCCCGGAATCCGCGGAGTACCTCCCAATGTTCCGGAGCTACTTCAATCGGGCGTACAGGAGTCTTCCGGATGGCCACGCGGATTCCAACCTGGGAATCTTCTGGGGTTTGATGGGGGCCGAGGTGTCGGGAGACGACAAGGTCCTGCGCACCATGATGGATTACCACAAGGCCTATTTCAACATGGCGCGCTGCCACGACGGTTCGTTCGTCCTGCTTCCCGGCCGGGACTATGCGGACGACGGCTACTATGGGAACTCGCGCTACCACCCGACGGCCACAATGGCGCTGGTCCTGGGAATGAGCTATCCGAAGCTGCGGATTCAGGGAATCGAAGTGGGCATCCCGGGCGTCAATCCCAAGGCGCTCAAGGGGAAAATGGACACCGCCTACAAGGCCATCGTCAAGAAGGCCTATAAAGACGCTTACGTTGCCCTGGTCAAGCCCAAGCCCGAGGATGAGGAGTTGTCCAGGTCGATGATGGCCTACATCGACTCCAAGTGGCAAGGCGGTATCGCGGAGCTTGAGGCCGTGGAAGCAAGCGGCGACATCATGAGCTTGGCCAATGAAGCGGCCAAACAGCGAACAATGTTCAAGGGGATCGAAGGCTTTGACCGGAAGATGAAGCGGTTCGACAACGGCCTGGACAAAGATCCGTGGCGGAAGGAAATATCCACCGGCAAGGCGTACCTCAGCTTTCTCGGCGCCCTGAAGAAGTACAAGAGCCAATCGTCAGCCAAGGGGCTGGAGAAGTTCGCGCAGGAAAATCCCGCCTCGATTTACGGCAAGTGGGCACAGGCCGTGCTGAAGGAGTTCCTCGCCAGCGGCACCATCAGCGTGTCGGCCAGTGGCCGGCCTTTCGACCTGGCCCCGCCGGACGCCGCCGCCGCGGGGCTGAGATAACCGCCGGGCCTGCCCCGTTGTGCCTCTGCCGTTTTCTTTTCCCGGCCCGCCCCGTTGGGGCTACCGGCCTGCCCCGTTGGGGTTCCCCATCCCGCCGTTTCTTTCCCGAGTTCCTGGTTCCCGGTTCCTGGTTCCTGGTTCCCGGTTCCTGGTTCCTGGTTCCCGGTTCCTGGTTCCCGGTTCCTGGTTCCTGGTTCCCGGTTCCTGGTTCCTGGTTCCTGGTTCCCGGTTCCTGGTTCCGCCGTTTTCTTTTCCTGGCTCCCGGCTACCGGCTACCGGCTGCGGGGAACGCGGCGCCTGCTTCATGATTTTCAATTTTCAATTTTCAATTTTCAATTTTCCCCGTTTTCCCGCCAGCGCAAGGTGGCGGTTACGGGGAAGTGGTCGGACGGGTATCGGCCGTTGCGTTTGGCCTGGTCGATGGCGGCGTCGATGACGTCGAAATCGTTCGTGTGCAGGATCCAGTCCAGCCGACGTCCCAGGCGGAAACCTCGCCCGTGCCAAGTGCCCTCCCTCCGCCGGCGCTGGCGCTTGGGATGGGCCTGCCTGTAGGCGTCCAGCAGGACAAGTCCCTGGCCGCCTGGCCCGGCCAGGACCACCTGGTAGACCTTGCGATGGGCGTTGGCGTTGAAGTCGCCGGCGATGATGGCCGGGTCCGGGCCGGCGATGGCGGCGATGCGGTCGCGGAGTATCTCGCCGGACCGCAGGCGCGCCCACCGGCTGAAGGGATCGAAGTGGGCGTTGAAGAACACGAACTGGCGCTGGTCGTCGTGGCGCAGGTCAGCCAGGCGGACCCAGTTGCACATCCGCGGGGCCATGGATCCCCAGTTTCGGCTGCCCGGCGTGTCGGGCGTCTTGGAGAGCCAGAAGTGGCCCTGCTCGATTTTCCGGAACCGCCCCGCCCGGTAGAAAATCGCCACCGACTGGCCCGCGAGCACGCCCTTGTCGCGCCCCGGCGAGATGAACTCGTACTCGCCAAGCCGCTGGCGAAGGTAGTCCGCCTGCTTCCGCTGAAGCTCCTGGACGCCAAGCAGGTCCGGGCCATAAGCCCAGATCGCCATCGCCACCGGCTCCTTGCGCAGGCGCCACCGCCCGGCGTAATGACCGGCATGGGCGTTTAGCACGTTGAAGCTCATCACTCGCAGGTCGGGACAGTTTGGCGACATCGCCGGCTATGCTCCGAAAAGAAGTTCCTGATAGCAAACAAGAACCAAATAACAAGCACCAAATAACAAACAAGGACCAAACTGAAAAACAGCAGAAGTTCCAAACAAACAGCAAGGAACAGCCAAAGCGTTTCGGCCATGAATGCTCTGCCCGCGTGCCGCTGGCTCCGGATTAAGGACACGGCCGTTTGGAGCTTGGCTTCTTGGTACTTGGTCCTTGTTTGAGTTTTGGTGCTTGTTATTTGGTGCTTTGAATCTATCTCGGTTTTGGTGCTTGTTATTTGGTGCTTGTCCAGGCTCTGCCCGGCCGGCGCCGCAGCCGAAACGTGATGACAATGTCCACGATTATCGCGGCCGAGTTGAACACGTACAGCAGGGTAATCAGTTCGGGCCACCGGCCGGTGCCGGCCACCCTGGCCAGCTTGGCGCCCATGCCCAGCACGTACCCGGCCAGGACCAGCGACATGAACGCCAGGCTCTTGCCCTCGGTGCGGCCCGTGCGGATGGTGCGCACTATGTCCACCGGCCAGGAAATGCCGAAGCACACCAGCATCCCGCCCTCCAGCAGCTCGCCAATCGTCACCAGGCTCAAGATCGAGGTCAAGGTCAAGGACAAAGGCATTCGCCCGCACTCCAATGACAAAGAAGGCTTCAGACTTCGTAGCACGGGCATCTTGCCCGTGAGTAGCACGGGCATCTTGCCCGTGAGTAGCACGGGCATCTTGCCCGTGAGTAGCACGGGCATCTTGCCCGTGAGTAGCACGGGCATCTTGCCCGTGAGTAGCACGGGCATCTTGCCCGTGCATTGTACAGCAAGAGCAGGGCCAAGATGGCCCTGCGACTCATGGGCAAGTCCTTGGGACCCCTAACGGGGATGCCCATGCTACGGCTGCGCTACGGCTTTTCGTCCAACTTGACCGCCCAGGCGGTCCCGCGGCGGAACAGCTCGCACACCGGCTCGCTGAGGGCCTTGACGTCGTGGCCGAGCAGGCAGTGGAAGACCCGGCCCTTACCGTAATCCAGCACGAAGGCCATCGGATAGTCCCTGTTGTCGACCTTCGACGTGGCGGCAGCCAGCACGTGTATGGGCGTGTTGCCGTCCAGGCACGTGTAGAGTTCGTCGGCCGTCTCGAACGCCGCCAGGCCGCGGGTGATCGGGTGGTTGGGGTCGATGATGTTCACTCGGAAGGCGCCGTGCGGGTCGTGGGCGCGGAGCTTGGGATTCCAGGCGCGCCCGGCGATCTTGGTGAATTCCGGCCAGCCCTGGAACGCCCCGCACGCAAAGTGGACCAGCACGAGTCCCTTTCCGCCGGCGACGGCCTGGCGGAGATTCTCGCGGACATTCTCGCCGAGGGCGGGCTTGCCCTGCCAGTTCATGAAGTGCATCACGATAACGTCGTAGTCCGCCAGCTTCTCCGAGGCCAGGAACTCCGGCGTCTCGACCACGTCGATGGCAAGTCGCGGGTCCTTGTCAAGCCCAGCCGCCAGGGCCGGCGTCGTCAGGCGCCACTTGTGCCCGGGGTAATCGACGCCCGTTACAATCAGCACCCGCTTGTCCGCCTTCTTGCCCGGATGAAACGCCGCGGGTCCGGCGGGCGCCGGATTCGACTGGGCATCCGACTTTGTCTGCGCCAGCAGCAACAGGGCAATTACGACGGGCAATGAGATTCCCGGCAAAGTTTTCATGTCGAGCCTTTCCCGGCTTCGCCTTCCCCGGCGCGCCGCCGTGGCAAGCCAATAAAGTCACCTGCTCGCTTACGCGAACAGTGCTCCGTTACACATCGCCTGATGGGCCTCGTGCCACACCCAAGCCGTCCCGATGCAATCGGGATTTGCGGCCTGGGGGCACTTTCCGGAACAACCCAAGCAAACCCGCCAAGGCAGGCTTGGGTGTGGCACGAACCAACTCATCCCGAGGGACCGTGGATCTGCCACGGCGCCCGATCCATCGAATCGCCTCAGGCCAGGGCGCCAGGTTCTTTGCTGATCTGACGCTTGCAGTCGGGGCGGCCGCGGTTATCATCGCACCGGCCCATGAGCGCTGTCAAAGCCGCATATTATTGAAACACCCCGCCGGGCCGCGGGTGGCCCCGTCAGGAGCGGTTCGCATGGCAATGAACACAAGAATTACCAGGGACATCCCGTTCGGCCTGCAACTATTCTCGATCCGCCACACGTGCCAGGCCGACGCCGGCCGAAACTTCCCCGCCGTGGCCGCCGAACTGGCGCGCATGGGCTACCGGGGCCTCGAATTCGCCGGCTACCTCGGCTGGTCCGCCGCCGACCTGCGGCGAATCCTCGACGACAACAGCCTTGCCTGCTGCGGGGCGCACGTGGGCATCGACTCGCTTCTGGGCGATGAGCTGCAAAAGTCCGTCGAGTTCCACCGGGCACTGGGCAACCGGTTTCTCATTGTGCCGTGCCTGGGCGAGCAGTACCGCGACTCCATCGACGCCTGGAAGCGCACGGCCGAGGTCTTCAACGAGATCGCCGAGCGGCTCCGTCCGCACGACATGTACACCGGCTACCACAACCACATGACGGAGTTCGCGCCGATGGGCGGCGAGTTTCCGTGGGAGGTGTTTTTCTCGCGGACCAGCGACGACGTGGTGATGCAGATCGACGTCGGCAACGCGATCGCCGGCGGCGGGGACCCTTTGGCCATGATCGAGCGCTTCCCCGGCCGGGCGAGGACGATTCACCTGAAGGAGTTCGGCGGCGCAGCCGACGCCGTCATCGGCCAGGGCGAGGTGGACTGGAGGAAGCTGCTTGAGCTGGCTGCGCAAAGAGGCGGCGCGGAATGGTACATAGTCGAGCACGAGCGTCAAGCCGCCCGCGCCATGGCCGACGTGGACAAGTGCCTGCAATACCTTCGCGGCCTGGTAGGTTGATCGTGGGGGGGCATATGGGTAGGCTGGGACGCGAATGAAGAGGTTGCGGAATGTCGCCTTGTGGGGCCTGCTGAAATGCTTCCGAAGGCATGCGCGCCCAGGCTGGTTTATTTGGCACGTCTTCGGCATGAAGCGTCCTTTACTAGTGAAGGCTACTAGGATAGACCAGTCTGGACACGAAGACACGAAAGGGTTTAACATGGTCATCGCACTGGAAAAGCAGAAGGCCAAGTTCCGAGATGCAGCAGCCTTTGAGGAGTTTCTGCAAGTCTTTCGAGAGGCGTTGAAAGACGACGCAATGCCTCTCGTTGTCTCCGGAAATGAGTTGCTTTTTGCAGCCATCTCTCGGGAATCCGCACAGCAACTCCTGGCTGACAGAATCAGTAAGCGACTTGCGGAGAATCCTGAAATGCTTTCAGAACTCAGGAGCCGGCTGGAAAGCGACGACATCGTCGACTAACGTTACCGCCTTGGAAATGCTCCATGAGCTACCGAATTCGCTTCCAACGCTCCGCTAAGGCGGAACTTGAGCAGTGTTGTCGAGTATATGCCTGCATGGGGGGGGGTCTCTGTTAGCGTGGCTCGGCACCTTGGCTCAGGAGGCCGAGCTACACGAGGAGCGACTATCTTTTGACATCGCCAATTTGCCGGCGTACCTGTCGAGAGTTGTTTCGCCGATCGAGTCTTCGTGGCGGGCAACCTGGGAGCGTTTTCAGGTGGCAACGTGGACTGAGGACATGAAGGCCATTTTGGAGATCATCAAGACGCGAAAGCCCCCTTGGCAGTTGAGAGCATCATGGAGAGTGTTCCCCGTGCTGGGGGGCGCTTCTCATTGCATGCCCGTGGTGTTTTTCGATGTTGATCACGTTGGCAAGCAGATTGTTGTACGGCTATTCGATGGACTCCCTGGTCAGTAGGCATTCAAAGGGCTGGAGGCCATCGCAGATGGTAGAAATCGAAAGCCTGCTAAGCGAACTGCTCGATGTGAAGCTGTCCAAGCGAACGGTAAGCCATCTCCGCAGTCAATGTCGACTTGTAGGGCCTGCGAATCGGGATGACTTCGTCTCGTCAGTCCTCCTTGAGTGCCTGGAGGCTCAACATCAGCAGTCCGATATGGATGATAACGCGGTGTTCCGCGCAATAGATCGGGTTGGACATCGAATCAGACGCGAATTGCATCACAAAACGACCGAATTCCTGCCGGAACAGGCTGACTTGCGGGCGAAGGCGCATGCAGAAACCCCAGATGTTGCCGCCTTGCACGACGCACTGGCGATTCTGTCTCCGTTTGACCTGAAGATCATCCAAAGCCATTTCCTCGAAGGCGAGTCTGCCAACTCGCTTGCTTCCCGGCTTGGAATACCAAGGCGCACCTTCTATCGGCGAATGGCGGAACTGAAGCGCTCGCTCAAGCGAGCTATTTCTAGCCGCCTTTGACTGGGCGCACGCTTTAGGGGCCGTTCTTCTACCTAAACATCGCAGATTTCGATAGCCTGTCGCAGGCTGGTCAGCGGGTCGCGCTTGGGGATGAACTCGTGGGCGACGTACCCCTCGAAGCCCGTCTTGAGGATCGCCCGCATAATGGCCGGGTAATAGAGCTCCTGGGTGTCGTCGATCTCGTTTCGGCCTGGCACGCCGCCGGTGTGGTAATGGCCGATGTAGTCCTTGTTCTCGGTGATGGTGGCGATGACGTCGCCCTCGTCGATCTGCATGTGATAGATGTCGTAGAGCAGCTTGACCCGCTCGGAGCCGACCTTTTTGCAGACGCCCACGCCCCAGGCGGTGCTGTCGCACATGTAGCCCTTGTGGTTGCGCTTGGAGTTCAGCAACTCCATGCAGAGGGTGATCTTCTTCTGCTCGGCCAGGGCGGCGACCTGCTTCAGGGCCAGGGCGCAGTTGTCCTGCCCTTGCTCGTCGGTCAGGCCCGCCCGGCGGTTGCCGGACATGCAGATGACGTTCGGGAAGCCGGCCTCGGCGGCCGCCTCGATGGCCTTGCGGATTGCGGCAAGGCACTTCTCGTGATTGGGCTTGTCGTTGAGACCGGGGTTGATGCCGGAAGTGTTGATCATCGTGCAGATCATGCCGTGCTTCTTCAGCGTGTCGAAATCCTTGCCCGCACTCAGCAGGTCGATACCCAGCAGGCCCATGGCCTTGCCCTTGGCGCAGAGCTCGTCCAGGGACATGCTGTAGCACCACGCGGAGACCGACTGCTTGATCTTGCCCTTGGGCGTGTAGGCAAGGTCGCCGGGGCCGGGCTTTTCCTTCGGCGCCGCCGGGGCGTCCGCGGCCCGGGCCGGCGTGCCCGTCGCGGCCGCGATTGCCAGGCCCCCCGTGACCGCCAGAATCCGTCGCCGGCTGATGCGCCCGCCGGCTGTCCCGATTGATTCACTCATTGGGCGTTCCTTTCGTGTGCTCAGTTGTCCCGTCCCGGCCGCTCGCCGGCCGGGATGCCTACGGGCGTATTCTATGAAACCGCCGGCGGCGGCGGGAGTATTCGGCTATTTTTCCGCCCATCGAAGCCCCGCGGACAGGTAAGATAAGGTCCGGGCCGGGCTGTGCCCGCGCCGCGGAGCTGCATCAGGAAGAAACCTTTTCGTCGCAGGATAGGCCGGATGAACGAGTTTCCCAGAACTGCCGTTGGCGGCGTGAGCGTCTCGCGGCTGATCGTCGGGACCAATTGGTTCCTGGGCTATTCGCACACCTCGGCGGCCAAGGACCGCTTTCTGAAGGAATATCAGACCGCCCAGCGGATGGCGGACGTGATGGAGGTGTTCTTCCGCCGCGGCGTGGACACGGTAATGGGTCCGGCCAGCGAGAAGCTCTTCGAGGCGATCAAGATTGCCGAGGACCGCACCGGGCACGGCGCCATCCGGGTGATAACCCCCAGCTTCAACGTCCTGCCGGGCGGCGAGCCGCAGGCCGAGCCCCAGCGGGTGCTGGACTATTGCCGCGACAACCAGGCGGCCTTCTGCTTCCCGCACCAGTCGGTGACCGACCGCATCCTGGACCGCCTGCACCGCGTCATCCGCGGCATGGACGAGTACTCGGCCATGATCCGCCAGCGCGGCATGATCCCGGGCCTGTCCACGCACGCCCCGGAGGCGGTGGTGATCGCCGATGAGTCCGGCGCGGACGTCGAGAGCTACATCCAGCTCTACAACTCGGCCGGGTTCCTCATGCAGCTCGAGGTGGACTGGGTCATGCGGATCATCCAAAACGCCAGGAAGCCCGTGATGACGATCAAGCCCCTCGCGGCCGGGGCAATCCTGCCGCCGGTGGGCCTGGCGTTCGTGTGGAACACCATCCGCGACCAGGACATGGTGACCATCGGCACGACGACGCCGGACGAGGCCAAGGAGTGCATCGACCTGTCGCTGACGCTGCTTCAGCGCCGCCTGCCGGCCCACGAACTCCAGAAAACCCGAAGCAAACAGGCGGTGGAAAGCGGTAGCCGGCGCAGCCCTGCGTAGCTTCAGCGAAGCAGGGTAGCCAGTAAAAGAGATATAGGTTTTATAGTACCTATAGGACGTATAAGTCCCATAAGTCCCATAGCAAACACGAGACTGGGAGAACCGACATGTACCTGACCGGATTCGCCGATGAGGCAGCCCCCGACATCGACGGGCAGATCCTCGCCACCAGGGAGCTAGGCTGGCGGAACATCGAGAGCCGCAACATCGACGGCAAGAACATTCACAACATGCCCGACGATGACTTCGACGCCGTGGCCGGGAAACTCGACGCCGCCGGGGTGGGCATCAACTGCTTCGGCTCGGAGATCGCCAACTGGGGCAAGAAGATCACCGACCCGTTCGAGATCACGCTGGCCGAGGTCAGGCGCGCCATACCGCGCATGGCCCGGCTGGGCACGAAGATGATCCGCATCATGAGCTACGGCATCCTTCGGGACCGCCCCGCCGGCGACCAGATGGCCGCGGAGCGGTTCCGCCGCCTGCGCGAGATCAAGAAGATGTTCGACGGCGCCGGCATCACGCCCGTCCACGAGAACTGCATGAACTACGGCGGGATGGGCTGGAAGTACACGCTGGAGCTCATCGAGAACGTGCCGGGTCTCAAGCTGGTATTCGACACCGCCAACCCGCCGTGTACGCTGGACTACGCCTCGGGCGTGCCTGAAAAACTCCAGTCCACGTGGGAGTTCTACGAGCACGTCAGGCAGCACGTCGCCTACGTGCATATCAAGGACTGCCGGTTCCTGGAGTTCACCACGGGCATATTCAACAAGGCCGAGTTCACCTGGCCGGGCGAGGGCGACGGCGACGTGGTGCGGATCGTCCGCGACCTGGTGGCAAGGGGCTACGACGGCGGCATATCGATGGAGCCCCACCTCAGCGTGGTATTCCACGAAGAAGCCGGAGGCCAGACCGAGGCCGACGTCCGCCTGCGGACTTACGTCCAATACGGCAAGCGTTTCGAGAAGATCCTCGCCGACTGCGGCGTGGACCCCGCCAAGGCGCGATGAGGCTGAAGAAGAAGAAAAAGAAGAAGCGGGTTCGCGCAGAGGGCGCAGAGAGCGCTGAGGGTGAAAGAAGAAAAGAAGAAGCAGGTTCGCATGGATCATGAGGTCAAGTAGCTTCTATCTGTTTCTTAATCCATGTAATCCTGAAATCCATGTAATCCCCCTCTAAAGCTTCTTCTTCTTTTTCTTCTGCTTCTCTCTGCGCTCTTTGCGACCTCCGCGATTAAGATATCCGTCTTGCCGCCGGGGGAGGCGGCAGGAGAACGTGGTTATGGCACAACCGACACATGCCGCGGCGAACGATCTGACCCCGCTTGAGGCGGTGACGGACCTGCTGGCCGTTGCCGGGCGGCTTCGGGCCAAGTCGGTGGTCATCCCCGGCGGCGACCGCGAAGATGACCTTCGGCTGGTGGAGTCGGCCAGGGACCATGGCATAGTCGAGCGCTGCGTGCTTGTCGGAGATGCACCGGAGATTCGCGCCGCGGCCTCTCGCGTGGGCATCGACGTCAGCGAGGCGGACATCATCGCCACCGACGGCCCCGATGAGACGGCCCGGCGGACCGTGGAGATCGTCCGCGCCGGCGAGGCGGACATCATTCTCAAGGGCGACATATCGACGCCCATCCTCAATCGCGCCATGCGCGGCATTGCGGTCCGAAAGACCTTCAGCCTGGTTACGATGTTCGACGCCGCCCCCATAGCCCACGGCCGGCCCATGCTGCTGACCGATCCCGGCGTGACAACATCATGCACCTTCGAGCGGATGGTCGACCTCGTTGACAACGCCGTCGAGGTCGCCCAGGCAATCATGGGCATTGCCCGCCCGAGAGTCGCGATCCTCTCAGCCAACGAGAAGATCATCGAGTCGCTGCCCTCGACCGCGATGGGCAAGGCCTTGACCGACCGGCACTGGCCAAGCGCGCTGGTCTACGGGCCGCTGTCGTTCGACATGGCCGTCAGCCCCGAGTCGCTTCGGCTCAAGGACGTGGCGTTTGAGGGCGTCGCCGCCGAGGTGGCGGGCAAGGCGGACATCCTCATCTGCCCCGGGCTGGACTCGGCAAACATTCTCTACAAGGTCATCATGGAGATCGTGAAATACGGCCTGGGGACGTTCGCGGGCGTGACGGTGGGCGTCATGATCCCTTACCTGATCCTGTCCCGGGCCGACAACATCGAGACAAAACTGCTGTCGATAGCCCTTGGCAGCATCGCCAGGGAACGCATGCGGTGGGGCAACCCCGGCCAGCCCGCCGACGCGGCAGGCACAGGCTAACGGAGCGATTCGGAATTGATGAAGTTTCTGGCGCCTGATAAATCCTAAATTCGAATCTCTAAATCCTAAACAATTTCAAAATACAAAATACAAAACCAAAACAAGCAAGAACCCCAAGGGACACTAAGGCCCTTCACCAGTCGTGGGCCGGGCATTGGCGTTTTGAGCATTTGAAATTGCCGATTTGGATTTGTTTAGGATTTCGAGATTCGAATTTCGGATTTACGAACTCATGATAATCCACAATCTATTCGACACGCCGCAATAGTGTGGCGAGGCAAGATGAACATGACAAACGACGACGGCAAGAAACACTGGGTCATCCGTGCCGGCATCGCCGACCGGGCCGGGGCGTTGACCAGCATCGCCTCGGCCTTCAGCAACCGCGGGATTTCCATCGAGACGATCGTGGGGCACGGCACGGCCTTTCCGGGCGCCCCCGGCGGGGCGGTGGTGGTCACGTTCTGGTGCTCCCAGACGGAAAAGGACGAGATCGTGCGCGTCGTCAAGCGGCTCAGCAAGGTCCTCACGCTCGCCGAGCACCCCTACGAATCCGAGAGCCTCCGCAAGAGCGCACTGGTCCGCACCACCCGCCGGCTGGACCCGCCCGACGTGGCCGGGCAGCGGGCGTTCCTGACCTGCGAACTGATGGAGCAGCGGCGAGGCATGTGGAGCTACTTCCTGGCCGGGTCGCCCAGCGAACTCGATCCCATCCTCGCCCGCTTCGTCGAGGAAGGTATCCTGGCCGACATTGTCTTTTCCGTCATTGGCGCCTGACGCCGGCGCGGGGAAAAGCAGAATCTCGCGCAGAGGGCGCAAAGGTCGCAGAGACAAATGGATATATCTCTTCTTTCTCTGCGTTCTCTGCGCCCTCTGCGCGAGATATTCTTTGTTTGGTTGCAGCCAAATGCTACTTGATCGGCAGCACCCAGATGTTGCGGTACTGCACGGGGTTGCCGTGGTCCTGGAACTGGAAGGGCCCACCCTTGGCGTCCATGTTGAGCTGGAACTTGTCGTGGATCTTGATGCCGTTGTGCAAGACGGTGATCACCGGCTTGCCGGTGGGCTTGCCGTCGGTGCTCTTGACGGTGTACTCGATGTCGTAGGTCTGCCACTGGCCCGGAGGGGCCGAGGCCAGCGAGAACTCGTCGAACGCGTCGGGATCCTTGTATTTGTATATTCCGCCGCAACAGCCGCCGGTGTAGGTGCCCATGCCGAACGAGTCCAGCACCTGCACCTCATTGCCGTTTGGCATGAAGCAGCCGCTGTTGGCGCGGCCCTGGCCTCGGGCCTCGGGCATCAGCGGGTTCTTGAACTCCACGTGCATCTTGAAGCTGCCGTCGAACGACCGCTTGGAGTTGATGCCGCCCTTGGCCACCATAACCCCGCCGTCGGCGGCAACCTTCCACTCCTGGGGTTTTCCGTCCTTGCCGGGCTTGGCCACGACCTCGTTGAAGTTCTTCCCGTCAATCAGCACGACAGCCCCGGCCGGGCACTTGGCGCCCATCGTCGCACTTACGCGCACGATGTGCTTCATCGCAACCTTGCCGCCCTTGCCGCATGTGCCCGCGATGCCGCCGTCGGCGTAGGAGGCGACCCAGTCGCCCGCGTCGCTCTTGCCGCTGAACGTGACGGCCTCGCCTTCGGTCTTGCCGTCGAGCTCGACCTTGGCCACCGCGGCGCCGTCGCCCTCCCGGTAGATCCGGGTCACCCGGGTACCCCGGGTCTCGCTGGCCTCTCGGATAAAAACCTTGTAGGCGCCCTTGCCAAGGGCGACCACGCGGGCCTCGAACTCGAACTTGTGGGCCCTGCCGGTGTCCGTGCGGGTTCCCTCGTAGAGGCCCTGGACGTCCTGAACTGCCGGCGCGGCCGCCATTGCGGCACCGGCCGGCACGAACAACGACAACGCGACAACCAGCGATATCAGGCGGCACATGCGGCACATGTTTGCGTTTCCTTTCCGATTCTGTTCTCGCGGCGGCGTGCGCCGACGCCAGCGCAGGCGCCGCCACATCATATTGCCATATATTGTCATAAACCCCTCCGGCGTGGGAGTGTCTCTCAAATCACTTCACGGCCCGACGACGCACCGGTAGCGGTGCGTGGGCCTGGGCCGGCCGGGACGAAGGCTCTGGAGGTGGACTATCTCCGCCGCGACGCCCCCGGCCGCCGCGGCTGAGAGGTGGCCGCGGACCAACATCTCCAATTCCTCCGGCGACATCTCGACGCGGGCGTTTAGCACCAGCTCCGCCCGACCCGCATTGCCGGCCTGGCCTCGGACGCAGACCTCGCCGTCGGTGCTCGTCAGATTGGCGATGCATTGTTCGCTGCCTGCCGACAGCAACATCTTGACGTGCCCGACACGCGCGCCGGTGCGGCGGAAGTCCTCGCGAAGGCCTTCCAGCAACGTCCGGCCAAAGCCCGCCCAGCCGGCGTGCGGGGCGCCGGCGTCGGCGGCTGGCAATGCGGAGGAGCCGGCGTCGGCGGGCGCCAGCCTATGGAGTGCGGTGGCAGAGTCCCGATTCATCGGGACGACGACACCGCTTTGGCTCGAACACGGACAGGCCTCAACCTCAACGGGGCCGACGAGGGGGCAATCCAAAGCGGCGTCGCCGCCCTGGCGGGCTCTGCCGCCGCACTCCAAAGGCTTCGCCGCCGGCATGATTTTACGGCCCGACGACGCGGCGGTAGCGGTGCGTGGGCCTGGGCCGACCGGGACGGAGGCTTTGGAGGTGTACGATCTCCGCCGCGACGCCACCGGCTGCCGCGGCTGACCTGCGAAGTTGCCCCCGACTTCCTGTAATTTGCCCGCCGCGAAGAAATCGAAGAACCCGAGCCGACCTGGGAACCCCGAAATATTGCCCAAGGGGTGCGGTTGAATTTTCTGTCAGTGGGGTTCCTGAGCCCGGTAGGGCGACTGCGATTAGCCACGAGGCGCGAGCCCGTGGACGCCGCATTCATCGATTCGGAGCCCCCCTCGGGGGCCTAAGGCCAGCGGGGCGACTGAGACCTTCAATCGCCCCGCCGGGGCTCTCCTGTGGAGGCATACGTTTCCCACGGGCTTGCGCCGCGTGGCTATCAGCAAACGTCCCTACGGGACTAAGAAAAACCTCCGCAATGACTTGCTAACTGCCAGAAAATTCAACCGCACCCTGCCCAAGCCCTTGCCCTTTGGGCACTTGACACCGCCGAGAACGGGAGTATAATGCGTACATCGGGTCGGGAATAGGGTCGGGATTTCATGACGCGAGCGCCAGCCTGGCCGAAAACGCCACAGCAAGGGCTCAAGATGGCGACGAGACCTCCAATCTACGGCGCGCAGGAGCATCAAAATGACCGAACTACGGCCCCCCCCAAACCCCCCGCCCCCCGGGCACAGCCCCCCGCCAGCCCGAGGGCCAACCCAAAATCAAATTTCCTATCAGTTGTTGTGTGTGGAGGTGTGGCATGAATGGTTTGTTTCAGAAGATGTTCAAGGTCCATCTGCCAATTTCCAATGAAAGGAGCATGCACATGCAAATAAGAATGCGGATGAGGTGGTTTGTGCTGGTGCTGTGCGCGATTGCAGTTGCCGGAAATGGCATTGCGGCGCCGGCGAAGAAGATGCCCGCTAAGGCCGGACCGGCGGGCGGGAAGCAGGAGGCGGCGCAGGTCAGTCCCGAATCGCAGCATCGCTCGGCCTGGTTTCGCGAGGCAAAGTTCGGGCTGTTCATTCACTGGGGTCTCTATGCGGTGCCCGCCGGTGAGTGGAAGGGCAAGCCCGTGGCCGGCATCGGCGAGTGGATCATGAACCGCGCGAAGATTCCCGTGAAGGAATACGAGCAGCTCGCCGGCCGGTTCAACCCGGTTAAGTTCAACGCCGACGAATGGGCGCAGCTCGCGCAGGATGCCGGGATGAAATACCTGACCATTACATCCAAGCACCACGACGGCTTCGCGATGTATCGCTCCAAGGCCAGCAAGTACAACATCGTGGATGCGACGCCATTCGGGCGCGACCCGATGAAGGAACTGGCCGAAGCCTGCGCCAGGCGCGGGATCAAGCTGTGTTTCTACTATTCGCAGGCGCAGGACTGGCACGAGCCGGGCGGCATGGGCAATTCGTGGGATTTCGGCGACGACAAGACGAAGTCAACGGACGGGCGGTACGACCAGTATCTTGAAAGCAAAGCCATTCCGCAGGTCCGCGAGATTCTCACCCAGTACGGCCCCATCGGCCTGATCTGGTTCGACACGCCCAAGGAGATGACCCCGGAGCGCGCCGGGAAGTTCACACAGCTCGTCCGAGAATTGCAGCCCGCCTGCCTGGTCAACGGGCGCCTCGGTGGCACGGGCGACTACCAGTCCATGCGCGACAACCAGATCCCCACCATGGTGGTGAAGGGGGCGTGGGAGACGCCGGCGACGCTGAACGACACGTGGGGCTACAAGAAGGATGATCACAACTGGAAGACGCCGGAGATGATCGTGTTCAAGCTGGTGGATATTGCGAGCAAAGGCGGCAACTACCTGCTCAACGTGGGCCCAACCGCGGAGGGGATCATACCGGCGGAGTCGGTCAAGGTCCTGCGGGAAGTCGGCGCGTGGATGAAAGTCAACGGCGAGGCGATCTATGGGACCGGCCCCACACCGTTCGGGCAGGAATTCGGCGAAGAAAAGGGAGCAACGGACGAATACGGTCGGAAGGTCAAAGTCTCCGGCGGCCGCGCCTGGCGATGTACGACCAAATCCGGGAAAATCTTTATTCACTTCTTCCAGTGGCCCGCCGGGGAATTCGTTCTTCCGGCGACAGGGGCGAAGGTCAACAAGGCGTACCTGCTGGCCGATCCGGAGCGGAAGCCGCTTGGACTGTCCCGGGATAACGGTCGCGTCTCGGTGAAGCTGACAGCGGAGAACCCGGGCCGCATCGCAACCGTTCTGTGCATTGAGACGGAGAAGTAAACCCCACGCCCCCCGGGCACAGCCCATCGCCTGCCCCGGTGGGGCCAGCCCGAGGGCCAACCCAAAATCAAATTTTCTATCAGTCATCAAAGAGCCTCAAAGAATCTGGAAGAATCTGAAGAATCTGGGGACACCATACAATGGCCCGTAGATAAGCCTTTGGGGTGTTTTTCCCGGAGCCTGAAAGGCTCAAAGCCGCCGGCCCCCGCCGTAAGGCGGATGGCGGACGGCCCAGCCCAGGGCAAAGCGAAGCGCCGCCCTGGGTGGCGGGTGCATATAATAGACCAAGCCCTGAAAGGGCGCAACATTGTCTACGGCAATGGTTTGTGCCGCCCTTTCAGGGCTCATTTCAAAAACGTTCGTAACCCAGGGCGGCGCTTCGCTCTGCCCTGGGCTGCGCGGCTTGACTGCCCCTGCGGTGCAGCCAAGCCGCCGCGAACCCTTCAGGCTCGTCCAAGAACAACGTCTTTGAGCTTATCTACGGGCCATTGGGGACACCATACAGATTATGGCTGGTGGAACCCCCCGCCCCCCGGGCACGGCCCCCTGCCAGCCCGGCGGCCAATCCAAAATCAAATATCCTATCAGTTCAGTGGCTCGACGACGCGCCGGTAGCGGTGCGTGGGCCTGGGCCGGCCGGGACGAAGGCTCTGGAGGTGGACTATCTCCGCCGCGACGCCCCCGGCCGCCGCGGCTGAGAGGTGGCCGCGGACCAGCGCCTCCAATTCCTCCGGCGGCATCTCGACGCGGGCGTTTAGCACCAGTTCCGCCCGCCCCGCATTGCCGGCCTGGCCGCGGACGGACACCTCACCGTCGGTGCTGGTCAGATTGGCGACGCATTGTTCGCTGCCTGCCGACAGCAACATCTTGACGTGCCCGACCCGCGCGCCGGTGCGGCGGAAGTCCTCGCGAAGGCCTTCCAGCAACGTCCGGCCAAAGCCCGCCCAGCCGGCGTGCGGGGCGCCGGCGTCGGTTGCCGCGGACCGGGAAGCCTGGCAGGCGGCGCCTGTCGAGAGACGCACGGATGCGTTGAGCCAGCCCAGCACCGCCTCGCCCTCGGCGTAGATGTCGTAGTCGATGTCCAGCAGCTTATTGCCGACGGTGCCGACAGCACCGACGGCACCAACGGTGCCGGCCTCGCCGACGACGCCGGCATGGACGGCGCCGAGCCACTCATCCACGCCGTGTCCGGTCAGGGCTGAAATGCACCGCACGTGCGCGCCCGGGAAACTCTCGCCCAGCAGCGCCACAAGCTCCGCAAGCTTTCCCGGCTCCAGCAGGTCGGTCTTGTTCAGGACGATCACATCCGCCTCTTCGAGTTGCTTGCGGACGATGTAGGCGGCGCTGTCGTGCAGCCTGCCAGGCCGGTGCAGCAGCACGTCGGCGAGCCGCTCGGGATCGACCAGCACCGACAGCGGGGCAAGCACGAACTGCCTGGCGAACTTGTCCTTGAGCGGCTGGAGTATGGTGGCTGAGAGGTCCGTGCAGCTTCCGACCGGCTCGGCGATGAGCACGTCGGCGCGGACGTCGCCGGCCAGCGCCTCAGCCGCGGTAATCAGCGCTGGGAAATTGCAGCAGAAGCAGCTCCCGGCGACCTCGCGGACGTCGAAGCCCTGCCGGGTGAGCAGGCCGGTATCGACGAGGTCGGGCGCCTGGTCGTTGGTGATAAGCCCGACGTGCCGCCCCCTGGCTGCGAGCCTTCGCGCGGCCTGCCAGAGCAGCGTGGTCTTTCCGGCGCCGAGGAATCCGCCGACGAGCAGGAGTTGCACGGGTTGGGTGGTATTCATTGCGCGTCTCCGGGTTTTCAGTGCCCTGCTGTGTTTCGCGACGGTTTCGATAATAGGCAGCCCCGGCCGGATCAGGTACTGATAGGCCGCCGCCCCCGCCAGTGCCCCGACAATAGGGGAAAGGATATACACGGTGAAGAACCCCCCTTGCGGCCCGGGGATGGCCACGTCGCCCCAGCCGGCAAACCAGGCGAAGAGCCGCGGCCCGAAATCCCGGGCCGGGTTGAGTCCCGCCTGAGTCAGCGGCGCGATGACCGAAATCACGATGGAAACCGCCAGGCCGATGAACAGCGGCCCCAGTCGGCGGCCTGGGCCGCCGCGGTTGTGGCCGTCGGTCACCGCGAAGACGAAGAACGCCAGGAAAGCCGTGCCAATCCCCTCAGCCAGCATTGCCTGGAGCAGTGTCACGGTGGCGGGCGCCCACTTCATCGTCCTGGCGATGGCGGGGTTGGGGAAGTACTCCCCGTACACCATGGCCGAGAGCTCACTGCCGCCCTGGCCGCGGATGATGCCCGCCGCCGACTCGAAGTCGTGCAGCACGTTGCCGAACAGGGCGTAAAGCGTCGCCGCGGCCAGCAGTGCGCCGATGAACTGTGCGGCCACGTAAAACGGCGCCTTTCGCACGGGAAACCCGCGGAATGCCACCATTGCCGCGGTAATGGCTGGATTGATGTGCGCGCCCGACAGGGCGCTGGTGGCGTAGATCGCAAGGGCGATCGCCACGCCCCATACGACGCCCACCTGCCAGATGCCCGACTGGGCTCCCGTGAGCACGGCCACGTGAACGCAGCCCACGCCAAAGAAGACCAGGATGTAAGTCCCGACGACTTCGGCAACGCACTCCCGGCCAAGGCAAGAGGTCTTCACGCGCGCTCCTATCGATGGCGATTGAGAAGGCCAAGCAGTTCGGCCAGGGCGTCGCGGTAGTCAGCCAGCGTCTTTTTCCACTTGCCCAGGCAGGCCTTGCCCGCGGGGGTGAGCGCGAAGACCCGCCTTGCCGGGCCGCTGTCGGCCAGGTCCCAGGCCCAGGTCAGCAGCCCTTCATCCTCCATCTGCTTGAGGGCCCGGTAGAGTCCCGCGTGGTCGGGCTCCTGGCCGGCGAACATCTTCATTTCGCCAAGCCGCCGGGCGAGCTGATACCCGTGGGCCGGGCCGCCCGCCAAGAGCCCCATCACCGCCGGCCGAAGCATCCGCCCAAGAGACTTGCCGGAACATGCGCATTCGTCGAAGTCCATTAGTTGACTAGCTCCACTAGTAGATGGTTGTAACTATACCGCGAATAAAACGCCGGTCAAGGGCGGAAAAAGCCCTCAGGGGAAATAAAAGATGTTACCCGACGGCCCTGAGGCGGACCGGGCCTTACGGCAGCATCGGCGTGCCGCGTTTGACCAGTTGGAAAGCCAGCCCCCACGGGTCCCGCAGCGTGACAATGTACCCGCCGTTGGGCAGGCACACCTCCTCGACATACCCCGCCCCCGCCGCCAGAAGCCTGTCGCGATCGCCGGCCGGGTCGGTTGAGACAAACGCCAGGTGCATCCGGGCCGGCGCCTGGGCCGCGTAGTCGGGTATCGCGTCGGCGGGGTTGTGATATATCTCGATCATCACATCCTCGCCCCCGTCCACCAAAAAATGCCCGTACGGCGGCTCATTGCTGCCATGGGCGATCCGCATCCCGAGATGCTCGACGTACCACCGCGCCATCCCGACCGGCTCGGCCACGTTAAGGGCAAAATGTTCGATTCTCATTATTCCGGCGTCCTTCAACTCCCCCCGGCGCCTCTGGTATGCCCGGCAGACCATCGCCAACGGCTGGTCGCGTTCCATGCTGCTACTGGATCGAGTCGGACTTGTACGCCCGACTTACCGTTGGTTTCTCCCCCTGGATCATTTCTTGATCGGGGGCTCGGCGGGCCGGGTGGATGTTTCGCCGCGCAGCTTGCCGATCTCCCGCAACCGCAGGATGGTGCCGGCCGGGATCAGCCCCGACTTGTCGGGCCCCACGTTGAGCAGGTAGTTCGCCCGGCGGCTGTTGCACAACTTCAACATGTCCACAACCTGCTGGGCGGTCTTCAGTTTCGCCTGGCTGCCCTGGGTCGTCCAGAACCAGCCCCCGCCGATCGTGTCGCAGACTTCCGCGGCGTACTGGTTATCCTCCGGCGGCAGGGCCTTGTCCGGCTGACGGACCCTGCGCCACGGATACTCATAGCCGTGAATGTCCGTCTCCGCGAAATCGTTGCTGTTGTTCGCGATGACGATGCAATTCGGCTGAAGAGACTTGATGTGCTTCTTGATCTCCTGCCAGTCGCCGCCCGTGTATCGATTCTTATACTGATCGAACCACATCAGGTCGATCGGCCCGTAGCCGGTCAGCAGTTCGCCCAGTTGCAGTTTGATGAACTCGGTGTATCGCCCGCTCGCCTCGGGCGGCAGGCCGTGAAGCTTGTCCTCCTGGCCCTTGGGGAGTTCTCGCCTGGCGAAGTCGCCGGGCAGGCAATAGTACAGGCCGACCTTGATCCCGTGTTTGCGGCAGGCGTCGACAAACTCGCGCACGATGTCGCCTTGTCCGTTCTTGTAATTCTTGAATGCCGTTATGTCGTGATCGGTGTGCTTGCTGTCCCACAGGCACCAGCCGCCGGTGTGCTTGATGGTGAGCACCGCGTATTTCATGCCAGCCGTGGCGGCCGCGTCCATCCACCGGTTGCAGTCCAGACTGGCCGGAGCGAACGTGGCCGGATCCTCGCAGCCGGTGGCCCATTGCCGCTCGTTGAAGGTGGCGACGTTGAAGTGGATGAACATACCGAATTTCCAGGCCAGAAAGTCCTCCTGGAGTTTCTTTGCGGATACGGGTTCTTCTGCAAGAGCGGGCAAGGCAAGGATCAGAGCAAGCAGAATAGATCGGCGCATCATGGTGTTTCTCCTTGGTTGATCGTGGCGATCACAGTCCCGATGGAAAGCCAAACGTACCACTCTCAACCTCTTGCTTCGATTCTACTGCCCATCGCGGGGCCGGCAAACACCTTCCCACGGTTTCCCGCTGTTTCTTTTCGTCCATCTCTTGCCCGCGGCCGGGCCATCGCGTATGATGTACTCGCCGTGCTAGGTGGGGCGCTAGCGGTGCCCTGAGGCCTTCGGGCGGACCCGCAATCCGCTACAGCGGGACCGAATTCCCCGCCGAGGGTTGCCGTGATTGGTCTACTCGCCTGGCAGGCAGTGTTGATAGTTGGGCCCTTTGCAGCGTTGCGCCGTGAACCTGGTCAGGCCTTGACGGGAGCAGCCATAAGCGAGCCTGCGACGCGTGCATGAGGATCACCTGGCTTGAGCTGTCTTGCCATGCGAGCCCTGTTGCGGCGGCTCGACGCGGGGTGCACGGCATTTTTTATGCGCACGCCGGGGCCGGCGCGGGGGCGGGGGCGAAAGCAGATGCCGAAGGCTGAATGCCGAATGTTCAATGCCATAAATGCCAGACAATGCCATAAATGCCAAACGCCCAACGCATGCTCAAAGGTCAATGCCGGTGCCGGCGCGGCCCTGGCATTCCTGGCATTCTCTGGCATTCATCATTTCCGGCGTTAGCCATTCATCGTTCGGGATTGGCCGGGTGGCATTGAACATTGGATATTGAGCATTGAACATTCCGCTCCCAGGCGGTTCAATAGCGGCATGTCTGGTTACCTTGTTCTGGCGAGGAAATATCGAAGCACCACGTTCGACGAGGTCGTGGGGCAGGAGGCGATCTGCCGGACGCTGGTCAACGCCATAAAGACCGGCCGGGTGCATCACGCCTACCTGTTCACCGGCACGCGGGGTGTGGGCAAGACGACGACCGCCCGCATCCTGGCCAAGGCGCTGAACTGCCTGTCGTTTGACGGCCCGACGGCCCAGCCGTGCGGCAAGTGCGACGCGTGCATCTCCATCGCCCGCGGCGACGACATGGACGTCGTCGAGATCGACGGCGCCAGCAACCGCGGCATCGACGAGATTCGCGAGCTTCGCGCCAACTCCATCTTCCGCCCCGCCCGCGGCCGGTACAAGATCTACTACATCGACGAAGTTCACATGCTCACCAAGGAGGCCTTCAACGCCTTGCTCAAGACGCTTGAAGAGCCGCCCGGGCACGTGAAGTTCATCTTCGCGACGACCGAGGTCGAGAAGGTTCCTGCCACGATCGTCTCGCGGTGCCAGCGGTTCGACTTCCGCAACATCCCGACTCGCGAGATAGCAGGCCATCTCAAGGCCGTCTGCGAGGCTGAGAAGGTCCAGGCCGACGAGGCGGCGCTGTTTCGCATCTCCCGTGCGGCCGCGGGGTCCATGCGCGACGGGCTGAGCCTGCTGGATCAGCTCCTTGCGGCCGGGCCGTCGGTGACGGACGCCGACGTGGTCCGCGTGTTGGGCACCCCGCCGGATGAGCGGATGCTGGCAATGGCGACGGCGGTGGCGGATGGCGCCCCGGCGGCGGCGCTTGGCGAACTCAGCGCGGTGCTGGAGTCGGGCGTGTCGCTGTCTACCGCGGCGGCGGCTTTGGGCGACGTGTTCCGCAATTTGATGATCGCCTCCGTCTGCGGGCCCGACAGCGACCTGATCGAGATGCCCGAGCAGCAGCGAAAGGTCATCGGCGAGCTGTCGAAGCAATTCAGCACGCCGGCGCTGGTCCAGGCGGTGGGGATATGCCAGAGCGTGCTCCATGCCATCAAGGGATCGAGTGTCGCCCGGGCGCTTGTCGAGGCCGCGCTTGTCAGGCTGGCCGACGCCGAGAACTTCGTCGATCCAGGCAGCCTGATAGAGCGGCTGGAGTCGATCGCTACGGGCAGGGGCGTTGGGGGCGAAAAAAAAAAGCCGATAGGCCTGCCGGCCAGCGCGGCTGCTAGGCCAGCCGCATCGGGCGGGGGAACCTACGCCCCGCGGGCCCCGGCCGGTGCGGCTGCCGCGCCCGGCGCCGCGGTGCCGGCCCAGGCCGCCGGGGCCGTCGACGAGCCCGCCTCGGCGTGCCAAGCCGCCACGCCGGCCCAGCCCGCGGTCAACTCGTCGGTGCTGAGTCTCAGCACGGCCGAGCGAAACGAGCTGGCCAAAGACCCCGCCGTCAAGGCCGTCCTGGAGGCATTCGGCGGGAGCATCGTTCACTACGAAGTGGGCCAGCCCATGCTCTTCGCGGCCCCGCCGGAGGCCCCGTCGGCCCCGGACCAGACGCCGACGCCGCATCAGGAACCGTTCCACTACGACGAGGACGAGGAGTGAGGATGTGTCCTCATCCTCAGCAGGCCCGTTCACGGGCCTTTCCACGCCGAAGGGGTGCATAGACCAGGCCTTTTAGGCCTTGTCATTACCCACATTTCCCCGGCGTCTGGGCGAACAAAGGTGGTGTGTTTGCCGGTGCCGGGCCTCGGAGCCCCTTGGGCGACTGCTGATAGCCACGGGGCGCAAGCCCGTGGAAACGTGGACGATTTGGACAGAGCCCCCGAAGCGGGGCGATTGAAACGGTCAATCGCCCCACTACGGGGGCTCTGGATTAAAGAATGCGGCAGTCCACGGGCTTGCGCCGCGTGGCTATCAGCAAACGCCCCGCTTCGGGGGCTAAGAACACAGGCCGACTTCTATGCGAAGGGAGCTTGCGGACTGATTCATCAACCCGCGAGATGTGGGTAATGACCAGGCCTTTTAGGCCTGGGGTCAGGCCGTGTCTGTTTTCCTCTTCTTTTTCCAGCCCGCTTAAGCGGGCTTACCCGGGAAGAGTGCCTTGGCCCGCTTGTTCGTAAGCCCGCTGAAGCGGGCTGGAAAAAGAAGAAGATGATGGTGCCGCTCGCCACTAGGGCTAAAAGCCCTGGCCTATGCCCCTTAGGGGTCAAAGGCCCGTAAACGGGCCTGATGTCCCCCCAAGCAGCGGCCAGTGGAGCTCCCAACTACCTATTACCTTCTTTTCTCCCCTGCGGCTCCGCGGTGAATATCTTCCGTGCCTTCTCTTCCCGGTTGCGATACAATCATCCTCGCGTGGCCGGGCTGGAAAAGGCCGGGCAAGGAGTTGGAGAATCGATGTTTGGCGATTTGGGCAAGATGATGAAGGTGGCCGCGGAAATGAAGCGGCGCATGCCGGAGATGCAGGCCAGGCTTGAGCAGAGCCGGTTCGAGGCCGAGGCCGGCGGCGGGGTGGTCCGGGCCGTGGTAAACGGCAAGATGCGTTTTGTCGACCTGAAGATCGACCGGTCCCTGCTGGCCGACGGGCAGACCGACGCGGCGATGCTCGAGGACCTCATCAAGGCGGCCCTTAGCGGCGCGCAGAAGAAGGCCGCCGCCGCCGCCGCGGCAGCCATGAACGAGCTTACCGGCGGGATGAACATCCCCGGCATCGACGGCTTTCTGTAACGGATGCAAGAAACCCGCGTCCCGGCGCGGATCGCGCCGCGGACGTCGTCACGATGGCCAAGTATTCCGAGACAATCGAGCGGCTGATCGAGCAACTGGGCAAGTTGCCGGGCATTGGCGCCCGCTCGGCCGAGAGGTTGGCGTTTCACCTTCTCAAGGCCGGGCAGGCCGACGCGCTGGCCCTGGCCGACGCCATCCGGGCGGTCAAGCTCAACGTCCATCCGTGCAAGGTCTGCTACAACCTGGCCGAGAACGACGTCTGCTCGATCTGCTCGGACACGCGTCGCGACCACTCGGCCATTTGCGTCGTCGAGCAGCCCAAGGACCTGCTGGCGCTGGAGTCCACGGGGGTCTTTCGCGGCGTTTACCACGTGCTGATGGGCCACGTCGCCCCGCTGGAAGGCATCGACGCCGAGGACCTGACCATCGACGCCCTGGTAGACCGCGTCAAGGCGGGCGGGATCAAGGAAGTCATCCTGGCGACCAACCCGGACGTTGCGGGCGACGGCACGGCCCTGCACATCTCTTCGCTGCTTGCGCGGACGGGCGTGGCGGTGACCCGCCTGGCTCGCGGCCTGCCTGCCGGCGGGCAGATCGAGTACTCCAACAAGAGCGTCCTGTCGGACGCGATTACGCAGCGGCGGCAGTTTTAGCGTGGTGTAGTGATTCAGAATTGATGGACATTTTGCCCCTTCACGCGGCGAGAAGCACCAAGTTACGGATAAGCTCCAAATCACAAGCACCAAATATCAAACAAGGACCAAACGGCAAAACAGCAAATTCCAAACGAAGAAGTTCTGTTGAGCCCTGACCTTGGGCCAAACCTGCCTGCGGAAGGCAGATCGCAAGGAAGGACCCAATCACAAACAAAGACCGGGAGCCATGATTCCGAACAGAACGATTGGGGCTGTGCCGCTTTTGCTGTTTCTTGGCGTTTGGAATTTATGCTGTTTTGCCGTTTGGTCCTTGTTTGATATTTGATGCTTGTGATTTGGTTCTTGTTTGATATTTGGTGCTTGTGATTTGGGATTTGCTTCTTTTCTCAACACCCCCCCTTGCCCGGTCGATAAGGACCTTGCAGCGCTGGCCGCGGCGGCGATATTTTGTTTCGCGCGTTCCTGGTGAATACTGTCGCGGGGTTTACCTTCGCGGGTCCCGCGGGCGGCCGGGCTAATGCGTTGTCAGGCCCTCCTGCCCGCGGTAAAATAAAACAAGATGAGGATCGAGGCATCTCAACAACTTCGCATCGAACAGCAGATGAAGCTGGCGCCGCGGATTATCCAGGCGATGGAGATTCTCCAGCTTCCGATGATGGCGTTGCAGGAGCGCATCGACGCGGAGCTTGAGTCCAACCCGGTCCTGGAGATGCAGGATCCCGAGGTCGACGAGGAAGCCCCGCCCGCCCCGGATGAAACCTTCGAGGATCGCGGGGAAAAGCCTTTGGTCCTCAACGACTCCAGCGGCAACCAGGACGACTTCAAGCGCCTGGCTGATTTCGAGGACGAGTACGGGGCGGAGTTCATCCAGCCCGACGGGCCTTACCGCCCGGCCCGCGCCAACTCCGGCGAGCGCGACCCCAAGATGGACGCCATGGCCAACGCCCCGGCCCACGGCGAATCGCTCAACGAGTACCTGCTCAAGCAGTGGGCGTTCGTCGAGGCCGACGAGCCGGTCAAGGCCGCGGGCAGGCTGATAATCAACTACATCGAGGCCGACGGCTACCTCCGCACCCCGCTGGAGGAACTGCCCGGGCTGACCAACGAGCCGGTGGCGATCGAGCGCCTGCGCGAGGCCCTGCCGCGCGTCCAGCAGCTCGATCCCGTCGGCGTGGGCGCCCGCGACCTCGTCGAATGCCTGCTGCTTCAGTTGCAGGTTGAGACCGCCGCCGGGCGGGACATGGCCCTCGAGACCGAGATCGTCTCGCGGTTCCTGCGGGACATCGAGATGAACCGCCTGCCGCAGATCGCCAAGCGGACCGGGCGCACGGTCGAGCAGATCAAGGCCGCCATCGAGAACATCTCGCACCTCAACCCGTTCCCGGGCCATCTCGTGGGCGGGCACGCGGCGCCGGTGATAAGCCCGGACGCTTTCGTGGAGATCGACGACCGGGGCGAACTGCTGGTGATCATGTCCGACGGCAACAACCCGCACCTGACCATCTCGCACTCGTATCGCCGGCTGGCAAAGGACCGC
>Ga0315285_10000805_pt1 | contig 32719 bp, 44 predicted proteins | sample YL17G09_36_MG_FD_203698 | JGI IMG/M metagenome (GOLD analysis project Ga0315285, IMG submission 203698) | Sediment microbial communities from Yellowstone Lake, YNP, Wyoming, USA - YL17G09_36 | ecosystem: Environmental > Aquatic > Freshwater > Lake > Sediment | place: USA: Wyoming | collected...
CCGGGATGAAGCGCGCATCTCTTCAGCGGGTGATATCGACGTTTGTGCTTCGAACCTCGGCAGCCCGGAATCACTTCGATTTCAAAGTGGCTCTTGCGGCCTATCCGTGTAGTGGTGGTGATACACCACAGCAGCACGATGGCAACGCGGGCGTCGGCTTCACTGTGTCGATGGGACTACTCCCTTTCACCCTTTTTTTCTGTTCTCTTTATACGGCACGGCCACCCATGGAAGTGCCCTCAGCAGCACCCCATAGTGTGCATCGTATTCTGAACTGGAATTGTGCCGCGGGATTCACTAGTCGCAGGCTGGCCATGCTATTGTTGGTTTCATCGTTCAGGCCCGCAATCACGCTAATCCTGTGCGTACACTTAAATACGTAGAATCACATAAGATACGACATGGCCAATCTGACATTGTCAATCCCCGACGATATCAAGGACAGAATGAGGGAATACCCCGAAATCAAATGGAGCGAGGTCGTGCGCAGGGCAATCCTCGATTATCTGGAGCGACTGTCCACAGGCGAGGAACTGGAAATGTCTCATTTCAGTGAGTTGGCGACAAAGGAGGGTGTGGATGTCAGCGAATTCCCTCTGGACGAGGCCTTGACATACTCCGAGAACATGAGGAAGATGGAATGGAAACGACACTCTACGACACGAACGTCTTGATCAAGCTAGTTCGAGAAGGAGTGGGCAGAGTATCAGGATTCACGACGACACTCAACTTGATCGAGTTTCCCAAGGCGGCAGATCTAAAGGGTCTCAGAGTGATTGTTCCTGGAACGAAAGACTATGATGAAGCATACGGAATCTCGGTAAAGCTCATGAAGGCAGGGACGCCCGTACCTGCAACTGACATTGTTCAAGCTGCTATCGCCATCAACAGAAACCTCACTCTGAGGACGGACGACAGGCACTTTGAACAGGTCCTGGTCGTCCGACCCAAACTGAGACTTCAGTTCGCAGAATCAGTCCCGCGATAGCATTGTACGGTACTTGGATTGTCGAACCCATCGACCCAGTCTGGCGATTAGGTTGGCAGTAACCTCAAATAGCAAGTATCTCAAGCCAGAGCTAGCCTCTTAACCTCAAAGGGCCTTTCCTTTGTGGGGGTTCATAAAGTGAGCGACAAAGAATCAGCTTCTGACAAGAAGAAGAAGGAACCAGCAGCTCCGGCTGCAAAGCCAGCTCCTGCACCAGTTCCGGCTGCAAAGCCAGCTCCTGCACCAGTTCCGGCTGCAAAGCCAGCTCCTGCGCCAGTTCCGGCTGCGAAGCCAGCTCCTGCACCAGTTCCGGCTGCGAAGCCAGCTCCTGCGCCAGTTCCGGCTGCGAAGCCAGCTCCAGCAGCGGCTCCAGCACCAAAGCCGGCTCCTGCACCAGCTCCAGCTCCGAAACCAGCTCCTGCAGCGGCTCCACCAAAGCCTGCTGAGAAGAAGCCGGAAGAGAAGAAGCACGGTGAGAAGGAGTCAGGAACCAAGATCCATTCTCCAAAGAACCCATTCAAGGGTGGAAACCCCTTCAAGAGGAAGAAGGAGAAGTAGTTCCGACCAGCTGGTACGCAATCATCTCAATCTCCTCCTGAGCCCAAGCTCAGAAGGAAGTCATCCCTCGGCTCCTGTTCCGCGAGCTGAGGGATCTCTGTTTTTTCTTGCCAAGGAACCTAGGCCCGTTCTGTCTGGTATGCCCGTATTGATGTCAGAATTTCAGAATACCGAAATTCTAATATTCATTCGCTTCGTACAGTTCAGTGGACTGGGTCAGAGATGTCAGTAGAACTTCGAAAACAGTTTCTAACAGCAATGGGCGAGACCTACGAGAGCTACGGCTATCCGAGCTACTGCGGCTGGATCGAGGGGCTCTTGTTACTAGAGCGTGAGGAATGGTCACAGAGGAAGATATCAGACCGTCTACGTGAGTTCTTTCCCGAGTCAAAGTACCCAACATCAATAACCTCTGTCAACAGGGCGTTGAAGGTTCTAGAAGACTACGGGGTGATCGAGAAGGCCGGGTCAAGGAAGACAGGTTACAGGTATCGGTCACTGTCATCTTCTGGGGTCATCGCTACGATGCTTGAACGGTTTGTGGCTGTCAACCAGCAGTTCGTCGACAAGTTGCAGGCTCTGTCTGTAAGTGGTGCCAAGGCCGACTCGGAGCTCAGAAGAGCCATCTCCTATCAGGTCGGCGCGGCAAAGGTGTGGAGCAAGCTGATTGGCGAGTTGATCGCGTCCCTCAACAAGAAGTCATGAGGAGGACTATGCTATGCAGGAGAAATCAATCATCATAATTGGCGCAGGACTGGCGGGGTTGTCGGCCGGGTGCTATGCCCAGATGAATGGCTATCAGAGCCACATCTTTGAGCATCACTCGAAGCCGGGTGGTCTCGCCGCCGCATGGAGAAGAGGACAGTATCTTATAGACGGTGGGATTCACTTCTTGATAGCTCACCGACCGGGCAGTGCAATATACGACGTATACCGCGAGCTGGGAGCTGTGCAGACGGGATCTTGTGTCGAGATGGACAGATACATGCGCTTCATTGACGAGGCAAGCGGTCTGAGGGTGGACTTCACTCAGGACTTGGACAAGCTCGCTAGTGACCTAAAGGCGATCTCTCCTGAGGATGCAAAGTCAGTCGATGCGTTCATCGGAGAGGCTCGCAGACTGAAAGACTCGCCGCTACTTTTGGACATGGGAATGGGGCTGCCACCCGAGCTCAAGAGCAAGTTGGGGGAATTGCGTGAAGTATGGGCAATGCGTGGCTTCTTCAAGTACTTCGTGGGTAAATACTCGAAGTCTGCTGCCGAATACGCGCGGTCCATGCACAACCCGTTCATGAGAGTGATGTTCGAGAATCTCTTCTCTCCTGACGGACCGGTGTGGTTCATCATAATGATAATCGCGACAGTGGCGGCAGGTCAGCTGGGACTTCTTGAGGGTGGCTGCCCTGGTTTCGTCTTGCCCATCGAGGAGAGGTACAAAGCGCTTGGAGGAGAAACCAGCTACGACTCCACAGTCGAGGAAATCCTCGTGGAGAACGACAAGGCTGTTGGAGTGCGGCTCGAAGACGGGACCGAACACAGGGCGGACATCGTTGTGTCTGCCGCTGATGGCCACAGTACGATCTTCAAGATGCTCGGCGGGCGCTACGTGAACGATGCCATCCAAAAGCGGTACTCGACTTGGAAACAATACGCCCCAACTGTCATGATGAGTTATGGAGTGAAGCGTACATTCGAAGACGACCCACCCCTGAATATGTTCCTGCTGAAACGGCCTCTGCGGTTGGGCTCTCGCGAGATTAGCTGCATGCCGCTGAGAGTGTTCAATTACAGCGACAAGTTCGCTCCTCCGGGGAAGACTGTCATCCAAGTCATGCTGGAAACAGACTGGGACTACTGGGACAGTCTTGTCAGGAATCGGCCGGCGTACGAAGCAGAGAAGGAACGGATCGCGGCAGACGTCTTGAGCAGACTGGAGGAACACCACCCTGGGCTTGGGTCCCAAGTGGAAATGACCGACGTTGCCACGCCGCACACAACTTGGCGATACACTCTGAACCACGAAGGGTCCCCCATGGGCTGGATGATGACCACGCAGACCATGGTGGCTCAAGTGTCGAGGAGTCTGCCCGGGCTGAAGGATTTCTACATGGCTGGCCAGTGGGTACTCCCGGGAGGAGGTGTGCCTGGCTGTATCTACTCCGGGCGGCATGTGGTCCAGATAGTATGCCACAAGGACGGAAGAGCCTTCCGTGTAACTGCCCCGTAGGAACACTGCTCTCCTTCAGCATAGGAAAGGAACAAGCTTCTTGGTGCGTCGCTTGCACTCCACATACTGTTCTCCGAATTGCGCCTCCAGCAGTTCTTCCTCTCTCATCCATCGCTGTTGCAAGACTGCGAAGTATATCGCCAGAGCGTGTAGCATCACGATGATGCTGCGGAACACAAATCCAAAACCAACGAGCTCTATGAGAGCGCTAAAGTACATTGGATGCCGAATGCGACTGTAGAGTCCGGTTGTGCCCAGCTCATGTCCTTTCTGAATCATGAGGTCTCCGGTACCTTGTATGCCCAGCTGCACCCCGGAGTGGACGTTCAATCAACTGGGTGGCTTCCTGTATCTCTGCTCTATGCGTTGTGCAGAGTACGGAGCGCACGCAAAGTCACCCATTTGCTAGGTGCACCTTCCTCATCAAGCTGCACCCATGCCCGCTTGGTTTCTGAGAAGTCCAGGAGCCAGCGTCCATCAGACTGCTGCTTGCTCCGAATGAGGTCAACGGCATCTTGGATTCGCCTGTCGCGTACACCAAGACCGGTCAGAACGTCCGTTGCTTCAAGCGCGTCACTTCGCCAGTATCGAGGGAAGGCGAACTTGAGCCAAGCGCGCTTGATAGCAGGTTGCCCCTTGGGATCAATGCGGTAGAAGCAGACCCGACTGTCGAGGCAGGCTTCCACTTCTTGATCGATGATTGCTCGGAGCCTCTTGGACCATCTGTTACGTGGGATGAGAGAAAATGCACTCAGCGCCTTGATGCCGCCCATGTAGCAGTTGGGCGGACGGACCTTCACAGGGTCGCTGGAATAGACGGAGCAGTGCCAGCCCCCTTTGTCTTCGTGAGACTCCTCGAAGAATCTGATGGCCGCTTGGACTAGGGCGTGGTCAGCATGACCCAGAAGGAGAGCTGCTCGGAGAATGACTGCCGTGATGCACCACATCCACGTGGAGGTGCTCTCCTTGCGTCGTGGACTGTCAATAGGTCGGTAGGATATTCGTCCGGTCGGCAGCTGGTAGTGTTCGCGGAGATAGTCAAGAGCCTTGCGAGTGCTCTCACTTGATGTTGCTCCCAGTTCTCCAAGGAGAAGCAAAGAGAAGACTGATCCCTTTTCCTCCCAGAGACCACCACGAGGGCCGCGCCATGTGCCATCCGGCAGTTGGTGACTGAGTAGTCCGCTGACCTGTGGGCTTCGCTGGATGGCTGCTCGAGCTTCTGCGACAGATGGATCGGTCGGTGGACGCCCCATCAAGTCTTGTAGCGTACGGTGACGGACTGAAGGGCTATCAGGCTGGAGCAACCAATCAATCGCAGGGCTATGCTCGGAAACGAATTGCTCAGTTCTATTGGGCATAATGTTCTCTCTGATACTCGACTCTGGTCCGCGGTCATAAGCAATGCGGTCGCGTGACGGTAGATGCCATCTTAAGCCCTCCGAGAATCGCAACTATCTGGAATGATCAGAATAGTGGACTATTCAACAAAGCCCAGGTCATAGAAAGTGTTAATGGGTGGTTGAGCGAACGAACCATGTTGGCCTAGCTGACAAGGGTGGCGTGGTAGTGAAGGTTCGGAATACACTGAAACGCAATGGAGCTGGGAGTGACACAATACCATGAACGGTCGCTGCCAGATCCGCTAGTCCGTACGCAATCAGGTGAACCAGTTGACATGGACGACCTGCGAGTTCCCTTCATTCGTATTATGAGAAAACGTGGACCCAGCAAACCCAACCAAGACGATGCTCAAGGGCTTTCCTTGTCAACGGACGAAGAATCGAGAGAGGAAACATGATGGCAAAACGCATTGTGCTTGTATCTGGACTGAGAAAACAGTTCGGCAACATAGCAGCGTTGGATGGCGTTGAGCTTGAGATTCAATCAGGGATAACTGGACTTGTCGGTTCCAATGGAGCTGGCAAGACAACACTGCTGAGGGTCTTTCTCGGACTGATTCGGGCGGATGAAGGAGAAGTCTCGGTGTTGGATCTGAATGTGAAACAGCATTCGATGGAGATAAGAAGAAGAATCGGTGTGCTGCATGAAAGACCTGTTTACCCTCGGTTCCTCACTCCAACAGAGTATCTTGAAACAATGTCTAGACTGTACCCCAGACATAGAGACCCTGCAGAGCTTCTAGAGTTGGTGAACCTGTCTGATGCACGTAACCGTAGAATAGGGAACCTGTCAGCAGGGATGCATCAGCGACTGGGAATCGCCCAGAGCCTGATGGATATCCGGAAGCAGTGTTCTTGGACGAACCGACTGCCAATCTTGATGTGATAGGACGCGACCAAGTCCTACAACTTGTAGCAAGCCTTTACCGCGATTCTGGCACGAGTTTCCTGATATCCTCACATACTCTCTCAGAACTGGAAAAAGTGTGTCATGGCTTTGTGTTTCTCAATCGCGGCAGAGTCGTGGAGAGCGGGAATCTTGTCGACATCCTCAAACGTCACACATCTGACAGATACAGAGTTCTGACATCAGATTCAGACAGACTGTTTCAGATCCTCCAGAACCATCCCGGATTCGATAATGTTAGGATATCAAGCCCGAATGTCATTAGCCTGTCTGCAAAGGCGGAGGCTGACACCGTTCGTTCCATGATAGAAGCTATCGCTCGTGAACACCAGATAGAGGTGTTTGATGTTTCTAGGTCTACGAGTGCTGAAGATGTCTTCAGGGAGGTGCTAAGAAACGAAGCCCAGCAAGACAGACATTGAGAGCTTCATGAAATCAGTACGGGTCGAGGCTGCATTGTCTTACCGCATACCTTTGATAGAAGGTCTGTTGGCGGTAGTTACATTCATCGCTGCAATGAGTATGTCTGCCATTCTGATCACAACGATGAACTTTCAAATGGACATCGGTGACCCGCTCTACAATGGTACCGAGAGAGTGCGATTACTCGAACAGATAATCGATCAGTGCGCGACGACTTCATACGCACTTGCTCTGGACATCAGCTGGGCATTCTTCATCGTCCTCATTCCTCTCTTCTTCGCATTCACATTCGCCAGATGGTTTGAAGACACGACTCTCAGGACTGTACTGTCGTATCCTGTGAGTCGTACAGCACTGTTGGCCGTGAAAATCGTAATGTCAGTCGCTGTCATTTCGTTGCCAGCACTGCTGGTACCACTGTTCTTGATCATCGCTCTTCTGCCGGCCGGAGCATGTGTGAATCTCCTCGGCCTGTTCTCTATTTCAGTGGTGATTTCGATTGCACTGATATCAAGTACTTCAATGCTGATTTCAGTCATTCTTCGAAGCGCTTCAGCAACAGCAGTAGCTGGAATTCTCCTGTGGGCAATCCTATCATACTTGGTTTCGCTCCCAGACCTACCTACTCGCTTGCTTATGCTTTGTAGTCCAACCAAGATTGTCGCGAACTATGCATTGGGGTTGTACTCAGAAATGGCGTATTCAGAGGTCATCCTGATGCTGCTGGGGTCATGTGGACTGTTGGTGTTGCTGGTCTTAGTTGGAGTCATGGTCTTTAGGAGAGTGGAAGTATGAGATCTCGGTTCATGAAAAGACTCCAGTGGTTGTTCGCTCTTGTTGGAATTGCCGGAATAGTGGCGAGTCTAATACTGCCCTTTTCAGGAGGGGGCATGGGAGCAAGTATCGGTCCTGATGATCCGGTGAGAGGAAAGATGTACTTTCTTGCCGGGGACGTGAATGTTCACATTGCTGTACGGCAAGGGGGCCCAATCTCATTCTACGTGTTCGACTGGAACGACTCGATGGAAATGGTTCGTACGAACTCCTTGGCAAATGTGAGTCCGATCTGGTCACGAGAGAACATTACGGATTACGAAGGTGTCATTGCGACACCGGCCCTTGGACTGTACTCGTTCATTGTGAGGAGTCTGACAAACGAGAGCGGGTCTTTTCATGTTGATATCAGTCGGCGTCTTCCACAATCGCATATCTTCATGCCATCTGTCTGTGTAACAGCTTTTGGAGTTGTTCTGGGTGTTCTTGCGCGAGTTCAGACACGAAGGAAACCAGAGCCCTGAGACAGCCAGAGGATATCATGATGAAGCAGACCCGTGGAAAGAGGAAGGCTACTCAATCAGGTAACAGAAGTCATCTCATGTAACCTCAGACCCCGGTTCTCGACTCAATCAATCGTGCCAGCCGCTCCTTGTCAAGTGTTCTCATGCAGACTGGATCCTTATTCACACGGTAGACCCCAGTGCTCTCCTCGAATGTCGGTTTGTTAGGGTTTGCGTAGAATACACCAAGTGGCAACTTGTCAGATTCTTCCCAGCTAAGGCTGACACTACACAGCAGGGAGATGAAGCAATCTTCATGAGGTTCTTTGACCATTCTGAGCGGCTGCCAGTTTCCGCACTCGTGATGACTAGTCTCGTGAAGGATCATGGGCAGTGGTCGTCCGAGGTTTCAACACCACAGGTGCTCAATCTCGACTTAGAGTTTCTGCAAAACGCCTTATCATCAGCTGGATTTGCGAAAGTCGATTCGTTTTCCGATTATCAGGGAATTCCATTCTCTAGGTCGACATCCAGAGACCTGATCGTACTCGCTAGGAAATAAGACCACCTGCATCGTTGCCAACTAAGGGTTTGATGAATCAAGTTAGTTTTCTCCTGAATGGCTCCAATCCCGACAGAGGGACATCTGTGATTCACATCATGTCGCGTGTTCATTCATGCCTCTGGTCTAGACAGGCTCCTGATTCCGAGCTTCATCATCAGTGCTCCGACAACAAGAAGGCACAAGGGACCAGTGAAGACCATGAAGAAGTCGAAGCCGACGGTTCCGTAAGTGTTCCGAACGAAGTCGAATATCGAGAAGCCCGATTGTAGGCCGAAGAAACCTAGGAGTAGTGGGGCCGCAACGGAGAACCCTGTGAGCATCATCGATGACAAGACCACAGAACCGTATGCACGGGACTTGGTGTCCTCGTAGTTCGGATACCGAGCAGTAATCCCCATGCTAACCATGACAGCTCCCCACATTACGAGATATGCGAAAACAAGGAGTGGTCCACACAATGGTCCTAGGACCTTGATAAACATGCATTATGGTTCTTGCAGCCTTCGGGCCACCATTTATCTGGAAGTCATAGGTGTGATGGTTGAGACAGACTCATTCGGGAGAATGAATCATACCTTATTACACGCACTGGCCGCCCAACTACAGCATTTGCTGTAAGCGACTGAGGTATCGGCACCCTCATGCATGTCTGCTGCTCTCGATTATCTTGAGAATCTCGGCCTCTACCGTGGGGGTCATCTTGGGCTTTGTCTTAATGCGGCCTACCTCTTCTCCGCTTTTCCTGAATATGATTACCGTGGGGCTGCTTGTTATGTCAAAGACCTCCACTTCCTTCGGGCTTGGTGGTACGGCCCAGAATTTCGGTGAACCGTAGGGAGGTTTCTCCATTCCCCCGAGGGCCCTGACACTTATGCCGATCTCCTTCTCAAGGAGAGACAGCACGGGGATTGCCTTCGCGGCATCGCTGCACCAATCAGCGAATACCGCAACAAGCACGTAGTCCTTCGCGTAGGTCCTCAGCTTCTCCACGACCTTCTTGTCCAGCTTGTATTCCTGGGCCTGTCTTGCGAAGCCTCCTCGATACAGAGGCTTCATGCTCTGAATGTACTGAGTGCACGATAGGCACTCACTCCGGACATCATTTAGTGTTGGCATCACTTACACCTCTCATTCATTGCTTCCTGGTCCTGTAAGTCAAAAGGCTCCCAACTCATGGTAATATACCATTGACTACTTATCTGGTCCACATACGATGTCAGTCCCTTTCTGTCCTTTCTTGGACTGCAGGGGCATGGTCTGAATGAAACGGGCGATCTCGCTCAGGTTCTTGCTGTGTTTCTGCTCATCCTCCTTGAGGTGTGTCAGCAGAAGCTGGGCAATGCGGTCATTCGTGAGTTTCAGGGCCTTTGAAACTAGGTCAGTCATGCTGTCCTCTTGAGTGACTATGTCCTTCAGCTTCCTTTCTAGCTTGATTCTGTCGATGTATCGCTGTACCTTTGCGCTCCATTGATCACAAGGCGTCTCGTCCAGCAAATCAACAATCCCTTGGAGGAACTTGGCGTGCTTTGCTGTATCTAATCTGACGTCCATGAACACGAGCTTAACGGCCATCTCGCTGGACTCATTCTCAGCCTGAGTGATCACCTCAAGCGTTCGCTTCTCCACCTCTATTTGCTGCCTGAGCAAGTCCGTTATCTTTCGGTTCTCGATAGACATTCTCCTCACTCTCGCTTACGAACTAGATTAACTATAGTCAACCGACTTAAAAACCTATGCACTTAGCCCCGATGAGTGACTGCACTCCTCCAATCTCCGTCTAATCCGGATGTATCAGACCCCGACATTCCGGGTGGTCAAACGCCTGCTCGCTCTCATAGTCATTGCCAAGGAACTGATTGATCATGAGGGCGGTGTAGTTGCCTGTGCCGACTGCCATAGCGACCTGTTGAGTGATGGGTCTCACGTCACCAGCGGCCCAGACACCTTCAATGTTCGTCTTGCCTCTGTGGTCGGTGATGATGTTACCTCTCTCGTCTACTTGGACTCCAATACTCTGTGCCAGTTCGGATCTCGCTTTCGCAACGTGAGCGACAAAGAACACTTCCGCCTTGATCTTCTCCCCCGTGGCCAATGTTAGCCACTGCACTCTGCCGGGCCTCGGGAACTCGATGGACTTTATCTTGCCGTGCATCCATTCGAACGGAGATGCATTGAGCTTGGACAAGTCCTGGTCTCCGTAGGAAACGAACGCATCTTCTGTCATGAGGATTCTGACCTTCTTCGCGAATCTGCTCACTGCATTGGCAACATGTAGTGCGCTGCCAACGCTTCCTGCATTCACAACAAGCACGTCCTTGTTCTTGCAGAGAGGTGCTTCGCAGTCAGGACAGTAGAAGGCGGCGTTGCCAACGTTAGCCACAGGCAGCCACATCCGCCACTTGGCATCAACCTGCGGATGCTTTCTGGCAGTGCCGGTAGCAAAGATGAGAGTCCTGCAGCGGTACTCCGCCTCATCATCGGTTCTGTAGCTCTTGGCTGTCCTCAACCTGAACTCCGGATACCGTCTGGCAACCTCGACTACGTCGGCTGCCTTGAACACAGCACCAGCAGACTGGGCAAGACCCTGGATCTGGCGCAGCAGCGTGCGGCCCTCGAAGTAGGTTGGTCCTGCTGCGTAGTTCATGATTGAATTGGTGTGGAAACACATCGGGCTAGTTCCACGGTCCAGCACGAGCACAGATCTCTTGTGATATGCTAGGTGGAGAGCAGCAGAGCACCCTGCTGGTCCTCCTCCTACTACAATGGTATCCCAGAGCGTAGCAGAAGTCAAGGTGAAGTCATCCCTTGGAATCGTGCTACTTGGCTCTAATATCTCTATTCAACAGGCCATATGGCTCCTAGTACTGGCTGAGCCCATGGATTCCTATGGACGAAAGTCACATATATCTAGAACCAGATGGTATCATATCAAGTCTATAACCGCCTAGTCAGATGCGACACTCGGTCCAAGTGACCGACCATCTGGGAGGCGCCACTGCCAAGGTTAGGAGGAATGTGATCAATGAAAGATGTCAGTACGTTGCGCGAACAACTGAAATGCCTGTGCACAAGTCGTTCCTTGATTCGGGTCATAGTAGATACAATAGTGGACGATTCTCATGTTCGCTCTGTGGATGGAACCATCCAACAAGTGTGCGATGATTTCATTCTTGTCAGCCGTGCCAGTACAGCTGATGAGAGGAGTAAGCTGGGAGGTTCGACAGTCAGCGTGATCATCCCGACTGCTCGCATCGCTCAAGTGATCTGGTATGAGAAACCTGAGAGCCGCTGAGTGTCATATGTCCCGGCGTTTCTTCCCTCTGTTGCATCTTTGATGCGAAATGTCGGGTCCTGTGTACGGCTGCTTGCGGAGCTTCACGTTCCGAGGCACGAGCCTCCAGACTCTTTGCCAAGGTCGAACGCCTTGGAGTTCGCTTCGACTGTCTTCTTGGGCACCAATGCGAGGACTGCCTTCCTCACAGCCTCGCCAGGGATGGGAAAGTCAGGGCAGGCGCAGGCAGCGCCGACAAGGACTGAGTTCTCCGCTCTTGGGTTTCCTGCCTTCACTGCGAGCTGAAGTGAGTCAAGCAGAACGACCTTGTTTGTCACTGTCTTGATTTTCTGAACGATTTCATCCACCTTGACATACTTGGTCTTCCTCTCTTTGTCGCCCGCCACAGCTCCGGTTTCACCAGGTGGCGGCATCACGCGACTGCTCATTATCACCACGCCGCCGTCCTTGAGATACTCAATGTACCTGAGTGCCTCGTTCGGTTCCATTGCTATGATGAGGTCCGCCCTGCCATATGGGATTAGAGGAGACAGTGGTTTTCCAACTCTGAAGTGAACATAGATAGAGCCGCTCCTCTGCGAGAGGCCATGCTGTTCTCCGGTCATGACTTCCATGCCTGAGTCAACTGCGGCCTTGCCGAGTATCGCTGAGAGAAGCATTAGCCCCTGACCACCCACGCCGCAGAACATGATGTTGTACGTGTCTTTCACTCTGATCACCTCGTCGTAGTGCCGTCGACATGCGCAGGGGCACTTGTCGGACAGACCTGCCGGCATTCCAGACATCCATCACACAGATCGGTCTGAATCAGCATCTTGTGGTCCAACTCGTCAACCGTGATGGCGGGGCAGTAGAACTCCCGCACACAGTTGTATATGCTGCGGCATGCACTCTTGTCGTTGACACTTGGAACAATCGGTTCGTTGCGCTCCTTTCGAAGGCGGTCGCCGTAGAGAGCGCACTCGCGTCTTGATATGATGACCGAGAATCCCTTGGTCTGGATGGCATCCATGATTGGCTTCACGCAGTCCCGGGTGTGGTAAGGGTCAATCACGGTGACTTTGTCTGCGCCAAGTGCCTCGAACATCTTCTCCATGTCGATCTTCTTCGCAGGAAGCTCTCCTGCGTTAAGAGGGCTGTTGGGGTTGTACTGCTGACCAGTCATTGCTGTCACCGCGTTGTCGAGCACGAACAGAGTGACGTTTGAGTTGTGATGTATTAGGTTCACGATGCCAGGCAATGCAGCATGATACAGCGTCGAGTCACCTACCATGGCAATGACTTTGTCCTCGAGAGCTAGTTCCATGCCTGCCGAAAGACCCACAGAAGAGCCCATGGAGAGCATCGAGTCACTGAAATTGTTCGGTGATAGATATGCCATTGAGTAGCAGCCTATGTCATTGTTGTATACGATCTTGTCCCGAATGCGAAGACGGGATAGGGCTTGCCTGAATGCCCACAGCGTTCCCCTATGTGGGCAACCAGCGCAGAAGATGGGGTTACGTTCGGGTAGGATCGACTTGAGCCCTTCTGCACGTTTCAGAACAGCATCATAATCCAGGCTCAGAGGCTTCTTCAGAATCTTCGCAATGACTGTTTCAACGATGGGTACATTGTATTCCAGCATCTCACTGAAGTCGCCGCTTCTCTTGCCGACTATGCGCACCTTCGGGTTAGCGTCCTTGGCTATGGCAGTCACATGAAGCTCCAAGTAGGGCGTGAGTTCTTCGACAATGATGACTGTGTCGAGGCGCTTCAAGAATGCCGCTATCTTCTTCTCAGGGAGAGGATAGATGGTCCCGATCTTGAGCAAGGGCAGCTTCACGCCGAGGTTCTGCATTGCCTCCCTAGAGTGAAGGTAGCTGACGCCATCAGCAATGATGCCTATCTTGCCTTCCGCCTCATCAACCCAGTTGAAATTCGATTCTTCGAACTCGACTTTCAGACCTTCGATTTTCTTGAGCAGCTTTGCCTTCAGAGCTCTTGCCGTTGCGCCAACCGTGAAGTACGGGGCCCTGACGTCAGCCCATTTGTTCTTCTTGAAAGGTGTACGTCTGAGCTCTCCTAGCTTCACCATGCCCCTCTGATGATTGACCCTTGTTGTGGTCCTCATCATGACAAGAGTTTTGTATTTCTCAGAGACCTCGAAGGCCCATTTTGTCATGTCATAGGCCTCTTGAGCTGTCGAGGGCTCTATAACCGGTACATATGCCGGCTCGCCATACCACCGGCCGTCCTGCTCGGTTTGAGACGAGTGCGCATGGGGGTCATCTGCCACCAAACACAGGCACCCTGCCTTGAGACCCGTGTATGCTATGCTGAACATGGCATCACTTGCCACATTCATGCCAACACTCTTCATGGAACTGAATGACCGCAGTCCCGCCATTGACGCGCCAGCGATTGTTTCCAGCGCGACCTTCTCATTGGCTGCTATGTGCATCTTGTAGTCCCCGAAGTGCTGAAGCACCTCACTGAAAGCGTCCAAGACTTCCGCTGTAGGGCTACCAGGATAACAGGAAACGACCTTGACATCTGACTCCAGAGCACCGCGGACGATAGCCTCGTTTGCCAGCATCAGTGCCGGGCCCTTGTCAGTCCTCATGATATCATCAACTGTCATCTCTCATCTTCTCCGAGCTTACTTGCGATGAAGGCTTAACAGGCATTTCTACAGGTTCGACATAAGTGTTGGCCTATGTCATTGTTTTGAGATGTCGTCCTGACGCACAAGTTCTATCTAGAGATCGAACTGCATTGCTGGCTCTGGCCAGTCTAATTGCTGCTACTCAGTGGAAGAATGCAGACTCTTCATCCGCCAGGGCTTCCGTGCCAAGGAGCATCCTTCCATACGAGCTCCCATATTACGTCCTCTGTGAGGGTCTCCGGCTCAATGACCGTCTTGTGCAGTTCCTTCAGGAGAGCATGGTGTCTGATCTCGTCCTCTCGGATCATCTGGGCGATGATCTTCACTTGCTGGTTGTCGCTCTTCTCAACAAGCTCGGCATAGGTCTCGACTGCCTTTGCTTCAAGCTTGATGTGCTCCTCTATGCCCTTCGCTATGGCGTCACGCTCTTTCTGACTGATGAACGGTGTGACACCTTTGACGCCCTCGGTCAGCGCCTTCAACAGACCAGCATGTTTCTTTGAGTCCATTGAGATAGCAAGCAGCAGGTCCTTGACGAAAACATGGCCCAGCTTCGCAGTGTTCTGTTCAACGATGCTCACAATTCTGTTCTCAAGGTCAATCTGCTTGCGAATGAAAGCGAGAGTCTGTTCCTTGTCCATCTGTTCTACTCCTGCGGAATCTTGGCCTGTCCATGCGTTCGTCGGGCTTAACTGTCTACCGATAGGATGCGTTCTTTCGCAATGTATATCTGAGGGCGAGCCGAAACCTCTGGCCGGCCGCACGAATGGAGCTCTCCTACGTGCTCGTGAGGCGTGTCAGTATGGCAAAGGCAGTCATCTACACAGCGCCGCAATGTCCCCACTCAAGAAGGATGAAGCAGTTCCTGACTGACAAGGGTATCAGCTTCGAGGAGAAGTGTGTGCTGACCAGCCCCGATGTCTTCTCTGAGCTGGTGAGGGTGAGCAACCAACAGGCTGTTCCCGTAGCTGTGATTGATGGAGAAGTCTACGTGGGCTTTGACAAGCGTGTCGAGCGAAGGATGCTCAGGAAGATGGGAGGGTGAAGAAGTGTACGACCTAGCAATCATAGGCTCCGGTGTAGCAGGGTACGCGGCTGCCATGTACGCATCACGGTTAGGACTAACGTGTGTCGTCATCGGGGAAGTAGAAGGCGGCAAAATCACATTGACGGACGAGGTCGCCAACTATCCCGGCTTCATTCAGCTGACCGGAAAGGATCTTGCTGACAAACTCAAAGCACATGCCAAATCATATCCAGTAGACATGGAGGCAGGTAGGGTCGAAGACCTGTTCAAAGCTCAGGAGTACTTCTATCTTGTAACAAGTGCCAAGACCTTCCTCTCGAAATCCGTACTTGTCGCCACCGGAATGAAAGAGAGAGATCTAGATGTGCCCGGCCAGAATGAGTTCAAGAACAAGGGAATCAGCTACTGCGCTCTCTGCGATGGTCCTTTGTTCAGGGATAAGGCTGTGGCCGTCGTAGGGGGCAGCGACAGTGCCGCAAAAGAGGCGCTACTCCTTGCAAGGTATTGCCGCAAGGTGTACATGATCTATCGTGGTGAGAAGATAAGGCCGGAGCCAATCAATGGCGTTAGGATAGAGAAGGAGCCGAAGATCGAGGTCGTCACGAAGACGAACGTGACTGCCATCATTGGTGACCAGACCGTGAAGGCGGTCCGGCTTGATAAGCCCTATAATGGCCATGATGTCTTAGACGTTCAAGGGGTCTTTGTCGCGATTGGTGGAATCCCGGTTTCAGAGCTGGCCAAGAAGGTCGGTGTGGCGACAAATGCCAAGGGCGAGATTATCATCGACAGGTCAAGCCGAACGAACGTCGCTGGAGTTCTTGCTGCCGGCGATGTCACTGACACCGAGTTCAAGCAAGCAATAACCGGTGTGGCCGAAGGTGTCCACGCAGCATATCAGGCATACCGGTATGTAAACGAGAGGGAATTCGTGTTCACATGTCAGCAAAGCGAGTCAGTCTGAGGATCTGAGCATCTGTCTACGCGCTGTCAATAGGCTTACTTCCCGATTGCCTCGTATAGCTTCTCGACGAACTCTCCTGCCGCCACGAGCCCCTCAATACTCACTGTTTCATTGACAATGGTTTTTGGAACACCCTGCACCTTGTAGTACTTGGCCAAGTCTTGGAACTCTAGCGACTCGAAGCCTTCGGCCTCAATCAGTGGGTTGATGATTGCGGCCTGCCAAGCCAGTCGAACCATAGACGGGCAGTAGGGGCATTCGGGAGTGGTGAAGACCTTGATGTGGACTGGTTTGTCAATCGCCTGTATATCATCAATGATGTCTTTGGGCAACGGGACAACGCTTGCTGAAACGTCAAGGATTCCTGCGATTAGAGTACTGAACTCATGGCCGGCTGGAATACCATTGAACCGGATTTTGTACTGCCCTTTTCCGTGAAGCATGAAGGCGGGTTGGTGCTTAACGCCAAAGGTTGCTGATGTGCTCTTCTTGAGAGGGCCTTCGTGTGGCACGACCTTGATCATGTCTGACAGCTCCGCCACCTTGGTGACAAGCTCTCTCGTTTCATTGCAGAAGAGGCACTCTTCATCCTGCGTAAAGAGATGTATCGTTACCTCATGCTCGAGCTTCTCGAAAAGCTGTCGGACCTGCTGCTTTGTCGGCTCGTCAATCTCAACGACCATCGCGCTTCCACCATCTGCCTTGATAGGTCATTCCGTTTATATTCACTGTGATGGGTAACATACTCGGGACTTCCGAAACTGCGGACCCGGCCGGGGCGAACATGATTGCATCAACCCACGCATGATGCACTTGAGAGGAACGTGACTGAGTTCTACAGTGCTCTTGCTCCTTTGTATGATACGAAGTACAGTGACCCTAGCATTGAATACATGAGATCTGTTGAGAGGTCGATTATCGACAGGTACGCCAAACGTAGTCACCTGAAGATAGTTGACCTCGGATGTGGTACAGGATCGCTGGCTGTCAGACTAGCGCGAAGAGGGCACAGAGTAGTCGGTGTGGACATCTCGCCTGACATGGTGTCACTGGCACAGCACAAAGCCAGCGAAGCTGGGGTGGAGTCGTTCACAAGCTTCCTCGAGGGGGACGTCCAGGACTTGTCCACTTTGCCTAGTGATTTCGGTCTTGCGGTTTCCATGTTCGGGGCACTCAACCATGTCATGGACCTTCAAGCCACTCTGAAAGGTGTGGTGAAGAAGCTGCAGCCTGGCGGGTTGCTGATCTTCTCTGTTGCCAACCGGTCGAATCGTTATGACATCGAAAAGGCAAGGAAACAGGGACAAGGACAACTGGAATCAGTCTGGAAAAAGATACGGACAGAAGAGACCGGCAAGGCGGTCTGGACGCGCTTCTACGATCGGATTGAAGTCGAGAGGGCGATACTCGGTTCAGGGCTACGACTGCTGAGAGTGGGAGGCGTCTTCTACTTCCTGAAACCATCTTATCGGCACATTGCTGGCGTAGGCGTTCGTTCCACCACACGTTTCGGGATGCGTGTCGAGATGCTTTTGCGATGGCATTGGCCGGTCGCGAACCAAGGTGTCTACTTGGTCTTCATATCGTCCAGAGCCAAGGTCTAAGAACCGGTGACAGGATGGAGAACTGAGAGAGAGCAAACCCAAAAGAAAGCATGCAGCGCCCTAGAGATATGTCGGGCCTATGGGTAGCCCTTCATTACATGAACCACAGCTTTGCCCTGAAGCTTCGTGAATCGAAGAACATCTTCCTGTGAGCGGATTGTGAAGGACTCGCCTTCTTTCAATCTGTCGAGCACACCCTTGCCTATGGGGCCGTTCAGGTACTCTGCGTAGAGTTTCGCCAGACGTGCCATTTCGTTCTCACGCGAAGACATTGCCATCCACCGTTAGTGGTTGGTGCGACGATATAATTTCGTATATTCTCCACATATATACGTAGCGGGAAATGCTGGCAACCTATGGTGTCTGGCGCCAAACTGCCGATTCAGCTCAGGTCCAAGATATTCTGGCTTCATCAATGAGTTCCCCTAAGGCAGTGGGGATCTCCTCTTGATCTTTCAGTGACGAGTCAGCAACTAGGTCGACTGATTCAGGCATTCCAAGGTCCTCAAGGTTCTTGCACGCGAAGAGTGCTGACACATCTATCTCAGTGAACTGGTTCTCCTTAGGATGATCGCTGAACAAATAAAGCTCCTCGAGATTCTTGCAGTCAGAGAGTGGGGACAGATCTATCGATGTGAGCTGGTTTCCAGCAATGTCGAGAGCCCGCAGCTCGGTACAGCTTGCCAGCGGCGACAGGTCGAGCGTCTGAAGAGCATTCATTGCCAGTTCAAGCCGCCTCAAGTTCGCGCACTTGCCCAGCGGTTCGAGATCCATGTTCTTGATCTCGTTATTGCCAACCCTGACTATCGTCAGGTCTGCACATTGCTCAACGGGGCCTAGGTCTATGGACCCAAGTGCATTGTGATGAAGATACAGGAACTTGAGCTTGCGGCACTGTTTCAGTGACGACAGGTCAACAGAAGTCAAGGAGTTGTGCATCAGATTGAGTTGTACCAAGTTGAGGCATTTCTTCAGAGGGCCGAGGTCAATGGACTCGAGATGATTGGTTTCGAGCTCGAGGTATTCAAGCTTATCACACTTGGACAGCGGCTTGAGGTCGAGTTTCTCGATTTGGTTGCCGAACATCCTCAACCTCTGTAAGTTGGTGCAGCTGGATAGGGGTGACAGATCCAGACCCTTCAGCTCGTTTCCTCCGAGATTCAGTTCTCTCAGAGCAACGCATCCCTCAAGTCCTCGTAGGCTCAACTCCTGCATCTTGTTCTTCGTCAGGTTCAAGACTTGAAGGTGTGTGCATTTGCTCAATGGTCTGAGATCGATGGACTTGAGTTTGTTCGAAGCGAGCTGCAGCTCCTCGATGCCCACTGCACCGACTAGAGGGTCCAGGTTGATGCTTACAGCACTCAGGCGACTTAGGTCCACGACCCGAGCGTCAGCATCAATCTCAATCTTTCTGACAGCTCCGTCCTTTGTTTCGTATGTCACAGCTATCCTGTTCATTTGAGGCTCCCCAGAAGCTCAGGCAAACAAGGCATGCGCAATCCTGCTATTCAATATTGGCATTGAGCCGAATGGATTCGTTTTTAACCGACCTCTCAACGAGGCCTCCGTTCAGAAACGAGGTCGCTGGAGGATGCAGAGCAAGACTCTTGGTGTCCTTGTCTTGACAGGACCATACACATTCGAGAACAGCCGCACGCTCTACGAGTTAGCGAGGGCTGCCATCGGCAAAGGTCACAAAGTGAAGGTCTTCCTCTTTGTGGACGGCGTCTATAATGCCAAGCTCAGACAGGACCCAGACCCGGAACGACCGATGAATCAGATGTTTCAGGAGCTTGCCGACGCAGGGGTGGAGTTCCAAGCATGCGGCCTGTGCACTTCTGCAAGGGGATTCGCACAGGATGGGAGCGATTTCATAGCTGGCGTGAGTGTCAGTGGTCTGACAGAATTCGCACAGATAATCGGAGAATGTGACAGGTTCATCACGCTGACACTATAGAGGGACATGAGATGGAGTTCAAAGAGCGCAAGGTCCTGGTCTTGATTAGAAGCAAGCCATTTGGAAAGATCATCAACTTCGAAGGCTGGCGGGCGGCTGTTGGCATGTTCGGAATGGACCATCAGCCCACGATATTGTTTATGGGCGATGGAGTCTATTCATTGTTGAAGACGATGGATGAGCGACCGATTAGGATGTTCAAGTCCACTTACGAAGGGTTCGGCGGTCGGGTATGTGCGAGCAAGAAGTCACTCGAAGAACGCGGGATCAATATGGGGGAGCTTGTTCCTAGTGTCGAAATCCTCGATACGCTGCAGGTCGGGCAAGCACTCACACAGAATGAGGTAGTAGTAACATTCTGATGAAGGTGGTATTGGTGAAGGTTCTCATCTGGCTTTCAGGCGAATGTGGAAGCCTCATTGAAGTTGTTGATGGCATCAAGAAGAGTGGAAACGAGGCAGGACTGCTGCTGGTTCAAGATGGTGTGTTTCAGGCAGACAAGGGAAATCCCTGCTCGAAGAGTGTTGTGAAACTGGGCATACCAGTATATGCGGTCAGGCCGCACGTTGAGGAGAGAGGTGTGGGTGGGCGCCTTATCTCAGGTGTTTCGTTGGTCGACTACTTGGACATGGTGGACCTTGTTATGGACAAGTATGAGAAGATCATCTCTTTGTGAAACTGCAGCGATATGTTTGGCCGCTGTCCGATATCATTCCTATCTTCTACTCCCGGGAACCACTATCACCTGACCCAGAAGATCTCCCGGCAGCACTGAAGACTTCAGCCTCGACTGAAGCATAGCTACCTCGGCAATCCTGTCTTCTGAGAAGGGCTTGAACTGAAATGCGCCGATGCATAGCAGGTGGCCCGCGCCGTTCACGCCGTAGAAAGACTGAACAACCATCGAGTAAGCTGGAACCTGTATTGGTCTGATGTTTATGATCTTCGTTTCTCCAACGGTAAAGGCCAGCTTTTCACTGGCAACCACTGGCACGAGCTTAGAATCGGACCAGTCCAGCGCCAATGTGGTTTCTTCGAGCCCGGCAACTGCGGTCCTGATACGGGAAACGCCCATGCTGGCTAGGTCTTGGCTGCAACTTATCACGTATATCTTGTCGACCATGGGTAGACCACTCACCAATCAACGAGTTTCTCGTCACTGAACCAGCCTGCGATCATGTCTTATAGATATCGCAGCACGGCATCCGCTGGAAACATAGCCAAGCGTAGACAGACATACCACCCTCTGTCTAGTATGAAAGCCAACTTGCTGGACACTCGCCCACATTGCAGAGCCACTCGTCAGAAGGCATCCTATCCGAAGAGTCGAATGAGTCGACTGTCTAGGCCTAGTGGGTCTCACTACGGACAAGCACGATCGTGTCATATTCTTGTGATGGAGACTGGCATCCTTCTCCATGCCTTCGCGCTTGTGACAACAAGTACATTAGGGCTCGGAACAATTCCTTGCGTGGTGCAGGACTCGTGCAGGTTGACAGATGGTTTGCCAAGGCTACGACATTCGAGGATGTTGCGCGAGAATCAGTAGAGAAGCAGAGATACGACTTCGCCTGCTTCACTGCTCAGCAGGCAGTGGAGTTCTGCCTGAAGGGCATTCTCATCTCCAAGGTGGGTATGAAGTCCTATTCTCACTCACTTGATGAGCTGATGAAAGCGGTTGGCTCTGTCGGCATACAGATTCCCCCGACCGTTCTTGCCTGTGCCAAGACGTTGGGGGAGCATTACTTGCAGGCTAGATATCCGGATGCGAGAATGAGTGACTACACCCTTGCCGAGGCGGAAGAAGCTATAAAATGCATGGAGGTGGCCCTCGATTTCCTTCGTGGCGTTCGTGAAGCTACTAAGAAAGAGAGAGGAACAGAAGGAGTCAAGGTTCGGCGAGTTCGTTGAAATCCTCAGAACCAAGTTTGATCGTCATGGTACTGGCTACCTGTTTGGCTCCAGAGCAAGGGGAGAGGCCAGCTACGTCAGCGATTTCGATGTGCTCTGCATTGGAGATGTGAGCCAAGACCGAACCAGTCTGAGACTCTGGGCCTCTGAGTACAGCGTCGATCTGTTCGTGATAGCAAGAAGCCTCTTGGATAAGGAACTAGAAGATATGAACACCCTACTTCTGGACGCCCTCACTGAAGGACGGGTGCTATTCGATGATCTCGGAATCCATCAGGACATTAAGAAGAGGGTTGAATCATTTGCTCGTAGTAGAAACATTGTGAGGACCCCGCAGGGCTGGTATTCGAGGGGTATGATAAATGACTAGGCTTAGTAGCCTTGTGTCTAGCAAGCAATGCTGGAGACAGGTTGCCTACAATCCTCTGAGGTAGCCCGGCCTGAGAGCGGCGTTGTCCTCGCTAGACACCACCTCGGAAAGCACAGAGAGCATTGCCTCCTTGTCCCGGCTGAGAGTCCCCCCCATTGGAAGATAGTTTGACGCATGATTCGTTCTGAAGATGCATTCGGTGAGTTCGAGGTTCTCTACCAAGAGCCTGAGTTCTCTCAGGACGTCAAAGGGCTCCATTGGTTTGAACTCGCCTCGTCGCACCATCTCGAACAGCGGAGTGCCTGTGGGTATCATGAGAGTCAGTGCCCCCACATACTCAGGATCAATCTCGTTCAGTGCTCTAGCTGTGTGAACTGCGTGTTGCTCGGACAGTTCTTTCCCGCCCAATCCCAGAATGATTGTGATGGACACCGGGATTCCGGCTTCGCGGATCTTCTTGCAGGCAGCAACGTTCTCTTCTGAGCTGACACCTTTGCGTATGCTCCCAAGTATCTCGTCATCTCCAGTTTCAAGTCCGAAGTAGGCAATACCCATTCCTGCTGAATGGATCCGCCTCAGTTCTTCAACGGACTTGCTCCTGACGTCTTTTGCATATGCGTAGGCACCCACCCTCTCAAGATTCGGAACCTCTTGCTTCAGAACAGCAAGTATCTCCAGCATCTCATCAGTGTTAATCGTGAGGGCGTTTCCATCCGCCAGAAACACTCTCCTGACTGCGTGTTTCTGCATCTCTGTCAGACGCGCTAGGTCTGACTGGATCCCCTCTGCCCCCCTCACTCTGAATTGTTTGCCCTTGTAGGACACGCAGTAGATGCAGGCATTGTGCGAGCATCCAACAGTCGCCTGCAGAATCAGGCTCTGCGCTTCACTGGGCGGTCTCCATATCGACCCTTCATACTCCAACATTCAGTGCCTGCTCCCGGTAACAGAGAGGTGCGACTGACTGTGGATTGCGCTGTACGGGTGAAAACCCTTTCGTTGGGGGGCGCGGGGCTGGATGAAACTTAATAACCACTCGCGATACTCGGGAGCTGAGGTGTTCGTGATGAGGGTCTTTGTGAAGACCTTCTCTGTTCTTGCTGTCATCGTAGCTGCGCTGGGTATGGCACTGCATCAGAGCATGTTGCAGTCGATGATCGGCGGCAGGCTCCTGTCAAACGCGGACCAGCTTTCAGGATCTTTTTCACTCATGTGCTGGGACCAGATCCGAACGGCACTAGGTCCAATCTACGACTATTTGATCCTGCCTGTTATCCAGGTCTTCGAGGACCCGAACTTTCGCTCAATGGTGATTTCGACTGTGACCTGGGCGTGCGTGGTTGTGGCTGGCTTAGTGTTTATCATCTATGAGTGGCCAGACTTGGTGTCCTTCGTGACAGCGTCTTCAACCACGAAGGCCAGAAGTGCCGCACCGACGGCGGCACCCACCGTGCGCGCCGCCCAGCCCGCGGTAACTGCACAGCCCACACGCACCGCCCAGTCTGCACCCACCGCCCAGTCTGTACGGGAACCGCAGCGTCGAACTTGGTCCTCATGGTCTGAAACTCCCAAAGCCGGCGAGAAGCCTGCTCCTCAAGCCAAGACTGCACCTGTGCCTGTGCCAGAGAGCGGTGTGAAGATCACCTCGAAGATCGAGAAGAAGCTGGACGACTATGTGCTGAATGTCGCAGTCAACAACACGACGAGCGCTGCGATTGCAATGGTGGTGGTTGACCTCGTCTTGCCCGTTGGCGTTGATATGTCCGTAGGTTCGTTCAGGATGCACCGGATTGGCACCATCAGTGGGGGAACAATAGGTATCGCCGCCTTCAGAATAAGGAACCAAGGAGGCGACCTCAGGGCCATCACAGGTACGGTAGAGTATCTGAGTCCAGGCCACGATGTTTCGAAGGCTGTCATACCGCCACCGGAGACGGCGGACCTGCAATAGGTTTGCTTCTGATGACTCCAGCCCGACACTGTCCTCTGGTCACAGATCACACTCAGTTGATGGCGTAACCCGACAGGTTGCTGTCTCTGGACCTACTTCCTCCCCTAAACATACCTGTGGCTTGCATGTAGCTGAGGTACCTGTCACCAAACCTCTGTATCAACACATTTTCTCGCGCCTTTGCGATGGCGTAGTACAAAGCACAGAATACCGGCACAACGGGTATCAGACTGAACGACCGGAAAAGGAAAACGTAGGCGATGTTCATGTACATCAAAGCCGCTGAAACGGGATGTCGCATTTTCCCGTATATCCCCTCAGTCGCGAATCTGTTTGCCTTTTCAGCTTTGATGTGCGTTTCGGGGAACTGGTATGCTGCAGACAGGTATCTGACGAATCTGACCGTCACGCCAGCACCAATTGCTACGAAGATGAAGTCCCAAAGTCCAATCCCGTAGCTTCCGCTCACCATTGCAATTGGGAGAATCACTGCAAAGTTGAACACAGCTGCGAGCGCTGGTAAGAAGTCCCTATCTTCGGGGGCGATGTCTGGACTCTGTGTCATCGTTACAGTCCTCAATCAGCATTTGTAGCGAGCCGATATAAGCCCTCGCTCTCATGGAGAGTGCATGGAACTCGGTGACGCAATCTTAGGAAGACGTAGCATCAGGGAGTACCACGCGCGAGAAGTTCCTATGGACTTTGTGAAGCAAGTCCTCGAAGCTGCGACATGGGCGCCGTCGGCAAAGAACGAGCAACAATGGCGTTTCACAGTCTTGACGAGCGCGGCAAAGAGCAAGTTCACAGGTTCCTTCCGAAAGGAGCTTCAGAAGACTGAGCGCAAGATTGGACGACCTGCGATAGGTTCAGCCTATGGTTCGTGCGATATCCTGGAGCAGGCCCCCGTTCTGATCATCGTCTGGAATGCAGGTACCAGAGGGTGGGAAACCGAGATTCACAGCGTGGCCGCAGCAATCCAGAACATGCTGCTCAAGGCATACAGTCTTGGGCTTGGTTCTTTGTGGATAGGGGATGTCTTCTATGCCATGGATGGAGTCAGAGCTTATTTCGGGAAGCCATGGCGGCTGATGGCTGCAGTCAGCATCGGGTGGCCCGCCACTTCTCCTTCACCCAAGACGAGAAAGTCTCTGGAAGAGGTCGCAGAGTTCATGAGCTGAATCCTGGTCTGGCTCAAAGGGCTAGCTTGAAATGCAGGCCCGGACGTCGTGCCTGACTTGGAGAGAGACAATTGATCGAGGTCCTGCAGAAAGCTGTTCAGTATGGCGAGAAGCTCGGAGCGCAGTTCGTAGAGGCACGGTACGATGACCTAACTCTACGTACGCTCGAAAGGACGGACGACACCTGGAAAAACATTCAGGTGAAGTCGCGAATGGGTATAGGAGTCACATGCTACGTGGAAGGCGTGTCGGGCTACTCATTTACAGCCAGTCCCACAGTGAAGGATGTTCGCGCAGCCGCGCAGAAAGCCTACAAGATGGCAAAGGCTTCTGCACCCGCGGCCGAGCTCAGGTTGCCACTCACCAAAGGGCCTTCTTCGAAGAGCACTCAGTCAGACACATTGCGAGTCAAGATACACCCAAGCGAACGTGATCTCGCATACAAGGTCGACCTTGTGAATCGGACCATTGAAGCTGCTCGAGAGCATGGAGCCAACATAAAGAACGTACTAGGCCTGTATGGAGAGCTTCATGGCAAGAAGATCTTCACCAACAGCGAAGGCAGTTCGATCGACTGGAATTACTTGGTGACAGATATGCGTTGCTTTGTCATCTCAAAGACTGAGTCGGGAGCACTGGTAGTCGGTTTGGAGGGTAACGGAGGAACATACGGTCTCGAGTACTTCGAGAGCAAGGGGAACACACCGGAAGATGTCGGGGGTGAAGCCGGCAGCAGAGCCAAGGAGCAGCTCAAAGCCCAGCCCTGCCCTGCAGGGAATTTCCGAGCACTGATTGATGAGAGGCTTGCGGGAGTACTGGCACATGAATCATTCGGTCATCTGAGCGAAGCGGACTTCGTTGTCACCGGTGCCTCACCTCTTACTGACAAGATTGGCAATCGCTTGGGCACTCCAGAAGCATCCATTCTGGACTCCGGGGTTCCGGACATCAGAAAGACTGGGGGACTCTGGGTGCCATTCGACGATCAAGGCGTCAGGGGGAGTACGACAACGGTTCTCGGCAATGGTGTCCTCCTGCATTACCTACACAATCGTGGGACAGCAGAGCGGCTCTCTGAAACACCCACCGGCAACAGCCGAGCCGTGAGCTACATATTTCCGCCCATCGTCAGAATGACCAACACATACTTCGTACCTGGAAACCTCTCCGAAGAAGAAGCACTAGAGAAGCTAAATGCAGGCGTATATGCTATACAATCATCGGGAGGTCAGGTCGAGGGGAATGGTTCGTTTCTCTTCATTGCTGTCCGAGGCTACTGGGTTGAACATGGCGAGATTAAGTATCCGTTGAGGGAGGTGGCTCTCTCAGGTAACATACTTGAGCTACTGACCCGGGTCGAGGGTGCTACGAGAGACCTGCATATCCAAGCAGGCTACTTCGGAGGATGCGGAAAGGGCGACCAGTCACCCTTGCCTGTAGGACTTGGAGGACCCAAGATTGTCATAGGCAATGTAACGTTCGGAGGAAAGGCATAGAGCAGGGGGATGAGCAATGATGGAATACGAAAGCGTCAAGGATGAACTACTGTCTGTAGCCGACACGGGCCTGAAGTTCGCAGCCAAGCAGGACGGTTCTGCTGAGTTCGAGGTCTATGTGCACTACGGCTCTGTATCACTTGTTGAGCTTGACCAAGGCGTGGTCACGGCCAAGGATGGGGTTGTCGCCGGATGCGCGGTTCGCGTGGCCAAGGGCAAGCGGCTCGGCTCTGCAAGTGCGAGCGGAGTCACCGCGACCCGCGTGAAGCAGGCTGTCAAGGAATCTCTCTCAGTAGTCAATAGCGTTTCAGCAGAGGATGACAAGTTCGGCGGCTTCTGTGACCCGAAGAAGGCTGGGCGGGAATGCAGGCTCAACAAGGACATACTCGGTCTCGAAGTTGATGAGCTCATCCGGCACTGTCAAGACATGACGAAAGAAGCTCGTGATGTCGATTCACGTGTGAAGGTCGTGACCGCTTCATGCCGCATATTGTGGGACGGTTACGCAGTGGCAAACTCTCGCGGGATCGAGCAGGCGTCGAGGTCAGGGTCGAATCGGTGCCGAGTAGATGTCATGTCAATTGAAGGTGATGAAAGAAAGACAGGATTGAGGCATGATGCTGCATGTGATCGCCTCATTCGTACTGAGGGACTAGGCGAGCAGGCGGCAAAGGAGGCTGTGGGTCAGCATAATGGAAAGAAGCTCGGGTTGACTTCGGTTTTACCCACTCTCTGGGGTCCCGAGGCAGCAGGAGCGTACATACTCTCAAGCTTTGGCCAAGCAGCACTCGGAAGGGCTGTCGTGGAACACACCTCACCTCTGTGCGATATGATGGGTGCTGCCATAGCTAGTCACGAATTCACACTTGTGGACGATGGGCAGCGACCCGACGGTCTTGGCACAGAGTCAATCGATGCTGAAGGCCACCCTCAGAAGAGAAACCCCATTGTGGAGAATGGTGTACTGAAAGGGTTCCTGTTCAACACGTACTACGGTCGACTGTTCGGTGTCGGATCGACAGGCAACTGCTCGCGAGGGGGAGGCCCCTTTGGAACTCCGATACCCTATGAGAGCACAGTGGGTGTCAGTGGCAAGGCCCTTGAGGTTTCACCTGGGTCGAAGACTCCTGATGAGCTTGTTTCGTCAATCGATGGTAAGGCGATACTAATCACAGACGATCCCATGGGCATCTTCCACAGCACCATGAGCACCGGTCAGTTCTCGGTTGTTGCAAACAGAGTGTACCTGATTGAGAGCGGAAGCACAAGCTATCCCCTCCAGCCTGTGTCTGTAGCTGGTAACTACTACGATGGGTTCAAGAAACTGAGGGGTGTCGGGAATGATGCCACTCTGGGTTACTATCGAGTACGGTCGCCGAGCCTTCTGTTTGACGGGTTCACTGTTGTAGGCTAAGAAGGCGGATATCAGGGTAGGTACTCGTCGAGTGAGCCAGTGGTGCCTGACCGTGACTACTCCCAATAGCTCGGCAGTTCCGAGAGCCATACATATGTAGCCCTTGAAGTCGTGTTCCTCTTCCAGAGTCTGCAGGGGTTGAAGCGAAAAATGCAGCCTGTCGTCGCGCTGGTTGATATGAGGGAATATGAGGAACGCTCGCTTGAGCACGCGGTCAGTCTAATTGGAGGTATAGATGACCTCAACACTCCTGAAAGGACAGCGGCTGTGAAAGTGGGCGCCTATTCTGCTAACGGGCCACAGCACACATCCGTTTCAGTGCTTGGCCAGATCATTCAGGCTCTCAATCGGACGCACAAAGTGTACATCGTCGAGTCAGATAGCTATCAGGGAAAGGGTAGTGACAAACTTCAGATATGGAAGCAGCTGTACTCTGAACGCGTCGTGCCTTTCAACCTCTCGGATGACACGGACACACGGACCGTGAATGTGAACAACCCCATAAGAGAAGTGTCTGTTTCTCTGTCGCACATACTGTTCAAGCCGAACGTGTTCGTGTGCACTCACATTCTACGAAGCTGTGAGAAAGGCTCCATCCTGAAGAATCTCTTCGGTCTTCCTCCGACCCCAAAGAAGGGTCAGTATCACAAGAACGAGATCTTCTGCAATCTCTTGGCAGACATGTATTGTGCAATAGGGGGGATAGACCTGGCCGTGTTGGACGGCACTTACCTCCATCACAAGACCACTGACATGACAGAGCCAGTTGGCCTTCTCATCGTCGGGCGAAACGCCGTGGCGGTAGAAACGGTGGGTGCAACACTAGCAGGGCTGAAGCCAGAGAAGATGGTCACCATTCAGGAGTTTGAGAGAAGGGGTCTTGGTAGTAGCCGCATCAATGACATTGAGATAGTCGGGGCATCCTTTGAGGACATGCTAGAGAGGTGCCAGCTAGCGAACAGGAAGCTCAAAGCCGCGGCCAATGCAAAGGCATCGCAGCAGATTCCCGAGCGGACAGCTATTGGCGACGAGCGTCTTGACCCGCGATAGAGGACTTGGAGGTCACTGATATGCCACTAGATGAGGTGGGTTTCAGGAAGTACCTGAAACGCGGAGGCCGAACCGAGAGGGTTCAGGAGGAGGTTGTTCGCATTGTGAGAGGATTCGAGGAGTTTCTCAGAACCCAGAGGAACAACAGAACCTTGGACAAAGCTCAGCCGAAAGACCTCGAGGAGTTCACCAAGTGGGTCGAACACGAACCGAAAGGATCGGCCAAGACTCATATTTGGGCATTGCGTTACTACTTCGCTTTTTCTGGCATGAAGGACATAGAGCGTCTGACATCTGAGCTTCGAGAAGGCAGAATCACCAGAACCCCATTCAAGCTTGCGAAGTTCCTGGGTGTGAAGCCCGACTACGTCACGAAGCTTGCGTCGGCCGGAATAAGGAACGCTGACCAGATGTTGAAAGCTGGCAGTACTGTGAAGGATCGTAAGACCCTGTCCAAGGAAACCGGCGTGCCGCTCGAAACAATTTTGGAGCTAGTTAAGATGTCGGACCTGTCACGCATCTTCGGCGTGAAGTCCATCCGTGCCAGACTCTACCATGACGCAGACGTGGACACAGTGGAGAAGATGGCTCAGTGGGATCCGAAGGAACTGGGACCGATGCTTATCGCCTTCGTCGAACGAACCCGGTTCAACGGCATTGCTCCCTTGCCAAAGGAGCTGGAGTTCACCGTTGCCACTGCAAGGAAACTGGCCAAGGTTGTAGAGTACTGAAACTGCAGCCAGTTCAGAATGATGGACAGCCCTCCGTGGCATACGGAAGCCTCATCAGTGTGCGTTGCCACCTGTTTCGGCACACTATCCACATTGAGGTCTTGTCAAGTATGTCAGTCGGGCGATTCCAAGTCATGGCTCTTCTTCAAGCGGCAAGAGCGCATGTTCTTGGTCTTGACGAGGGGTCCGCAAGAAGCTGGGGGCTAAACCGTGCTATCTTCTATGCTGCCGCAAAGAGGGGCTTCGCGTCCACACCGCAGTTCAAGACCAGAGGAGAGGCAGGGGCGGCACCGACCCGAGAATCAGCAGCAGAGTTTTTCCTCGGTGATGAGAAGGCATACAAGGCGGAATCCGAGCTAGGATCACTACGCTTCACATTCGGAGGAAAGACTCAGACCGACGAGGAGTTCAACGCACGAATCACATCCCGGTTCGGCGACAAATTCGATGAGGCTTGGTCAGAGGCTATCGAGCTCGTGCAGGAATTCGATAGGGATACTCTGATGTCGCAGAACAGGTTCTTCGAACAGGTCTACAAGCCGCGTCGTGATGAGCTCGCGGCAAAGTGGTCGGAAACGGCCTTGAGCAAGCGAAAGACCTCGAGGAAATGAACCAGACTTGGGCATGTCGTGAGTAAGCAGGTGTATCGACAAGACACATATGCCCCATCATACGATTATTGGTTCGGCCAAGTGGTGTTTGAGATGGTAGAGGATGCTGTAGCGAGTGCCCTGAAGTACTTCAGTTCGGACCACAACTGTGCCCAGTCGGTGCTGAGGTCACTCCTTGAGCATAAGAAGCTCTACTTCAAAGAGGCTACTAGGGTTGCCGCAGGGTTCGGCGGCGGCATAGCCCGAGAGGGTCAGACCTGCGGTGCGGTCACTGGTGCAATAATGGCCATTGGCGCGATCGAAGGGCGGCTGGTTCCAGAATTCCTAGACCACAAGAAGGCCACCTATGAGATTGGCAAGCGCTTCTTGAAGCACTTCAAGGAGAAGCACAAGACCTGCCTGTGCAAAGAGCTGATAGGCTATGACGTAGGAGATCCAGAGCAGCATCGCGAGGCCGAAAAGAAAGGAGTGTTCCGCGATCTTTGCACAAGTTTCGTTGAGGACGCGGTCCGGATCGTGCTAGACCTGTTTCCAGATGAACCAAAGAGCAAGTCTCTACGGTAGACTAATTCCCACTCTAGGGGGAATCTTCAGAAGATTGCCAGGCTCGACCAAGAGAATCCGCGTCACAGTGGCGGGCGACGTGTGGATGGGGTATCGTCTTTGCACGTCGTTCACAGAAGGGAAGGTCATTGAGGAGAAGGAACCGCCGTTTGGATACAGGATTGATGGATTCCCCAGGGATGAGTGGAAGAAGAGAATCAGAATCGGTTCGGGTGACAAGGCTGTACCGATTGACCTGATGGTTGAGCTGCATGGACCGTGGGTGTGGAGCCTGTACAACGTCATGCCGCCATCTGACTACTTCCGAAGGTCTCACGGGCTTGTAGTAATCGCTGACGCCAGTAGAGAAGACTCAATGCGTGATGCGGCGCGGTTCGTGATGTCCGCAGATGCCTTCAGGGGCGATCTGATGCCTGCTGTTTTCGTGGTTGATGAGTCGCACTACCCACGGCCACCAGCAGACTCACCCCTTGAGATAGCAGTGGGGCGGCGAAATGTCGGAGTTTTGGTCGTGAATCTTCAGACTGGACAGAGAGTCCGTGATCCCTTCACATCAATCACTGCGATGGTATTGGCTTCCGGAGCCGGGGACGCTCCAAGCGCAACTTCGAAAGCAGGCTCGAAGCGTCCATCGAGTGGCCGCACTCGGACTACAGGGAAGCGCCGGTCCACTGGATCCTAAGCAGCAGGTTTGTCACTTGCACCGGCTTCACTCGATGTGGACACGAGCTTGGAACGTCTTCTGTAGACCAGCGTGCCGCCAATGACTGCAGCCACGGCTAGCCCCGCGCCGACTACGACGATGATGGGCATGAAATCAGGTTTGGTCCGAAGCACTTCGGGCTTGATGCTGTATGTCATGTTGAGCCAAGCCCGTGTGTTCGCCACAGCGCTACCCATGCTGCCTACTCCGCTCGCGTGGACCATATGATACATGACTGTTTCACCTGCTGCGAAGGTCTTCGTTGAGAACGCAACGATATCCGCATCGCTGTCATGAGTCTTGATCCATGTCGTGGCAAGTCCAGGACTGAGTACAACTGTGAATGAGTAGCGGCCTGAACTGTCCCTCTGCCCAAACCATGGCTCAGTGTAGTCAGTCACTGGATTCACCTCTTCGCCATAGGGAATCGTCACGATCTCTCCACCAGGACCCATGTAGTAGCCTGTCCTCACTGTGTTCCACTCGTATCGTCTGGAGAGAGCGAAGGTGTCTACGACTTCCGAAGAGTAGTTCATGGAGACCCATGTTTCAACCACTCCGTTCGCGTACACGTTCATCTGTGCTCCGTACGCTGAGTATGCTCCATTGGCCCCATGAGTGAAGAGCAGTGTGACTACATAAGGACCGTATGACACGACCTTAGCACCGAATCTCTCGTACGCTCCCAGATGGCCCTCCCACGAGGTGAGGTTCTGCGTTGCCAGAACATAACCGAATGAGATCCAGTCTGGTGTGATGTGAATCCTGTCCACGTTGGCCCCAAGAGGTGACATCAGGACCATCGTCGTGTCCGCCGTTTGCACTCCGAATCGGCTGATTCTCATGAAGGGAGTCCCGGCCAATGGAGATGGTTTGGGCGTCCCGCTCGTGTCGTCGAAATACA
>Ga0315285_10000806_pt1 | contig 32715 bp, 28 predicted proteins | sample YL17G09_36_MG_FD_203698 | JGI IMG/M metagenome (GOLD analysis project Ga0315285, IMG submission 203698) | Sediment microbial communities from Yellowstone Lake, YNP, Wyoming, USA - YL17G09_36 | ecosystem: Environmental > Aquatic > Freshwater > Lake > Sediment | place: USA: Wyoming | collected...
TAATCGAAAAACCATTGGCCTCGATTTGGGGAATGAGATGGATGAACCAGAATGATTGGAGGGCTTCCCAGAACGTGCGCGCTGGCTTGGCGGGAACCCGTTCACACACAGCCGCCACGTGCAACAGTTCTTCCCGTCGCCTGGCTTCCCGGATATCATGCGCCATTGCCCGGGCGAGGGCTGCGTAGCGGCGAGCAAAGTCAACGGTGGCCTCGCAGAGCAGCCACAGCGCTTCGAGGAAGGTGCGCTGGTGAAGAGAGAACGGATCGGCCCCGTTGAGCGAAGATAACCGCGCCCCCACCTCATCCCGGAAACCCTCGATGCCGTCGTGCAGCACCCGGCGGAAATCCAGGGCCACGTGGGCAAGCCCGGTCCACTCGTGAGGGTTGGCAAACAGACCATGATCGACTGCCCGTTGCAGCTCTGGGGTGCGCACCGCGCGGATGCGGTCGCACACCGTGCGCCCGCGCCAGTACGGATAGATTTCCTGTAGGGCGCGCTTGGCCTCCGGCGGCACGCGCAATCGGTTATGGCGCCGCGTCTCAAAGAGATCCAGCTCGTATTCAACCCAATGCAGCCCGTATTCCGGGAAGACCGAAGGGCTCCGTCTCTTGTTTGAAAAATGACCGAGGATCAGTTCGTCATCAGCAATGAGGAGGGTCATCTCCCGCAGCACCTTGGCGAGCGCCTTGGCTCGGCGCAAGACTACGGGGTCGGCCTCGTGGGCGCGATAGGCTTCCGTAACGAGGACCGCCCTTTCGACGCACATCTCTCGCTCTATGGCCACGAGGCTCGTCTTCAGACGCTGAGCGCGAGCCGGCGGCTGGCTGACCAACTCGGACGAGGCAATCGCCCCCACGTTTTCCCTCCTAGCTACTCAACGACCCTCGGCTCCAAGCCGGTGGGTTCATAAGCTGTCGGCTTGAAGCCGACTCCGAAAAACGCTCCTCCCCAGCTCTCACCCCCATCCCTGCCTTCCCCCATTCAGGGGGAAGGGGGTGTATCCTGCTTCGCCTGAAGGCGAGGGGTTTCGAGCATCCCCGACGGGCACGCAAATCATGGACGAGCCCACGGTCGCACTGGGGGCCGTCGAGGCGGATACGCCACCGGACCTCACCCGGGAGATGCGGACGAGGGGGGCGGCTACCTCACGGCCGAGCGGCTTGCAGGCGCTTTACTCCACGAGGGCGCTGGCCCGGCCCACCGCGGTCAACTCGCCCCGCTGGTTCTTGCACCAGACGTCCAGCCAAAGGCGCTTCCGGCCGTCCTTCTCCTCCTCCAACCGCTTGACTAATCCCGAGGCGGTAATGGTGTCCCGGACGACCACCGGACGGATGAAGGCGGTGGACAATCGCCCGGTCGTCAGCCAGGACGGCCCGAAGAAGTTCACGCACATCTCGGAGATGTAGGCCGCCGAGCAGAGGCCCTGCACGACTGCATCCGGCTGCCCATGCCGCCGGCCATCTTCCGGATCGGTGTGGATATTCACCCACATCCTTCTGGCACCACCCTCCGCCCAGCCGTGCGGAAAGCCCGAATAGGCCACACTCTGTTCAAAGGAGGTTTGCTTCGTCAGCGACGGAAGGGCGGCCCCGACCGGAACCCACCTGCTGGCGTGCGTGACCACGGGCGTGCCAGAAGGCACCTCAGCGGTGATGGCATCCGGCGGCGGTGTGCTCATCCGCTGCCCGACCGGCGTGCTGGCCGCCAAGCCGACGGTCTCGGTGCCCCGCATGCACAGACAGCACTGTCCCGAGGCGTCCAGGACCTCGCCCTCCAGCACCCGGTAGTTCTGGCCGCGCTTCTGGTACTTCTCCGTGGTCTTCCCTTTGATCGTCACTTTCTGGCCCACGAAGATGGGATGGAAGAATTCCAACTCATTGCGGGCGTGGAGTCCGCCTTCGAACGTGGGCGGGTTCGCGTCGTAGTTGAGCGTGAAGAGCATCAGGATATCCGTGGCAAGCAGCGTGGGATGGCCAATTCGAGCGCCGAAGGGTGATCCTTGGAAATACCACGGGCCGTAATCATCCACGGCGAACGCATGCAACTTGACCTTCAGATCGGAGAGGATGCCCTCCACCGGCCCGAACTCCTCACCGATCTCGATGTTCTCCCAGGTGTAGAGCTTCAGCTTGCTGGCTCGATTGATCGGCATCGTCTCTCCTCCCACCACTCCCCCTGCCCCGTCCGATTCCCCTCGGCTCACGACCCACTCACGCGACCACTGGCCCAGCCGGCGGCCGTCATCTTGCCGGCCGGATTCTCCACCCAGATCTCCAGCTCCAGACGCGTTCCCTCGACGTCCTTGCGCTCACCGGTGACCACACCGCGCGCCGTGATCGTCTCGCCGGACAGGACCGGTGCCATGAACTTCATTTTCTCCCAGCCGGTGGTGAACCACGAGGAACCGAAGAAGCTCGTGAGCAGCTCGGTCAGGTAGATGGTCTCCATCATGCCTTGGGCGAGGGTGTTGGACAGACCCGCCTTCCTGGCGACCTCGATGTCGGTGTGGATGTTCTTGAGATGCTTCCCCACACCCGAGAACAGCGCGATCTGATCCTGGGTGATGTGCTTGACCAGGGGGAGGAGGGGCGTGCCGGGGGCGATACCGAACCGCGCTCGGCTAACTGGCTCGACGTCCTTGCGATACTCCCCCGTCACCCGCTTCTCCACCGCCTCGGCCGTGCTCTTCCCCACCACGGGCCCCGGCTCGATGTGCAGGATCTCGACGCCTCGATGCCGGAGGAGCACCCGGCCATCCTCGCCACGGCCATCCGCCTCCATCACCACGTAGCCCTTGCCGCGTCGCTCATACTTCTCGACGTATTTTCCATAGAGGCGCACTCGCTCGCCGACGAAGACCGGGTTCACGAACCACAGTTCTTCCTGTGTATGCAGCCCCACGACCGTGTTGGGATCGTACACCTGCGTGAAGAGTTGGAGAAGGTCGTTGGCCAGGATAGCGGCGTGGCCGATGCGCTTCCCGAAGGGAGAATCGGCGAAGTACCATGGGTGGTAGTCGTCCATCATGAAGGCGAACTTCTTGATCTTATAGTCGTCCACAACCTCTTCGATGGGGCCGAAGTCCTCCCCTAGCTCGATGTTTTCGTAGCGTGCCACTACCAGCTTCCTTTTCTCTGCGGGCACGAGGGTCCCACCTCCTCTCCCTTCTGCATCCCGGGGAACGAACGATGCTCTCTGCTGTCAACCGCTAACCTGAATCATTCACGGACGTGCGTTTACCCTCCCCGGTGTCCCCCTCACCCTGCCCCTCTCCCGCAGCGGGGAGAGGGGATCTTCCGCAGGCCCTCCTCCTCGATGGGGGTGAGGGTCGGGCTGTTCACCGACCGGCTTGCGGGGCGGCCGGAAGATCCACGGCGGCCTCGTCGGCGCCCACGATCATGCGTACCACAACCTCACCCGAGGTCTCGGCCGGCCGGACGATTCCCACCATCTGGCCCCGCCGCAGGACGGCGATCCGGTCAGCCACCGAGAACACGTGCTGCAGGTTGTGGCTTACGACGATGACCGTGACTCCCCGCGCCTTGAGTCCCCGGACGAGGTCCAGGGCCTTGGCTGATTCCACCGCCCCCAGGGCCGCCGTCGGCTCGTCCATAATGACGAGCTTCGTCCCGAAGGCGATGGCCCGGCCGATGGCCACCGACTGCCGCTGCCCCCCGGACAGGAACTTCATGGACCTATCGATCCCTGGGATCTGGATGCGCAGGCGGGCCAGGGTTTCCCGGGCGAAGTTCCGCATGCGTCCCTTGTCCAAGATCGGGAGGATCCCCAGGAACCGGCGGGTCATCTCGCGGCCGGCGAAGAGATTCGCGCTGACGTCCGCGTGCTCGAACAGAGCCAGGTCCTGGTAGACTGTCTCGATACCCAGCCCCTTGGCCACTTCCGGCGAATCGATGTGGACGCGCCGGCCGTCCAGCCAGATCTCCCCGCCGTCGGGCGGGTGGACCCCGGAGATGATCTTGATGAGGGTGGACTTGCCGGCCCCGTTGTCCCCCACCAGGGCGAGGACCTCACGTGCTTCCACGGTGAGGTCCACGCCCAGCAGGGCTTGCACCGCATCGAACCGCTTGCTGATCCCGCGCAGTTCGAGGAACGGCATGGCTACTTTCCCAGATAGCGCGCCACGTTCTCCTTGGTGACGAAGGGCGTCTCCAGCATGGTCACTTTGGGCACCTGCTCCCCCTTCAGGACCTTCATGGCCAGTTCCAGCGCCTCCGGGAACATGTGGTGGTAGTACACGGTCCCCGTGAGCTTCCCCTCGTTGATGGACTGCATCGCCGGCTGCAAACCGTCCATCCCGGTGACGATAACCCCTTGCGCCCGGCCCCGAGCCTCCAGGGCTTGCAGAACGCCGAAGGCCATCTCCTCGTTATGGCAGTACACCGCATCGATCTTCGGATTCGCGGTGATGGCGTCCTCCATAACCTGAAGCGCATCGTGTCGCCGGTAGTGGCCCACCAGGCTGGCCGCGATCTTGATCCCCGGGTACTTGGCGATCTCTTCCTCGAAGCCTTTCTTCCGGTCCACGGTCGCGGAGGCCCCGGGCGTTCCCTCGATCTGGATCACGATCCCCTTGCCGTCCAGCTTCTTCGCGGTGTACCGCGCCACGACCCGTCCCATCTCCACGTTGTCCGATCCGATGTGGGCCGCCACCTGATCCGCCGGCGCGTCCAGGACCCGGTCGAAGGTCACGATGGGAATGCCCGCCCGCTTGGCCTTCTCGCCGATGGGCGCCAGGGCCTTCGCGTCGTTGGGCGCGATCACGATGATGTTGACCTTCCGGGTAATGAGGTCCTCGACATCGGCCATCTGCTTGGCGCTGTCCCGCCGCCCGTCGGCGACGATCAGCTCCACCTCCGGGTGCTGCTTGGCCCACTCCTGCGCGGCCTTCACGCCCGCCACACGATAGGGGTGCTCGACGTTCGGCTGGGACAGTCCGACGACGATCTTCTTGGCCTGGGCGAATGACGATCCCGGCAGCAGCATGACCAGCGCCAGGACGGCGACCAACCCGATCCCGATCCCCCGACCCCAGAGTTTCATGTTCTCCCTCCTTGTTAGCGGACACCGAGCTAACCCCAATCCGAAATTATCAACCGCCAAGGCGCCAAGAACGCCAAGACCGGATAAGCTCCTTGGGTGAAACAAACCAAGCTTCTGAAGGCCCCACGAACGCGTTTTCGCGTTCTTGGATCGGGAGATCGAAACATCGCATCTTTGGCGACCTTGGCGTCATGGCGGTTCAAGGTTTTTCTCGGATCAGGGCTAAGTCCTACGAACACTGACGTACACCGCCAGGATGATGATGACCCCGCGCGCCACGTCCTGCGCGTACGGAGAGACCCCCATGAGGTTCAGGATGTTGTAGGTGAGACCCAGGATAAGAACCCCCAGGAACGTGGAGCCCACGCCCCCCTGGCCCCCGGTGAATGGCGTCCCCCCGATGACCACGGCCGCGATGGCGTTCAGCTCGTACAGGAACCCCGCCGTCGGTTCGCCAACGCCGAGTCGCCCCAGGAAGACCAGCCCCGCCAGGCCGGCCAGGAATCCGTGGATGACGTACACGCTCAAGATCGTCCGCTGGACCCGGATTCCCGCCACGTACGCCGCAGCCTCGTTGTCCCCCACCAGGGCCACGTGGCGCCCGTACCGGGTCATCCGTAGCACGAACCCGGCCGCCAGGAAAACCAGCACCACCAGGTAGATGGGCGTGGGCACCCCCCACAGCCGCCCCGTGCCGACCCAGAACTGAAAGCTGGGTGGCAGGTTGGCCAGGATCGTGCGACCCTCGGCCATGATGAGGGCCAGCCCCCGGGCGATGGTCATCATCCCGAGCGTGGTGATGAAGGGGGCGATGTTCCCCCAGGTGATGGCCAGCCCGTTGATCAGGCCACAGGCCGTGCCCGCCAGGAGGACCAGGGTGATCATGCCCCACACACCCACCTTCGGCAGGACCGCAGCCCCCAGAACGCAGCCCAAGGCCAGGATGGATCCTCCTGAGACGTCGATCCCCCGGTTAATGATCACAAAGGTCATCCCCACGCTGATCAGGGCCACCATGGACCATTGCCTGAGGACGTTGAGCAGGTTCTCCGTGGTGAGGAAGTACGGCGAGAGGAAGGATGACACCACCGTGAGGATGATGACCCCGTAGAAGGCGCTGTAGCGGAGCCAGAAGTTACGCTCTCGCCAGGGGCGACGGGCGACCCACGCCGGCACCCTCGTTCTCACGTCCATCGCTGGCGCCCCGGGCGCGGGAGCCCCGGATGGGCCCGCACCCGGCGAGACTTCATTCGTTCTCGTGGCCATCCGGACTTCCTCCAAAGAGCCGGCATTCACCCATCCTCAGAAGGGCTCCTTCCACACATTGTCCTGTTACCACCCCCCACCCACCCCTCCCCCACGCTGGGGGGAGGGACGGGGTGGGGGTCACTGAGGCCAAGCAATTAGCCACGGTTTTCATTCGTCGTGGTGCTCCGGAACGGGCCATGACGGAATGATCATTGATGACGACGTCCAAGGCGACTACGCCACCGCCGCTCCCTGTGTGGTACGCACCGCCTGGATGATGTCGGCCTCCTTCGGAACATAGGCGTCCACAAGGATCGGGCCGAACGGCACCGGCGTCCAGGGCCCCCCCACCCGCTGGATGGGCGCGTCCAGGAAACCCAGCGCCTTGCTCGCGACGACCGCCGCGATCTCCCCGCCGAACCCCCCGCGCACCGGCGCCTCGTGGACGATCACTATGCGCCCCGTCTTTTCGACCGAGGCGAGAATCGTCTCCTCATCCAGCGGCTGGACCGAGCGCAGATCGATCACCTCCGCGCTGACCCCCTCCTGCGCCAGAGTCCGCGCGGCGCCCAGGGCCCGGTCCACCATCATGCCGCTGGCGACAATGGTCACCCCGTCCCCCGGCCGTTTGATGTCCGCCTTGCCGATCAGCACGATGTACTCCCCCTCCGGAACCTCCCCCTTCTTGTTGTAGAGGAGCTTGTGCTCGAGAAAGACGACCGGGTTCGGCGTGCGGATGGCCGCCTTGAGCAGTCCTTTGGCGTCGTAGGATGTCGAGGGCATCACGATGGTGAGGCCCGGGACGTTCGCCAGCCAGGACTCCACGCTCTGCGTATGATGCGACCCCCATTTAGGACCGGCGCCGTAGGCCATCCGTACCACCAAAGGCGCCGACACTTCACCGCCGGACATGTAGTGGATCTTCGCCGCGTGGTTGACGATGGCATCCATGGCGATCGTCGTGAAGTCGGCGAACATGACCTCGGCGACGGGCCGCATGCCCATCAGGGAGGCCCCCACCGCGGCACCCACGATGGCCGACTCGCTGAGCGGCGTGTCGAAGATCCGCTCAGGGCCGAATTCAGCCAGCAGCCCTTGCGTCACTTTGAAGATCCCACCGGGCACCGCCACGTCCTCGCCCAAAATGAACACGCGGTCGTCGCGGCGCATCTCCTCGCGCAGGGCCTCCCGAATGGCTTCGCGGTAGGTAATCTCTCTCATGACCTCCTCCCGACCACCAGCTCTGGGCTCTCAGGGGCATACACGTCCTTGTAGAGTTCCTCAGGAGGGGGGGATGGACTCTCCTCAGCATACTTGACCGCATCGTCGATCTCCGCCTCTACCTCGGCGTCGATCTTTGGCACGAGATCGTCCGTAAGGATCCCGCGCTGCGTGAGGTGGGCTCGCATCCGTGGGATCGGATCCTTGGCCCGCCACTGCTCGATCTCGGCAATATCTCTCAATTCTGTGGGTGGATGGCTCTCCGAATGACCCCGCAGGCGGTAGGTCACGCACTCCAGCAGCGTCGGACCCTCTCCAGCCCTGGCGCGGGCCGCGGCCGTTTGCACCGCTTCATACACGGCGAAGACGTCGTTCCCGTCCAGACGGATCCCGGAAAAGCCATACCCCTGGGCCCGACAAGCAAAGTCCGGGCCCGCGAAGTGCTTGGCCAGGGGAGTCAACTCGGCGTATTGGTTGTTCTCGAGAACGAAAACGACGGGCAGCTTGAAGACCCCCGCAAAGTTGAGGCCCTCGTGAAAGTCGCCCCGCTGCGCCGCGCCGTCCCCGAAGAAGTCGACCACGATGTTGTCCTTCCGCTGCAGTTTGAACGCGAGCGCCGCGCCGACTGCCACGGTGATGGAGGCGCCCACCACTCCGCTCCCCAGCAGCACGCCCCGTTGGGGGTCGCCTATGTGGTGCGCGGTCGCCTTGCCTCGTGCCGCCCCGGTGGCCTTGGCGTACATCCCCGCCATCTGCACCCGCGCCGAGATCCCTTTGACGAAAAAGGCGCCACGGGTGCGCAGGGAAGGCAGGACCTGGTCTTGCTGGCGCAATCCGTAGCACGCGCCGACGGCGATGGCCTCCTGCCCCTGACTCCCGTGCGGCGACTCCATGAGGCTGCCCTTCGTCCAGAGCTCACCGACGCGGTCCTCAAACGCCCGGATGAGGACCAGCCAGCGGTACATCTGGATGAGGTCCTTTTCGGTCAGTTGATCGGAATACCCCATGAACCCTCTCCTCCTCCCAGAGGTGCCCTCAGGTGCGATCTCATCCACATGTCACCACCTTTGATCGCTCGGTGTCGCCGACCCAACGGCCGCCCAGCACCTACTTGGAATGGATCCCGGGCTCCTCCAGGCGGCGCTTCACCACCTGGAGGAACTGGACCGCGGGCGCACCGTCCACGACCCGATGATCGTAGGACAAGCACAAGTACATCACCTTGCGGACGACGATCGCTCCATCCCGGACCACCGGCGTGTCCGCCACCTTTCCCATGCCCAAGATGGCCACCTCCGGCTGGTTGATGATCGGGGTGAAGAGTAGCGAACCAAATGCGCCCGAGTTCGTCACCGTAAATGTGCTGCCTTTCAGTTCGTCTGGTGTGAGTTGGCCATCACGAGCGCGAGCGGCCAACTCGTCTATCTCCCGTGAAATCTCTCCCACGTTTTTCCGATCCGCCGAGCGGATCACTGGAACGACCAGGCTCTGATCGAGCGCGACGGCCACCCCGATGTGAATGTCCCTCTTGACAAGAATCCGATCCTCAACCAGGGACGCGTTGAGAATTGGGAACTCGCGCAAGGCTTGGGCCGCCGCCCACGCAACGTACGCGGTATACGAGAATCCCGAGGTTTTCCGGAGGGCAGCCACTTCGCTCATATCCACATCGGCTACCGTGGTGACGTCTGCCGCCGTTCGGCGACTCAATGAGACCCGCTCCGCGATACGACGGCGGAGGCCGGTGAGCGGGATCACCTGGACGTTCTCCGCAGCCTCTACCGCTGGCGCTGCCTTTCCTTTGGCCGCAAAGGCTCGGACATCCCCCTCGGTCACGAGACCGCCGGCCCCGCTACCCACCACGTGCGATATCTCCACGCCCAATTCCCGCGCGACCCTCCGCGCCACCGGGGAGACGGGCTGACGCTTGCCAGGAGGAACGAGCACACCTGGGCGGGCGGTCTCGCTCGATGGGAGGGGGGGCGGCGCAGCGGCGGGCTGTGGCGCTTTCTTCAGCGGTTTCTCTAAAAGTCTTTCGATGTTCTCGTCGGCCTCAGCCAGGATAGCCAGCGGCGTCCCTACGTCGGCTTCTTCTCCCGCCCCGACGAGCACCCGCCTGAGGATCCCGGATTGCGGCGCCTGAAGCTCCACCTCCGCTTTGTCGCTCTCGACTGAAACGAGCGGCTCGCCTTCTTTGACGGCTTCCCCCTCCTTTTTCAGCCACTCAACGATCCGCCCCTGCGTCATGTCCTGGGAAAGCCGGGGCATGAGTACTTGCTGGGCCATCAGATAACTCCCTCGGTCTTCAGTTGGGCCACCTCGCCCAAGAGGGCGCCCACCAACGACACCCAGCGCTAGCGCTGGGTACCCGGAACGTTTGGACGCGAGGAGGCTAGGAAGCTTGGAAGCTCGGCGCACCCAGCATCCCTGCCTCCTAGCTTCCCAGCCTATTCTTCCACGTCCACCTAAGGCGGATTGGCCCACCAATGGCGGTGCCGTTGGTACCGGCGGTTCATGCTTTTTCCCGGACCAGGGCTAGCTGGCCTTCCGTCCGGCCGGCTCCGGTGGGGCCAGATATTCGCCCTCGGGGTCGATCTTCTCACGCAGGAGGCGGATCTGGTCCATCGTGGGCGCCTCCGTTTCCGGAATGCGGGAGGGCAGCAGTAGCTCGAACCCCGTCTGCTCCCGCACCTCCTCCAGCATCACTCCGGGGTGAAGGCTCTCCAGGCGCATCCGCTTCGAAACCGGCTCGAACCCCAGGATGGCGAGGTCCGTGATGACCCGGCTGGGTCCGCCGCCCGTCAGACCGGCTCGCTGTCGCGCATCTCCCCCATCCAGGAATCCCGGCGTGGTGAGATAATGCAGTCGCTCCGGGAACTTCCGCCGCTGGTGAGCAACGATGATGATCACCCGTTTCGCCAGCGACGCGATGTCGTTGGCACCGCCGCTGCCGGGCAAGCGTACCTTGGGCCGTCGATAGTCTCCGATGGCGGTCGAGTTGATGTTGCCGTATTGGTCAATCTCGGCCGCACCCAGGAAGCCCACATCCACCCGTCCCCCCTGCAGGAGGCTCAGCGCGTAGTACAGGCTGGTAGCCTTCTGACAGTGGGAGACCAGCTTGAAGTCCCCGACGCCGATCGCCAGCCCCCGCGGTTGAGCACCGATGACACCCGATTCGAAAATCAGGGTCAGGCCCGGCGCGTGGGTGAACTTGGCGAGGTACGCGGCAATCATGGGGAGACCCGTCCCGATAAAGGCCACCTCCTTGTCCCGGATTTCCCGGGCAGCGGCCACCGCCATGATCTCCTGTCGCGTGTAGTCCATGGTGCTCCTCAGTACCCTCTCCAGGGGTCGGCCCGCAGCGCCATCAGGCGACGGATCCCGATCTTGTTGAGATAGGCGTAATGGTCCGGGAGGCGGAAGACATACTCCTCCAGGTACTGCCGGAAGGTCTCCACCGATTTCCCGGCTCGGACATACTCCGCCACGTGAGCGTGGTCGTAGTCATAGTACCGGAACATCCCGGCCGGGTGCGCCCCAAATGAGGCGTCGACCACTGCTTCCACCAGGAATGCGGGGAGGAGAGTGAACTCAGGCTGCTCCCGGATGACCTCGCCGGGGACAATCTCCTCTACGGTCACGATCACGCGCTTGGCGGCCCTCGCCTGCTCCTCGATGGTCGAGGTCGTGCCGAAGAGCTGGACGTTCCCCTCCGGATCGGCCCGCGACGCATGGAGCAAGGCGAAGTCCGGCCGCGAGGCGCGGACGAACAGGAGCGGCTCACCGGTGAGGGGACACGGGGCCTCGGCAATGGCATCCCTGTCCAACGGTTTCTTCCGAACCAGATCCGTCCCCAGCATCACCCGGACCGGCATGGAGGGAAGACCCAGCGCTGCCGCGAACCAGCGGCTGGTGATCGCGAAGTGGCTGTAGTCGTCTACCTCCACCGCGCCGGCCTCCACCGCGCGCGAGAAGTTGGGGCAGCGACCGAATCCCTCGAACATGTAGTTGGAGAGCCGGGCGCGTTTGAGGCACCCGGCCCCGGCCAGCATGTCCGCCGCCCAGCAATCTCCCATCGAGGTCAATTCGAAATTCCCCTTCCCTTGGCGGATCAGCTCCCGCACCAGCGCCAGGGGGGCCAGAGAGTGGGCGAACCCGCTGACGGTCAGATGCGCGCCGTGCGGAACCCGGGCTGCCGCCTCCTGGAGCGTGATGATCTTTTCCCCCAGCGCAGAGTGTGTCACCCTTGGTTCCTCCGTCATGCCATCGAATCAGGCCGCCGCGTGATCAGCGCGCGTCCCCTATTTGACCGCCATGACCTTCTCCAGAAGGCTGACTGCCTCAGGCCCGATCTTCTCGCCGTAGCTCTTGTTGAACGACTCCAGCACCTTCGCGAAGGGCTTCAGGTCGGCGATGGGAATGATGGTGGCCCCGGCCGCCTTCATCTTTTCCAGCGACGCATTGTTGAAGTCCTTGATCAGGCCGAGCTGGTACACGGACGCCTCCCGGACCGCCTCCTGCAGAACCTGGCGCTGAGCCGGAGTCAGCTTCTGGAACGAGCCCTCGTTGATGGAGACATGAAACAGGTGCAGGATGTGATGCGTGAGGGCGATGTTCCTGGCCGGCTCGTACCACTTGTTGCTCCACAGGGTGTCCGGCCCGCCCTCCGCCGCCTCGGCCACACCGCTCTGGAGCGAGGTGTAGACCTCGGGGAACGCGATGGGTGTCGGATTCGCCCCCAGCGCTCGGGCCATCCCCACGTACAGGGGCGACTCGGGAACCCGGAACCGCAGGCCCTTCATGTCCTCCAACGTGCGAATAGGCCGCTTGGCGGCGATGTCCCGCGGCCCGAGGTAAAAGAAGCCCAGCGTTCGAATCCCGACTTGGAGCATGAGCTTCTCCACGTCCGCCCCCAAGGCCTGGCCCACGCGATGGAGGTGGTCAAGGTCGGTGTACAGGTACGGCAGTTCGAGCACGTGAACGGTCTGCATGAAACGCCCCACACCGGCCAGACCGCTTATGCACATGTCGAGGGAGCCTGCCTTGACACTCTCGGCAATCTCCCGTTCGTTCCCCAGCTTGGAGTCGTGGAAATTCTCGATCTTCACCTGGCCGTTGGTCTTCTGGGCCACCAGCTCCGCCAGCTTGTCCGCACCCTTACTGGTGCTGTGGTCCGCGGGATAGATGTTCCCGAGCCGCAGGGTCACCTGCGCCTGAGCCGGTACCACCCACAACAGCGCCGCCATGATCGCGGCCAGTCCCACTAACTTCCCTGCAGTTTTCATGGTCTCTCCCTCCTTCAGGCTACCTCATCAGCATTCGTGGAATCGCCGTCACCAAGGGCGGCACATACGCAATAAGGAACGCCACCACGATCAACGGGAGGACAAATACCCACACCGGTCGGACAATTCGAGACAGCGGGATCTTGGCGATGCCGCAGCTCACGAAGAGGAGCGTCGCCACAGGCGGTGTCACCGCCCCGATCAACGCGGTGAGGACCATCACCACCCCGAAATGGACCGGGTCGTACCCGAGCTTTGCCCCGATCGCCGCCAGGGCCGGCCCGAACATGATGAGCATCGGGGTCACGTCGACAAACCCGCCAAGGATGATCAAGAACAGCATGATCTGCGCCAGGATGACTCCCGGACGGCTCGACACCGATTGGAGGGCCTGAAGCACGATGTCCTGGAAATGCCACCGCGTCAGGAGGTACCCGAATATGGACGCCACCCCGATGATGAGCATGACCATGCCCGCTGTCACGGTCGAGTCCACGAGGATCCCGAGCAGTTGGCTTGGCTTGAGCGTCCGCAGCACGAAAAGCGCCACAAGCAGGCTGTAGACCACGGCCACGATTCCGGCCTCGGTGGCCGTGAAAGCGCCCGACAGGATCCCACCCAGAATGATCACGGGGACCAGGAGCGCCCAGACGGCCCGACGGAAGCTCACCCTGAGATGCCCGAGGGATCCTCCCTCCATGGGTGCGCCGAATCCCCCCCGCCGGCAGAGAATGACCGTCAGCAGCATCAGGCTGAGGCCGATGAGCACACCCGGGATGACCCCTCCGAGAAACAACGCTCCGATGGAGACGCCTGTCATCGAGCCATACAGGATCATCAGGATGCTGGGCGGAATGATGGGGCCCATGGTGGAGGCGCAGGCGGTCAGGCAGACGCTGAATTCTACGGGGTAGCCCTTCTTCACCATGGCCGGGATGAGGAGCGTCCCCGTCGCGGAGCAATCCGCCACGCAGGACCCGGAGACCCCCGCGAGGATCATGTTGGCCACGACGTTCACGTGGGCCAGACCACCTCGCAGGTATCCTACTAAGTCGTTGGAGAACTCCACGATCCTTCCCGTGATCCCCGAGCGGTTCATGATCTCCCCCGCCAAGATGAAGAAGGGGATGGCCATGAGCGGGAAGGAGTCCATGCCCCCGAAGATCTTGGTAACCATCACCGACAGGCGGATCTGGCCCCCTACGAGGAGGGCGAGCAACGACGACGCGCCGATGCCGAAGACAATGGGCATACCCAGGACCAGGAACGCCCCGAAGCTGAGGAACAGGACCGCGATCATTGCACCGCCACCGGGGTCATTTCCGAAGACGCCTCCGTACTCCCTCGCCACGCACGGATAAAGATCACGACATACTCCCCCACCATCAGGAGGCCCCCCAGGGGGACGGCAAGGTAGACCCAGGCCATGGAAATCTCCAGGGCGGAGGAAAGCTGGTCCATGTTCACCCGGACCATGACCACCCCCTGGACAATGAGCACCACGAGAAAGACCAAAATCACTACGCCGTTGACCAGGGCAATCACCCGCCGAACCCGGGGAGACAGCCACTGCACGAAGATGTCCAGTTCCAGATGCGCACCGCGGCGAATCACTAGGGGAGAAACGAGGAAGACGGACCAGATGAACGAGTAGCGTATCACCTCCTCCGCCCAGTAGAGGGACACCAGGCCGCCCAGGAAATAGCGAGCGAGAACGGCAGCGAATCCCACGACGATCATCAGCGTGAGCAGCACGCCGATCAGGACCTCCAACGTTTTGGTATATATGCGAGCCATGGTTGCCAGGTATCTTCCCACACGGCACCTCGCTGGCACCGGTCGGTTTTCGACCTCAACCTTGAGTGGCTCCCTTGGAGTCAGGAGATCCCGCGCCCCCATGCTCCAGGTGGACCTTCTGCCGCAACTCGATCGAGACCCCATGGAAGGCTATAGGATGAATGAACGCGGCCAGGCCATGCGGGCTCAGCCAGGCATGCTGGTCCACCATGCGGACGCCCGCCCCCTTCAGCTTGCGCAGGCTCTCGCCGATGTCCTCCACCTCCAAGCAGATGTGCAGGAGGCCCTCGCCACGCTTGGCCAGGACTTGGGCCAGGGGGCATTCAGTTGTCATGGGCTCCAGCAACTCGAGCTGCCCGTCCCCGACGTGGAGGAAGGCCACCCGCACCTGCTGCTCCGGTAATTCGACGAGTGGATCCGCCGTGAGCCCCAGAAGGTCGGTGTAGAGCGGAAGCACCTCCTTGATGCTTCGGACCAGGATTCCCACATGGTCGAGACGGATCATGACGCTCGTCCCACTCCCCGCAGTATGGTATCCAGCCGCTCGAAAGCGGCGAAGACCTCGTCGTATCGGGCGTGCGCCTCGGCCTTCGGCTGAATCAGTTCTCCCGAACCGCTCATCTTCTCGGCGGCGGAAGCCACATCGGGAAAAAGTCTGGCGCCCACCGCCGCCAGGATGGCTGCCCCGAGGGCCGAGGCCTCCCGGACCGACATCCGCCGGATCGGAAGCCCGAGTACATCCGCCCGGATCTGCGTCCAGAGATCGCTCCGGGCCGCGCCGCCTACCAGCCTGATCTCTTCCACCGCCTCTCCCATCGCGACGATGGCCTCCACGACCCTCCGGACGACGCAGGCGCCGCCCTCCAGGATCGCGCGGACCAGGTGGCCTCTCTTGTGGGCCAGGGTGAGCCCCACGAACGCCCCTCGGGCCTTGGGGTCCCAGATCGGGGTCCGCTCCCCTACGAGGGCCGGCAGACAGACGAGGCCGTCGGCTCCCGGCCAGACATCGGCCGCTTCCTGGTAGAGGGCCGCAAGGTCTGTGGTCCCGACCGCGCTCTCCGCAAACCAGGTCAAGGTGCCGCCGGTGGTCGTGGTCGGGCCTCCGAGCAGCCAGCGGCCTGGGCACGCGTGGACATTCGTCACCACGCCGCCGCTCGGATCCATCCGCGGTCGGTCGAGGCAAGCGAAGACGACGTCCGTCGTCCCGGCCACGTCCGCAGCGATCCCCGATCGCGTGAGACCCGCACCGAGGGTGGCCAGCGTCCCATCCGGTCCCCCGGCGACCACGGGAATTCCGACTGGCAATCCCGCTTCCCGGGCAGCGGTCGTCTGGACCGTTCCCACGACCGCTGGGGATGGAAGCACATCGGGCAGGCGCGACGGGGCGATATCTACCAGCCGCGAGAGGTCCGCGTCCCACTGCCGCTTGGCCACATCGAAGAGGAGACTGTAGGAAGCGTTCGGCTCATCGGTGGCGAGGCGTCCCGTCAGGCGAAGCGCCAGGAAGTCCTTCACCGTGCACACCGAGGCGACGCGGGACCAGGCGGCCGGCTCGTGCCGCTGGATCCATAGGCAGATGGCCGCGGGCCGTTCCGGGGCCGCCCGGTGTCCCGTGATCCGGGCCAGGCACTCGCGCCCCGCCTCGGCCTCGATTTCGCCCGCCTCGGCCGCGGCGCGGCGGTCCAGCCACGGGAAGGCGGGCAGGACCGGTGAGCCCGTCGCGTCCAGGCAGAGGGTGGTGAGCTGTGCCGAGATGCCGGCCCCGGCCACACGAGCCATCTCCGCCCGGCCTGCCAGCTCTTGTAGGAGCAGGACCGTCGCCTTCCACACGGCTTCCGCATCCAGCTCCGCCCACTCGGGCCTTGGCAGGTTGGGCGACCAGGCCCGACTGGCCTGCGCCACGGGGCTCCCTTCGAGGTCGAAGAGGATGGCCCGCCCCCCGCTCGTGCCGATGTCCAGCCCGAGCAGGAGGCGATCCTCGGCGCGTCCCGCCATTGCTCCTGCCTCAGGACACCTTGGCCTGGAGCCACACGCCACGTGGGTCGATCTGCGTGCGGATCAACTCCACCTCCGCCGGCGTGGGCGCAGGGGTCACCAGGACCGGATTCGGGAACTCCAGGGCGAATCCGGTGTTCGCCTCTACCTGCTCCCGGGTCACGCCGGGGTGGAGGGACTGCACTCGCATTCGCTTCGTCTGCGGATGAAAATCGAGGACCGCCAGGTTGGTCACGACCTTCCCCGGGCCCCCACCGTGGTGCTGGTACCGCTCGCGGTATCCCGGGCCATCGCCAAAACCAAGCCCGGAGATGAAATCCACCCTTTCCACGAAGACCCGTCGCTCGTGTGGGACGATAATCATGGTGTGGCGGGCGTGGGCACAGTGATCGGTCTGGGCGATGGCCCCGACCAGGCGCACTTTGGGTTGCTTCTGGTCGCCGATGCAGACACTGTTCAGGTTCCCGTAGGGATCGATCTGGGCCCCCGAAACGAAGCCCCAGTCCATCATCCCTCGCCGGAACATGTCCAGGCAGTCCTCCACCAGGATCATGGCGCGGCAGGGCCAGGCCAGCAGATTGGCGTCGGTGAAGCAGTCGGGCACCTCCGGGATGCGGGGCTCCAGCTTCACGCCGTACTGGGCGATGAAGTCAACCCCCCGGTGCTGTGCCAGGGCGATGGCCACGCTGGGGACGCCCACCGCGTAGATGAAGGCGCGCCCTCCCGTGCCCAGCCCGATGAAGCCCAGCTCCCCGTCCCGCAACTCCCGCGAAACCGCACAGGCCATCAGCTCTTCCGTCGTGTAGTCGGTCGTCATGGTCGCGCCACCCTCGTCCGCGTGAGCCGCATCAGCCGCTCGACGCCGATCCGCTCCAGGTATTCCATGTGATCGGCCACACCCCGCACCGTGGCGTCCAGGTAAGCCTTGAAGCTCCCCTCGCTCTTGGAGGCCTCGTAGTATTTCTCCACCTCTTCCAGGTCGTAGTCGTAGCGGGCATCGCAGCCGCAGGGGTGCGCCCCGTAGGGGGCCTCCACCACGGCCGTGACGAACTTCCGCGGCAGGACGGTGAGCAGGGAGTTCCGGTAGATCTCCTCGTCGCTGACGATCTGCTCCACGCTGACCACAGTGGTGCGCGCAGCCTTCCCGATCAGGACATCGGCGCTCTGGTCGTTCCAGCGCTGCGCGTCAAGCTGCACGTTCCCGTACTTGTCCGTGGTGTGGGCGTGGATGATGGCGACATCCGGCCGGGCCGCCCGGACCGCGGCGAAGGGTTCGCCGGTAAAGGGGCAGGTGATCTCGGTGAGGTGCTGGTTCGTCCGCATCAGGTCGGAGCCCAGAGGGGTCTTGGTGGGAAAGAAGCTCATTCCCATGACCGTGGCCCGGAACATGTCCAGGCCGGTGGTCTCAGAATGCTCGATGACGTGCAGTCCTCCTCGCTCGCAGGCCCGGCGGAAGTTGAGGGCCAGGCCGAAGGCGGAGATCCCGATGTACGAGGTCTCCACCGAGGCTACGCAGCCGGCCCCGATCAGCATGTCCATATCAATGCCATTGTTCCAGCCTTGCAGCTTGAGGCCCCGCCGCCCCTGACGAATGATCTCGTGAATGAGCGCCATTGGATGCCGCCGCAGCGTGTGGCCTCCGATGGCAACCGTGTCCCCGTCTTTGATCAGAGCCACGGCCTCCCGCAGCCCCATGACTTTCTCGCGCACCGTGTCCTCCTCTCCCTCCCTGGTCCTCAGCCCTTGCCCCCGATGTAAATGCCTTCCGGATCGATCCGCTCCCGGAGCAGCCGGACCTCCCCGGCGCTGGGCAATGGCGTCTCGCCGACCCTCGGCGCCCGCAGCAGGGGAAAGCCCGTGCGCGCCTCCACTTCCTCTACCGTCACCCCAGGGTGCACCGTGGCCAGGCGCATCCGCTTCGACGCGGGGTCGAAGTCCAGCACCGCGAGGTCGGTGATCACCCGGGTTGGGCCTTCTCCTCGGAGCCCGGCCCGTTCCCGCGCCCCGGGCCCGTCCAGAAATCCCGGCGTGGTCAGATACTGCACGCGGGGCACCAGGCGGCGCCGCTCGTGCGGTACCATGATGACCAGACGCCGGGCCAGGCTGCCGATGTCATTGGCCCCCCCGCTCCCGGGCAGGCGCACCGTGGGGCGCCGGTAGTCGCCGATCGCGGTGGAGTTGAGGTTCCCGTACTGGTCCACCTCCGCCGCTCCCAGGAAGCCGATGTCGACGAAGCCGCCCTGCAGCAGGCTCAGGGCGTAGTAGAGGCCCGTGCTCTTCACGCACCCCACCAGCAGCCGGAGGTCTCCTACGCCCGTGGCCAGTTCCTTGGGTTTGGCGCCCACGATCCCCGATTCGAACACCAGGACGGCGTCGGGCGCGTGGGTGGCCTTGGCCAGGTAGGCCGCCACCATCGGGAGGCCGGTACCGATGAAGGCGACCTCGCTGTTCCGGATCTCCCGGGCGGCCGCGACCGCCATGATCTCCTGTCGGGTCACGCCATTCGCCGCGCCCTTCCGTTTGTTCGTGCTCATGTGACCGTCCGTGCGTGCATGCGAGCGATGCCGAGCCCCGGATCACTCCGCAGCGCCAGCAGCCGGCGCAGGCCGACCTTCCTTAGGTAGGCCCAGTGGTCGCCCGGGCCCAGGACCCATTCCTCCAGGTGAGCGCGAAACGCCGCCGGATCCCGCGAGGCGGCGTAGTAGTCGCGCATGAACTCGAAGTCGGGATCGTAGTACCGGTACATCCCCGTCGGGTGGGCACCGAACGGGACCTCCACCACCGCGTCCACCAAAAAACCGGGCAGCACCGTCAGCTCTGGCTGGGCCCGGATCACGGTGTCCTCCACCACCTCTTCGGTCGTCACGATGACCCGCTGCGCCGCCCGGGCCTGCTCCTCCACCACCGCGGTGTATCCGAAGAGCTGGCTGTTCCCATCCCGGTCGGACCGAGCGAGGTGGATGACGGCCACGTCGGGCCGCACTGCCGGGACCAGCAGCACGGGCTCGCCGGTGAATGGACACGCCAGAGGCCGAGCCTTTTCGGCCTCAAAACCGCGACGTCCCATCAGATCGGTCCCCGCCATGGACTTGACCGGCATGAACGGGAGGCCGAACCCGGCCGCCACCAGACGGGAGGTGATGGCGAAGTGGCTGTAGTCCTCCACCTCGATCTCGCCCCGCTCCACGGCGCGGACGAAGTTCTGGCACCGGCCCAGCCCCTCGAACATGAAGTTGGAGAAACGGGCTCGCTTCAGGACGCCAGCGCCAGCGAGGTAGTCGGCCACCCAGCACTCCGCCACCGAGGTCATCTCGATGCCCCGCTTCCCCCGCCGGATCATCTCCCGAACAAAGGCCAAGGGGGTGAAGTACGCGGCAAACCCCCCAAACGTGATGTTGGCTCCATCGGCCACGCTCGCCACCGCCTCCGAAAGCGACACGACTTTGCTGCTGCCCATGGGCGACTCCTAGAGCCACTGCGGCGCGAGAAGCCGCGGCAGGAAGAGCACAATCTCGGGGAACAGGCAACAAAGCACAATGATGATGAACTCCGCCAGCATGAGGAGATGCAACATGAGCAAGATCTTCCGGACTGGAACCTTGGCCACACCACTCGCGATCAGCGAGCACAGGCCATATGGCAGGGTCAGCAACCCAAAGGCCATCGTCATGACCACGATGACCCCGAGATGCACCGGGTGGATGCCGGCGCCCACCGCAATCGGCTGGACGATCGGAACGAAGATGAGGATGGCTGGTGTGGCATCCATGAAAGTCCCCAGAAAGCTGAACAGGGCGAGGACCGACAGGAGAACGAGCACTGGCTGTTTGGTGAAGGACAGGAACACCGCGGTGATTGCATCAGGGATTCGGTAGAACGCCAAGAGCCATGCAAACACCGTGGCGGCCGCAACCGTGATGTAAATCAACGCCGTCAGAAGACCGGCTTCTCCGAATAGCTTCGGAAGATCCGCCCACCTGACCGTCCGATACACCGCCATGGTGATGAGCATGGCATAGAGCGTTGCCACAACGGCTGACTCAGTCGGCGTGAAGTACCCGGATAAGATCCCCCCGACGATAATGAAGGGAACTCCAAGGGGTAGAATCGCCTCTCCGAGTCCTTTCAACAACGCACGGAGGCCCAGCCATCTGTCAACCTCCGGCGGATACCCATGCCGGAGAGCAATGACATATCCCTCCGCGATCAGAGCCAGGCCGATGAGGACCCCAGGCACTGCCCCGCCGATCAGCAAGGCACCGACCGACGTGTTGGAAACGGCCCCATAAATGACCATCAGGATACTTGGAGGGATGATGACACCCATGGTTGACGCGCAGGCCGTGATGGACACGGCAAAATCCGTTCGATATCCCTTCTTGATCATTGATGGGATGAAGAGAGTTGACAGGGCGGCACACTCCGCTACCGAACTTCCGGAGATCCCAGCGAAGAACATTCCGACAACAACAGTGACGTGTGACAGGCCTCCTCGAATGTGTCCTACCAGCGCCATGGCCAGTCGGAGCAACCGCTCAGTGATTCCCCCGGCGTTCATGATGTTGCCCGCGAGAATGAAGAAGGGGATCGCGATGAGCACAAAGCTGTCGATGCCCGACACCGCCCGCTGGGCGACGACCCACGCCGGAGTCGCCGGGTTCATCAGGAAGACGATCAGCGAGGTCAGGAGCAGGGCGAACGGAATTGGAACTCCGCCGGCGATGAAGACGATGAAGCCGGCGAAGAGAACGGCACCTGGGCTCATGTGGTTTGCTCTCCCGCCTGAGAATCCTCGTGCGGGGCCGGGTACAGCCACCCCTCGATCAAGAACAGCAGCATGAGAGCGCCCCCCACGGGGACTGCCGCAAATCCCCATGTCTGCCGCACGCGGCTAATCGGATACACCCGGCCCATCGCGATCTCAGACAACTGCCAGCCAGTCCACAGGAGAAGCAGCACACCAATCAGGACTGCTCCTTGAATTCCGACCCCGGCAATCCTCCGAAGATTCGGAGGGACCATCTCAACCAGCAGGTCAATCACGAAATGGCTCTTACGGCGAATGGCGACGGCGCTGCCCAAGAACGTGAGCCATAAGACGGAAATTCTGATGACCTCATCTAGCCAAACGAAGAGTGCGATACCTATGACTCTGCTTATGACTTGGACTGTGACGCTCACAAGAATGCAGCCAACCAGGATGGCAACCACCCCAATCAGGGCATCTTCGAGCCGACTGCACCACGTCCGGAGCTGGGCCATGCTCACTTCCCGCAGAGCGTTCCCGGAGATGCCGGTTGGTCCACCCCGACATCTCCGGGATTCCGGGTCTATTTCGCCAGACCGTAGATCTCTTGCAGGGTGGATTCGGCCCCCACCGACTTCGCAAAGCCTTGCCGAACGGCTTCGCTACGCTCAATGAAAGGCTTCTGCTCCGGCGTAGTGAGCTTTATCCCGTACTTCGATACGAGGAGGTCACGCGCGACCTTGTCCTGCTCCACTTCGAGCTTGACTTCGTAGGCCGAGGCCTCCCGTCCTGCTGCCCTGACGACCTCTTGGTCTGCCGGAGAAAGCTTCGCCAGACTCCTCGCGCTCAGCAGAAACGGGCGGATCGTGATGCTGTGCTGGGTCAATGCTACGGTCTTCGCGGCTTCCGCCCATTTCGCTGTAGTGAAGGTCAGCGATTCGTTCTCCGCGCACTCCACGACGCCCGTTTGTAGGGCATTGTAGACCTCGGCGTATGCCACAACCGAGGGCACGGTCCCCAGCGCCTTCCAGGTGTCAATGACCACCGACGACTGCCAGACCCGCATCTTGATGCCCTGGATGTCGTCGATGGAGTTGATCGCTTTGGTCCGGCAGATCATGTTCCGCACAGATCCCCCGAAATACCCCATGACTACCACATCCGCCTTCTTCTCAATGTTCTCGGCGTAGCGCTTGCCGACGGGCCCGTTGGCTACGGCATCCCGGTGGGCATGGTCCTTGAATAGGAAGGGCAGGTCGAGGAGGTCCATCTCCTTGAAGAAGGGAGCCAGGTTCCCCGGCGAGGTCACCACGAGGTCCAGTGCCCCCTTCCGGACCTGCTCGAACATCTCGATCTCGCTTCCCAGCACGCCGTCCGAGTACACATCCACCTTGACCCGCCCGTTGGTGCGCTCCTTCACCTTGTCGGCGAAGTACTGGGCCCCCTTGGTGAAGGGGTAATCCTTCGAGACCATGATCCCCGCGCGCAGGGTCACCTCCTGCGCCAAGGCCGTGCCCACCAGCAGGACCAACCCCAGAACGCTCACGCCCGCTCCGACGATCCAACGCCTCATGACCTTTCCTCCCTCGTCTGCTCGCGGATTCTCACCGCGAGTGCCGCACCCACCCTCGGGAGCGGCGGTTCCATCGGTTCCCTCTGCGTCTCAGTTCAGAGCCGGGTTCGGAGAATGGCTCCGCGGATCTGCTTGATGTTCCTGATCACCTGCTGGTGGAGGCGGACGCCCACCCCGACGTAGAGGACATCCACGATGGTCAGCGCCGCGATGCGCGAGGACAGTGACTCCTGGCGGTAGGCCGTCTCCCGGGCCATGGTATACAAGGCCACATCCGCCAGCTTCGCGGTCGGCGATGGGCCGTAGTGGGTGATGGCAACGATCCGCGCCCCGGTTGATTTCGCCACCCTCAGCACATCCAGGAGATCCCGGTTGCGGCCCGTATGGGTCACCGCCACGACGACGTCCGTATCCCCCAGGAGGGAGGCGTGGATGAGCTGGAGGTGCTTGTCCGTGTGGACCACGATGGGCTTGCCGGTGCGCATGAATTTGTGGGCGGCATCCTGCGCCACAATCCCCGACCCCCCGAGGCCGAAGAAGGTGATACGGAGGGCCGTGCTGAGGAGGTCCACGGCCTTGGCCACGGCCTTTTCCTCCAGAACCTGCAGGGTGTCGGTGAGGGTCTGGATGTTCCCGTGGACGACCTTCCGGGTGATCCGCCCGACCTTGTCGCCGACTGTGATGTCCTCGTGGATGTCGGCCATCGGCGATGCCAGGTCATGAGACAGCCTGATCTTGAAGCGGGGGAAGTTGTCGAACCCCAGCTTTCGGCAGAAGCGGCTGACAGCGGCTGGGCTGGTGTTGCTCCGGCGGGCGAGGTCGGTCACCGACTCCAGGGTGACGGCGTGGGGGTCGCGAAGGATCGCCTCCGCCACCAGCCGTTCACCCTTGGACAGAGAGCTGAAGCCGTTGCGAATGCGGATGAAGCATCCAGGAACGTGGGCGCGGTTGGTGGCCTGGGTTGAGCGGCCGGGAGGCATAGCCAGGCACACTACTCCCGATTGAAAATTTGTGTCAAGTCATTTTTTCCCGAAGTGAAACTTCTTAACGAACCGTTCAGATGCGAAGGAGGGAGCCCCGGATGATCAGTCCGTTCGAGGGGCGAAGCGGGCCGCTCGACAGGAAGATGCGATCCCCGGGAAGCTCGGAAAACGCCGGGGAGGTTGGATCTGCAGAGGATCGGGCTACACAGTACTCCGCCGGTCGTGGTGCTTCAGGTAGACCTCTTCGGCGGCGGGGATGCCGGAGGCGCAGGGAAAACCATCGGCCCGAGAAAACCTGTCCCACGACAGAAAGGAACAGTCAGGTGATATTGAAGTACTTCGCCTCCGGGTGATGAACCACGATGGCCGAGGTGGACTGCTCCGGGTCGAGCTGGAATTCCTCGCTGAGTTCCACCCCGATCCGCTCGGGCTCCAGCAGCGTGAAGAGCTTGGTCTGGTCCTCCAGGTTGGGGCACGCCGGGTAGCCGAAGCTGTAGCGGGAGCCCCGGTAGCCCTGCCGGAAGATCCGCGTGAGGTCGGGCGAATCCTCGGCCGCGATGCCCAGCTCCTCCCGCATCCGCTTGTGCCACAACTCGGCCAGGGCCTCCGCAGCCTCCACCGACAGGCCGTGGAGATAGAGGTAATCGGTGTAGTTGTGCTGCTCGAAGAGCTCCCGCGTGATCTCCGAGGCGCGGCGGCCCACCGTGACCAGCATGCAGCCCAGGACGTCCATGCGTCCCGAGTTCACGGCGGCAAAGAAGTCCGCGATGCACAGGTGCCGGCCGCTCGGCTGGCGCCGGAAGGTGAACCGGGCCCGGGGCGTCCGCAGATCCTCCGCATACACGATCAGGTCGTCCCCCTCGGACTGGCAGGCGAAATAACCGTACACCACCCGGGGCTGGAGGATCCGCTCCTCTTCGGAGCGCGCCTTCCACCGCTCGTAGATCGGCCGGACGTGATTCTGGATCAGGTCGTCGAACTTCTCTCGTGGGCCTTTCCCGCGATGGAACTGCCACTGGGTCCGGAAGAGGGCCACCTCGTTGACGAAGGCGAAGACCTCCGGGAGCGGAACATCGGTCACAACCCGCGTCCCGAAGAACGGCGCCGCGGGGATGGGCACATCCGGCCGGACGTCGCTGCGGAACCCCCGCGGGAGCACTGCCGGTGCCGGCGCGGGCCGCGCGGGGCGTCTGGCCGGCTTCTCCAAGCGCGCCACCTCCGCCAGTTCCCCAACTTCAGCCGTGTCGCGCGAAACAATGTCCTCCATCAACCGGAGGCCGTCGAACGCATCGCCCGCATAGTACACCTCGCCCTTGTACAGGGCACGGAGATCCTCCTCGACATAGCCTCGGGTGAGGGCGGCGCCCCCGAGAATGACCTGGAATCGCCACAGCCCCCGGGCGTTCAGCTCCTCCAAGTCTTCCTTCATCACCAGCGTGGACTTGACCAGCAGGCCGGAGAGCCCGATGGCGTCAACCCTGTGCTGGAGGGCCGCCTCAATGATGTTGTGAATGGGCTGCTTGATACCCAGGTTGACGACTGTGTAACCGTTGTTGGTCAGGATGATGTCCACTAGGTTCTTGCCGATATCGTGGACGTCCCCTTTGACCGTGGCCAGGACGATCCTCCCCTTGCTTTGGCCCTCGGTCCGGACCATGAACCGCTCCAGGTATCCGACGGCCGCCTTCATCACCTCCGCCGACTGCAGGACGAAGGGGAGCTGCATCTGGCCGCTCCCGAACAGATCGCCCACTGTCTTCATCCCGTCCAGCAGGATTTCGTTGACGATGGTCAGGGGGTCGTACTTCAGGAGCGCCTCGTCCAGGAGCGCCTCCAGGCCCGGGCGCTCCCCATCCACGATGCGCGCCTCGAGCCGCTCCTCCAGCGTCCTGGGCGCCGCCGTCGCGGCCACGGTCTTCTCGGCGCCCGCCGACTCGAAGAGCCGCATGAACTCCGCCAGGGGGTCGTAGCCGTCGCGTCGCTCGTCGAAGATGAGCTGCCGCGCCACCTCAAGGTGCCGCGGATCGATCCGGTTCATCGGCAGGATCCGCAGGGCGTTCACGATGGCCGCATCCAGGCCAGCCTCGATGGCCAGGTGCAGGAAGACGCTGTTCAGGACCTGGCGCGCCGCCGGCTTGAGACCGAAGGAGACGTTGCTCACGCCCAGGATGGTGAAAACGCCCGGCAGCTCCCGCTTGATCCGGCGGATCGCCTCCAGCGTGGCGATGCCGTCCTTGCGGAGATCCGCCTGGCCCGAGCCCAGGGGGAAAGTCAGCGCGTCGAAGATCAAGTCGGAAGGTTCCAGCCCGTAGCGGTTCACCGCCAGGTCGTACAGGCGATGGGCCACCCGGATCTTCCATTCCACGGTGCGGGCCTGCCCCTCCTCGTCGATCAGCAGGCAGACGACCGCGGCGCCGTAGCGCCTGGCCATCGGGAAGATCCTCGCCGGCCTCCCCTGCTCCCCATCCTCCAGGTTGACCGAGTTGATGACCGCACGCCCCCCGATCCGTTTCAGCGCGGCCTCGATGACCGGCGCCTCCGTCGAATCGATCACCAGGGGCAGCGTGCACTGGGTCACGAAGCGGCGGACCACCTCCGTGATGTCCGCCACGCCGTCGCGCCCCACATAGTCCACGCAGACATCCAGGACGTGGGCTCCCTCCCTGGCCTGGTCCTTGGCCATGGTCACCATGCCGTCGTAGTCGCCCGCCAGGAGCAGCTCGCGGAACTGCTTGGACCCGTTGGCGTTGGTCCGCTCGCCCACGATGAGGAAACTCTGATCCTGCCGGAACGTCGCACTCACGTACAGGCTGGCCGCGGCCGGGACGTGTTCAGGCGTGCGCACCCGCGGGGGGCGTCGCCCGATCACCTCCACCACGCGTTTGAGATGGGCCGGCGTCGTCCCACAGCAGCCGCCCACGATGGCGACTCCGTGCTCTTCCACGAAGGTCCGATGGAATGCGGCGAGTTCGTCCGGCGTGAGGAGATACTTCGCCCGGCCCCCCTCCATCTTGGGCAGGCCGGCGTTGGGCAGACAGGAGATCGCCTTGCGGCAGTGCCGGCTTAGGAAGCTGATGTGCTCGACCATCTCCTGCGGGCCCGTGGCGCAGTTCAGGCCGATCACGTCCAGGTCATAGGCCTCCAGGGTCGTGAGGGCCGCCCCCATCTCCGTTCCCAGGAGCATGGTCCCCGTGCTCTCCAGCGTCACCTGGACCATGAGGGGGAGACGAATGCTTGCAGCCCGCATGGCATCCTCGCAGCCCACGATGGCCGCCTTGGCCTGCAGGATGTCCTGGCAGGTCTCGATGAGGAGGACGTCGGCCCCGCCGTCCATCAGGCCTCGCGCCTGCTCGGCGTACATGGCGACGAGGTCGTCGAAGCCGATCTGTCCCAGCGAGGGCAGGCGCGTGCCCGGACCGATGGCACCGACGACAAAGCGGGGGTGATCCGGGGTGGAGAAATCGGCGGCCACCTCTTTGGCAAGGCGGGCGGCGGCGCGATTGATCTCGTATGCCTTATCCGCCAGGTCATATTCGCCCAGGACCAGGCGGCTGGCGCCGAAGCTGTTGGTCTCGACGGCGTCGCAGCCGACCGCGAGGAAGGCAGCATGGATCTCGCGGATGACCTGCGGCCTCGTCAGGACGAGGATCTCGTTACACCCGTCCTTCCCGTCGAAATCGTCTGGGCTCAGGTTCCGGTCCTGGATGGAGGTCCCCATGGCCCCATCGAAGATCAGGACCCGTTCCCGCAGGCTCTGTCGAAAATCCACACTCATGGAATCTTACTCGTCATGCCTCGTGGGGCGCTCGCGGCTTCGACGGAAGTCATCGCGGCGGGCGCGATGCTCGATCATGCCGAGAGGCCGGAGCGCTGCTGCGCAGCCTCGATCCCCCGAATGACCCGGTACAACAGGCCGAGCTTGGGTAGCGCCACGCCCAGGTCCGCCGCCAGGCGCACGACGTGGCCGATAACTTGGTCCGCCTCGGTGTGCTTCCCTCGCTCGAGGTCCTGGAGCGTGGAGATCTTCACCTGGGTCATCCCCTGCTCTTGCATGGCACGCCCGCGAGCGATGACCGACTCCACCGCCTCCTCGAACGGCAGACTGCACACCGTCTTCACGGCGAAGCCGGGGAAATCAGCTAAGGGGATCCCCAGGCGCTCCGCCACCTGAGCCACCTCCCGAGAGACCTCGACGAACAGGGTCGCTAGCTCACGATCGAGATACATCTGATGCACGAACAGGCGTGTCACGCACGACAAGGTGGCCGCGGGAACCATCTGGTTCAACTTACACCAGATCGCCGTCCGGATGTCCGCGCAGACCTCGATGGGGAGTTCGGCCTTCCGGAACAGCTCAGCGATGGCCACGACCCTGGACGACCGCTGCCCGCCGAATTCGCCGATCCACGTTCCGCCGTCGTTGGTGTGCAGGACATGTCCCGGCTCCCGCATCGAGGCTCCGACGATAGTCGTGGCCCCGACGACCGCTTCCCGCCCGAAGGCCTCTGCAAGTTCCTCGTCCTTCCGCCCGCCGTTCTGCAACGAGATGGCCGCCCCGATCTTGCCCCGCAGGTGGCGGAGCGATGCCAGGGCCTTCTGGTTATCCTGGCTCTTCACACACATGATCAGTAAGTCGGCCGATTGCACCTCACCCGGATCCACGACCGCTCGAAGATTCCGGACAACCTGAGGCCCTCGTCTGCCATCGATCAGCAGACCTCGGGCCCGGATCGCCTCGACGTGGGGCTTCCTGGCGATGAGCGTGACGTCGGCTCCCACTTGCGCAAAGTATCCCCCGAGAACGCTGCCCAGAGCCCCTGCGCCCGCAACGACCGTTTTCAGCTGAATCCCCCTGACTCTCTGACTTCGTAGTCATGCCGGTGTTCCGGGAATTGTCTCGCGCATCCCCGGCGTTGGTTATGCGGAACTACTCGCTGCCAGAACCAGGGAGCGACGACGGGGGAATGTAACATGCGGACCTTGGCTGGTCAATTCGCCCGGCAACCTGGGCAAGTTCCGATTGTGAGAGGTGGTACATGCTGAATCGCACTCCCCCGAGCATGCATCAAAACGGAGCGCGGACCGGACCGCGCCGGTGCAGAGAGATCTGCGCATTGACATATCACCGGACCTTCTGATAACGTTCCCACCGATCGAGAACCCGCAACGTCGTCGCGAAGGTGGAACTCAGCAAATCCGAAGCCGGCTGCGGGGTGATCGCCAACGGCAAGAAGAAACTGACGGGCCACGTGATCGCCGAAGACAGCCTGTTCGACGTGGTCCGCCGCACCGCCAAGATCGCGGGGATGTAGAGGGGTCGCCCCCCTCGGAAGGAGGTTCGCCATGCGATTCGTCCGATCATGGTTGCCCTGGTTGCCCGCCTCGTTCGTGGCGGCCTGCGTGGTAGGCTGGGCCGCCGCGCCCGCTCTGGCGGCCGACTCGGTGAACGCCTACTCCATCTGGCCCGAGAACTGGGCGCGGCCCATGTTCCAGGAGTTCGAGAAGGCCACGGGGATCAAGGTGAACTTCCTGCGCTTCTCCTCCGGCGAGGCGTTAGCTCGCGTGATCGCCGAGAAGAACAATCCGCGAGTGGACGTGCTCTTCGGCGGCCCGGTGGAGACCCACGCGGCCGGGATCAAGGAAGGGATCTTCGAGCCCTACAAGCCCCCGTCGTTCGGGGTGCTGCCTGCCCGCTTCAAGCACGCCGAGGGCCAGTGGGTCGCCATCGCCGACGACCCCCTGGTCTTCATGAGCAACAACAAGTTCCTGAAGGAAAACAATCTGAATCCACCGACGTCCTGGAACGACCTCTTGAGCCCGGCCTACAAGAACATGATCCAGATGGCCGACGCCCGCACCTCCGGCACGGCGGTAACCCGCATCTTCTCCATTCTGGAGGTGTACGGCCGGGACGAGGAGAAGGCCTTCGACTACATGAAGAAGAAGCGCCGGAACGTCCAGCAGTACACCAAGAGCGGTGGTGGTGGGACCCTCCCGGTGGGCCTGGGGCAGGCTGGGGCCGGGATCTTCTTCATCGTGGACGCCCTGGACACCCAGGCAAAGGGATACGACGTGTCCATCAGCTTCCCCACGGAGGGGATCGGGACCTCGGCCGAGGCCATCGCCCTGATCAAGGGGGCCAAGAACCCCGACGTGGGAAAGAAGTTAATTGATTGGGCTGCCTCCCCCGCCATGCAGTCGCTCTTCGCCAAGTACAAGATCAACTTCGTCCCGGCCCACCCGGACGTGAAAGTCGAGGCGAGCCTGGCCGAGGTCCTGAAGGGCACCAAGATCTTCCCCATCGACGATGCCTACGCGGGCGCCAACCGCAAGCGCATCGTCGAGCGCTGGGTCAACGAGGTCTTAAACCTCAAGGAATAGGCGTTCCTTCCGTCGAAGGGGGGACCGGCGGGGGCGGTTCCTGACCCGTCGGTCCCCTTCTTTGTTGGAGTCGCTGGTCGTGGCCAGCATCGTTGGCACCTGGACGGATGGGTGGCGACGGACGCTGCGGGATCCCGCGCTCTTTGTCGCGGTCCTCACCCTGTGGGCGCTCCTCGCCCTCTTCATCCTGTTTCCGCTGGCAAAGCTCCTGGCCCGCACCTTCCTCGAGGGCGGCCATCTCACCCTGGCCAATCTGGGCGCCATCCTCAAGGATGCCAACCACCGCCAAGCCTTCTGGAACAGCCTGCTCCTGGCGACCCTGGTGGGCCTCTGCGGCACGGTCCTCGGGTTCCTCTACGCCTTCACCGCCGTGCGGGCCAATCTGTCGCGGGCCTGGATCACGTTCCTGGATGCCGCCTCGCTCTTGCCCCTGATCTCGCCGCCCTTCACGAGTGCCATCGCCATGATCTTCTCCTTCGGCCCGCGGGGGCTGATCACGTATCACGTCCTGGGGATCAAGGGCGCCACCGTCTACGGTCTGCACAGCACGCTGTTCTCCGAGACCCTCACGTACTTCCCCATCGCCTACCTCACCCTGAAGCCGATCCTGGCCGGCATCGACCCCAACGTGGAGGACATGGCCTTCAGTCTGGGGAGTTCCCGCTGGCGCGTGTTCCGGACCGTGACGTTGCCCCTGAGCGTTCCGGGGCTGGCCAACGCCTTTCTCCTGCTCTTCGCCGCTTCGCTGGCCGACTTCGCCACCCCGCTGATCCTGGCCGGTAGCAGCTTCCCCGTCCTGCCGACGCAGGCGTATCTGCAGATCACCGGCCTCTTCGACTTGAAGGGCGGAGCCGTCCTGTCCTTCGTCCTTCTGGTGCCTGCCCTGGCGGTTTACCTGCTCCAGCGCTACTGGGTCAGTCGAAGATACTACGTGACCATCACCGGCAAAGTGGGGGCGCAGACTACCATCAAGAGTCTGGCCCCCTGGGCGCGCCCCGCGCTGCTCGCCCTCTGCCTGGCGGTGGCAGCAGTGATCCTGTACTTCTACGTTCTGCTTTCTTACGCCTCCATCGTGGTGGCCCTGGGGGCGAACCATGCCTGGACCTGGCACCACTACCAGGTCGTTTTCACCGAGGGGCTCAAGGCGATCCGCGACACCCTGATCGTCGCCGGGGCGGGCATGCCCCTGGGCGGCCTCTACGGGATCCTTTTGGGCTACCTCGTGGCCAAGAAGATCTTCCCGGGACGGCAGACCATGGAGGTCGTCTCCATGATCAACTACTCCCTCCCCGGGACCATTGTTGGAATCGCCTACCTGATCGCCTTCAATGACCCTCCGCTGGTGCTGACGGGCACGGCCCTTATCATTGTCGCGTGTTACGTGTTCCGCTACAGCCCCACCGGGATCCGGGCTACCGTGGCCCTCCTGCAGCAGATCGACCCCAGCATCGAGGAGGCCTCAGAGAGCCTCGGGGCCAGCAGTCGGACGACGTTCCGCCGCATCACCTTGCCCCTCATCCTCCCCGCTTTCTTCGCGGGGCTGGGGGTGGTCTTCATCCGGTCCATGACGGCCATCAGCGCCACAATCTTCCTGGTGTCCATCAACTGGACCCTGATCACGGTGCGCATCCTGGAGAACATGACCGAGCTGTCCCTGGGGCCGGCTGCTGCTTTCTCGGTCCTGGTCGTGATCATCGTCTTCCTGATGATCGTCCTGATCAGCGGCCTGCTCCGGCGCTTCCGCGCGGCGGGAGCGGTGGAAGTGACCAGCATTCTCGGAGGCTGACGTGAGCGCGGTGAGCATTCGGGTCGAGAACGTCTCCAAGCGGTTCGCGCACCGGGTCATGGGGGAGGTGTATGCCGTCCGGGACGTCACCCTGACGGTTCACCCCGCCGAGCTGCTCACGCTGCTCGGCCCTGCATCCGGATGCGGAAAGACCACGACCCTCCGGATAATTGCGGACTTCGAGCAGCCCGGCTCGGGTCAGGTCTTCATCGGTGAGCAGGATGTCACCGGCCTCATGACCAAACGTTGACAGCGTCCGGGGGATTTGATAGCCTGCGAGGCGGATGGCTCTGGCGCGAACATTTTGATTGACTGAGTCACAACACCAGGCTCGAAGTCATTCGGCGACGGCCAAAATCGTGGGCATGTCGTGAGGTCCGTTGCTCGCGGAAGGAGGTTTCCCATGCGATTCGTCCGACTGTGGCTCTGCTGCCTGGCTGTCCCGTTCCTGATGGTCTGTGCTCTCGGGTGGGTAACCGCGCCGGCATGTGCAGCCGACACCGTCAACGTGTACTCCATCTGGACAGAGAACTGGGGGCGGCAATTGTTCCCGGAGTTCGAGAAGGCCACGGGCATCAAGCTGAACTTCGTGCGCTTCTCCTCCGGGGAGGCCCTGGTCCGCTTGATCGCCGAGA
>Ga0315285_10000807_pt1 | contig 32660 bp, 36 predicted proteins | sample YL17G09_36_MG_FD_203698 | JGI IMG/M metagenome (GOLD analysis project Ga0315285, IMG submission 203698) | Sediment microbial communities from Yellowstone Lake, YNP, Wyoming, USA - YL17G09_36 | ecosystem: Environmental > Aquatic > Freshwater > Lake > Sediment | place: USA: Wyoming | collected...
AATTATAATCCTACATTATCATATGGTGAGGATTATTTGCAATAAAAATTTTCCATTTTGGACAGGCGAGACGCCTCTCCTGTGAGCTTCTCCTTTTTATCAAAATATGCCAGAATACCCCCCAGCTCTGCTGGGGGGATGAATGATCTACCCTCTCCCCTGGGGCCTGCCTGCGCGAAGCCGCTTCGGCGAAGGCAGGGGAGAGGGTTAGGGTGAGGGGGAAATGATCTAATCATCACCCCCACCTTAATCCTCCCCCATCCCCGCCATAATTCAGCGGGATCTTCGACAAGGGGGAGGAAAGTTTTTTAGAGAATTAGATGCCCCGCAGCTCTGCTGCGGGGTACTTCACTGGTTTCAGGCTGTATTTAAATCGCATCATCATCCTTTTCTAATATTGGATGCAAGTGGTCTATCGGTAAAGGTTAAGAAGCCGTTTTTGTTTAGAGTCGTTGGGTTAAGGATTAAAAACCAATAGCAAAATCCCTTTCTCTTATTCCTTTAAATATATCCAAATTTCTTCATCGTGTTGGCGATACCGCTTATTCTGATTCCTTTTTCCCATATTTCGTCAGAGACATTATTCTTCCAATCCAACACCCATTCATCACTCGTGCTGGATTGCCATTTGCTTTTGCCCCCCAGGTCATGGACTTTTTTTCCGAGGGCATTATTCATAACTTCTACAGGTGGTTCTTTATCCATGAGGGAATAGATTTTTTTTATCGAACTTTCAGGGTTACTTATAAGATCTTCATAAATGACATTGATCCAATTCTTTAACCCTGATTCTTCTAAATCTTTCATACTTTGCTCGACATTTATTTTCCATAAAGCCATGATTTTAATCACTTCGGGTTGTATTCCCCGCCGCTTGCGGCGTAAAATGTCTATGTGAGCGAATATGTCCACAAAAGTCATAATGTTACGGTACTCATATACCATTTGGTATTTCCGGCCAAATACAGACGTGCGGTATTTGACCCAAGCGTTGATGAAACAGTGAAAGACGTGTGCATAGAAATTGAGAAGCGCTACCAACTGAAGTTTCTGGAGATAGGCACGGATAAGGACCATGTGCATTTCCTCGTGCAGTCGGTTCCAACGTATAGTGTGACAAGGATCGTATCGACAATCAAAAGCATTACAGCACGGGAAGTATTCAAGCGGTGTCCCCAGGTAAAAAAACAGCTTTGGGGAGGAGAATTCTGGACGGACGGGTATTTTGCAAGTACCGTAGGGAAACACGGCAATGAGGATACGATCACGAACTATGTCAAACAGCAAGGAAATGATTATCATAAGCTCCATGAAGACCGTCAACTGACGCTCTTCTAATACCCCGCTGCTTGCGGCGGGGTAGTTTATCATAAGGGGGTTCTTGGTCTAATGTATTCAGATATGGGTTATATGAGTCAATTTGACTGTAAAGACTAAAGTACTCAACACCGTACCAACCCGTCCAGTCAAGGTCGTGTTGGTCAATAGGTTTTTGATTATTTCTGAGGTAGCTGTAACAGACTGCTCTGGGGTCACGAATGATATTGATCACATAGGTATCGCTGAATATCTCTTGAAGCCATGGAAGTCTGAGGTTCATCCGGCAGAATTTAATAAGGGCTCCCTTTCTTATCAGATGAGAAAGATATGCCTGAAGCTCGGGGTAGCTATCAACCTTTGATAATCTCAGTCTTTTGGAGTGAAAATCGGGTGACCATCTTTCCATTGCCTCTGGAACCTGTCTATAAAACCGATAATGGTCAAAGGTCTCAATCTGATTTGGAAGTTCTGGATGGAGAGGCTCGCAAAAATAGATTACAAAAGCATTATCTGCTGCAAGGATTCTCCATAAGAGCGTTGTTCCACTCCGGAACATACCATTTACGATGACGGGTTTCATGATCACTCTTTTATCTTTCCAGTGGGGGAATGGTAGGAGACTCCAGATGTATAAAGGACTCTTTCAAAGGAGATATATCCCAAAATTTTGAGCTTTTCCATCCCCTTCGAGGTGGACTGTTCAGGGGTTTCTCGATCTGTCTCCAGAATCACCTCCGGATTCAAAGGCTCTTCATAGGGGTCATCGATTCCCGTAAAGTTTTTAATCCCTTCGGGTTGTATTCCCCGCCGCTTGCGGCGAGTTCGTCATTCCGGCCCCGTATCAAGTACGGGATAAACTCCAGCCGGAATCCAGAAGACCGGACTGGATTCTGCATCAAGTGCGGAATGACAGAATTTAAAGTTTTTGATACCCCGCTGCTTGCGGCGGGGTAGTTCATTGAATCGCATCTTCCGGAGTTCTAACGCCACCCTTTTGGCCAATGTCGTCTTCCCCGAGCACGGAAGGCGATAAAACATGATATAAGTTGGGCATGAGCCCAATAAAACGAACAAGTTGTTGGTCTTCATGATGGAATGAATTTCCCCATATCTTTTCTTTATGGACAGGGTTATTGAACCCATCGATGAAGAGATCGGGATTTCTGTCGTAGAGGATCCAGTTAATCCTTTGCCCTTTTAATGCCTCTTTCAATAGATTCTGGACGCCAAAGAATATGAACTCATCCCCTGGATTCCACTGGCGGGTTGAAGAGACCAAAATATTCATAAGGATGTCTTTTTAAGATAAGCAAAATTGACTTTAAATTTTAAACAAAAATATTTGAAATTTCCCCCACTTAATCTCCTCCCCCTTCGATGGGGGAGGATGAAGGTGGGGGTGGACAAAAGGAATTTGGTCCCCCTCCCCTTCATCGTTCGACTGAGCTCACGCCGAAGTCCCCTCCCGCCAGGGGAGGGGAAGTTTTTGGGGGATTCATCTTGAAAATGTTAGAATAAAATTCTCAAATTGAAATATGTAAGAATCCAGCCAATAATGGACTACGCGAAATCCGACCGTTAGCTCATTAAATCTGATAAAAAATAACAAAGAAAATTATCCCTGTCAAATGAAATAGCAATCCCAAATCCCGATTTAGGGAATTGTCTTTGCGGGTGAAACGAAGCAATCCCATTTTTTCCAATGAGATTGCCACCCTCCGGGCCAGAGGCCCTATGGGCCGGCGGCGCACCTTTCAGGTGCTCGCAATGACGGGTTTGGGAAAAGGTTTCCTTTTCTAAATCGGAATTTGGGGCAATGCTAAATTAACAGCAATAAATAATCTGTAGGGCAAGCCTTTAGGATTGCCTCTATTGCAGGGCTGAAGCCCCGCCCTACGTAAATTTATGTATTGCCGTCAGTATAATTACCGATTTTATTCCACGGAGAGAAATACTCTTCCCCTCTTCATAGGTGGGGATTAACGGGGAGGCAAACAGGTTACTAAAGGGGAAGAATATACAAGGGAATTTGTTAATTTTGGGTAGGGCTGGAGGGCTTGATCGCAGTAACGACAAAATTTGTCCCCTCCTGCCGTGTAACAATCTTTTTAAAACCAATTGCCTCGAGCTCCTGCCTCATTGCCTCCTGAGTATAGGCATATTTGTGGCAGAAGAATTCTGGAAACCTTTTTCTCGAAGATGGATCCGCTTCTCCCTGCGGAATATCCTGTCCGCCAAATAAGAGGGTAATCTACTTTGTCATAGGTAATTCCGCCGATAAACATATGTGTTCAAAATCCTGAAGACGCATCTCGAGAACTCCATCCGGTCTGAGCAAGGCATAAAAATCTTTCATTATCCTGACAGCTTCTCAGTGAAAGTGATGCTCAATAAAATCGTTGGCAAGAATATGGTCTACACTCTACTCTTCAAAGTATTTAAGCAAGGATTCTTTGCTCAGATTAATCACCCAATCAACCCTCGGAAGATCAGCCCTGCCATCTATGTTAATGAATCCCTCCCGGTAGTCATTTCCACAACCGATATTTAGTCTTATAGGGACCTCCGTAAATGATCTTCTCATGATTTTTTCAATGAAACCTTTCAATGAAATCACCTTCTCCCAAAAAATCCATTCTCTCAAAAGAAAAAAACTATGTTGTATGCGCAAGCAACACTTTACCTACTTCCTCCACTTCTAAATCATGTCTCCTCAATCTCTCCCTGAGATTTTCAATCTTCTGTATGGTTTTTCTGTCATAATATCTTTCGCCACAATTTATACAGACCAAAACCTCCATAGGAATTAGCACTACATCTCTTCCAGCTTTGACTTCTTCTTCCACCATTTTCATTTGGATATCTGGGCTTTTGCAAATAACGCATTTCATACTTTTCTCCTTTCAAAGTCTATCCATATATCTGGATTTGGTTGATAGGCTGTTATTATTATAGCTGCATTAGAATCCGTTGCATATGCACAAACAATATGTAATGGCCTATCCTCTTTTGTCCTTCCATATATAAGACAACTTGGATAAGGTTCATCTTCCGGATAACTTTCTATTATTTTACCATTTAATACAGCTTCAAAAACCTCTCTTTCTTTGATCTCACCACATTCTTCTTTCTCCATTTCATCTTTTGCATGGTTTGTGTAAAGGACTTTTTCTAATTTAAAACAATTCTGTATCCCATTTAACATTATCTATTTGGCCCTGTTCATTTATCCTATCTAAAATATCTTTCCCACCAAATCTGGAACATCGTATGTCATTATTTGTAAAAAATTAACCCCACGACGGTTTTTTATAATCTTACTACCCTACCAGGTATTTGAAACCAGCTTTTTTTAATTTTCTCGTCTTCCCCAATCAATGAAACCTTCTCGCCCCATACCCCCTTCCCTACACAATGCAAGGGCAATTTTATATTAAAAAGAAGTATGATGCAACTACAAAAGTCTCCATTAATTGCGTAAACTTCTTAAATTGGGGGATACACCCCTTCTTTCTTAAGGCTATAAAGACAAAGGGAAGTTTTGGTTTAACCGCTTCGGCAATGGAAGAAGACTATAATATCGTGGTGCGAAGATACCAGGAGGTTGTCGAACTTACGTTAAAAGGGGGGCTTCAACCAAATCAAATGTAGAGACCAGGTTTAAAACCTTGACAACTCTTTTGTTAGTAGCTACAATAGCTACTAAAAGGAGATTACCATGAATGTTGTAGGCGTTAAAGAACTCAAGAGCCGACTTACGCAATACCTCCGACGAACCAAGAAAGGTGAAGAAGTGGTTGTCACCGAACGTGGAAAACCTATCGCTGTGATCCGCCCCACGGAAGCAAATCTCTCTGCCACGTCATTAGAAACCAAACTCACTGAATTGGCAAGGGAAAGGAAAATCATGCTTCCTCGAAAGAAATTTTTAAGCAAAATTCCTCTCATCAAGATATCGGGATCATCCATTTCAGCCACAGTCCTTGAGGACCGCCGTTGATCTATCTGGATACCAGCGCTCTGATCAAACGTTACATCTGGGAATCTGGATCTGAGCAGATACGGGGGATGTTCAGAGAGGAGGCATTTATTGCTACCTCCAAAATTGCGTACGCGGAAGTCTACGCAGCCTTCACGCGCAGGAGGCGTGAGGGCGATCTCACTCCAATTCAATACAGCCGAATCTGTCGTCTGTTTGAACATGAATGGCCAGCCTATCTGATCGTTGAGGTACATGACGAAATCCTTCACCTTTCGAGAGACCTGATTAAAAAATACCCTCTCCGTGGATTCGATGCCCTCCACCTTGCCTCCGCTAAATCAATACGGCAACATTTAAAAATTGCAATTACTTTTGGCTGCGCTGATCAGCGCCTTTTGGAAGCAGCTAAGGCGGAAAGATTTAAGCTACTTGCTATTTGAAATTCACTCTTCGCTAATCTCCCCAAACTAATCATTGCAAACAAAATGAATTTAAACTAACTGCAATAATTATCTTTGTAGGGCAAGCCCCAGCCTTCTGGTCGGGGAGCAAAGGGTTGACTTTGAAGGAAAGAGAGGGTATGTTTTCTCAGCCTTTGGGAAATGAAGAGGCATTTGGAAATCCTGGGCTCCCGGAGGATTTTCCTCGAAGATGGGACCTGGTATTGGGATCTAAAGCCGGATCTCTCCATAGGAGAGGTATTTGAACTATGAACAATTTTTAAATGGGCAAAGAAATTATCCAGGAGGCTGACAGAATCTTCAACCGCGAAGGTTACGTGAGCAAAGGCTAAAGCCTTGCCGTACATGTTAAATTCATTTATGCGCCTGGAGAGATGAGAAAATGATTCGAAAGCGTGCCGTTCAAAATGCGGTAACAAAGCACAAGGAGTAGCCCAATGGAAAAAAAATATACAGCAATAATCCGGAAAAGCAAGCTTGAATACGTGGCAATATGTCTTGAGTTAAATGTTTCTGCTCGGGGTGATGACCTCGCAGATGTAGAGAAAAATCTTAAAGGAGCAATTGAATTATATCTGGAGGACATAAAAGAACATCCGGAAACAGTTGTATCTCCCATTTCCACAGATGAGTTTATTGAGTTTCTGAAGGATACAGAGCCGGAGTGGTATAAACAACCAGGTAAAGGTTTGATTTTGAGGCCCCTCGAAGTTCACGAGGTTCCCTCATATGGCTAAAATACCGTCAATGTCCAGTAACGAATTAAACGGCTATCCCATTTTTATGTGTCAGGCTTTTTCCCTTCAAGAATCAAATGGGAAAAGCTCAACATCTCATCCCTTGCCCGAAAATCAATTCCCCTGACATTCAAATCATCAAAAAATGGGATGTGTCCCTATTTTACTCTTATTGGGACATAATCTTAGACCTCCTTTGGGGTTTTAGAATATATCCCTCAAATCAAAGAGAGGCGGCAGTGAGTTATCCACAGAGTGCTACCTGCCTAACGCAGGCAGCCGAGAGCTCCGAGATTTTGCCCTTCGGGCCGCCCCGCTCCACCTAAGGGGACTGGGCTAAAATCTCTCCGCTCTCTACCCCTCTATGGATAACTCAAATTACCCGAAAATCAGGTGTGCACTTTTCAAGTTTAAATGACACTGTTACCCAAAAACTTGACAATCTCGCATAAAGGTATTAAAGGTACTTTAATACCACCTACCCAGCTTGCATTATGGACAATAGAAATGTCTCTGAGGTCGAATAGAGAAATCTTGATTATTCGTGTAGTGGTTTTATGTGATACATAAGCTTTTCAATCAATTCATCAGTGCTCCGGGAGAAGGAATGTACAGAGATCAAAAGATTTGCGTTTTTATGCCTGCCTACAATGAGGAGAGGCTGATCGGAAGCGTTCTCGACCGCATGCCTGATTACGTAGACACTATAGTAGTGGTCAACGATGGTTCCACAGATACAACGCCGAATATTGCTAAAGCGAAAGGCGCTTTTGTTGTAACACACAAAATGAACAGGGGCGTTGGGGCAGCATTCCATACAGGGGTAAATAAGGCCCTGGAGTTGACCGCAGATATAATGGTAACTATCGATGCGGATGGGCAATTTGATTCAAGGGATATTAACAAATTGATTGATCCTATCATCGACGGTGACGCAGATTTTGTAACGGCTTCAAGATTCAAGGATAAAAAGCTAGTACCCAAGATGTCCAGAATAAAATATTGGGGAAACATCGCCATGTCAAAGTTGATAAGTTTCTTGATTGGCCAACGATTCTTTGATGTCTCGTGCGGCTTCAGGGCATATTCCAAAGAAGCTCTTCTGAGACTCAATGTATTTGGACAGTTTACCTATACTCAAGAAACTTTTATGGATCTGGCATTCAAAAATCTAACAATACAAGAAGTCCCTATCTCGATACAGGGAACGAGAGAATATGGTCCATCAAAAGTCGCCAAAAATTTGTTCCGTTACGTCTACAGAACTTCTATGATCATCCTGAAGGCTTTCAGGGACTATAAGCCTTTGAAATTTTTCGGATTTATAGGAGGAGTCAGCGCATGTGTTGGATTCCTTCTCGAGGGTTTCCTACTCTGGCATTATTTTCAGGCCGGGAAATTTTCTCCGTTTAAGATCGTTGGATTTGCCGGGGGGTATTTATTGGCAATTGGCTTACTCATTTTTATAACGGGCTTATTGGCCGACATGCTTCATCGAATTAGGGTAAATCAGGAAGAAATTCTGTACCGTAAGAAAAAAGAGTTATTCACGCAGAAAGAGTTATGATCAAACATTTACCGATTTGCCAATAGGGATCCCTGCCCCACACGATATCAGTATTATTCAGAACTGGTTGAATGACCCAACGCCTCTTTCCATTGTCAAGCGGGGGAGTCGATTTTATTCAGAACGGTATCGATGACGTGGTGTTTATGAGCATTCTTTACCCGAATAAAATCTTGGCCAACATTCATGTAAGCTGGCTTGATCCAAACAAGGTCCGTTCCATTACTGTGGTAGGTTCCAGAAAGATGGTGGTATACAACGATATTGCAGACAACAAAATCGCCATTTGTGATAAGGGAATCGAACGGAAGGCTGTGTTGGGTGAAAATATGGATTATGATAACCAGCATTTTCCTCTCTTTAATTATCGGTCCGGCGATGTTCTTTTGCCAAAGATTAATTTCCAGGAACCGTCAAGGCGGAAATCGACCACTTCATCGATTGTATTGAACATGGTACAGAATGCATCAGCGGTATCGAACATACGAAAAAGGGTGTTGCCATCCTCGCATCTTAAAATCAGCCCTGAAAACGTCTAAATCGTAAATACTTCCTTGATCAAGCTATTGGTAATGTTCCAATTCAAAAATAGGATGGGACAGGTCTCCTTCAATAAACATCTGGAACCATATTTCCATACCCAATGCCAACCAGAGAAAAAAATAGTGCCAACGTAGTCGTGGATGGGGCGGATGATCCAGGATGCCCTTGAGATAGGTGTAGTTGAACACCCCCCGGTCCTCAACCCGTTGCCGCGTCAAGATCCGCTCCGCCACCGCCTTTAAATCCTCTTTTTTTTCCTCCCAAGTGTAACTTAACATACTGTTCATATTTTTTGGGTCCATTATAGGATTATACGTACTTCTCTGGATACACTAATTTAAATATCTCTTCTTTCTTAACTACCTTCAACCAGTATAAAATAAAATAGTAACTACTTACGCACAGAACGGACCATCCTATTAGCAATATACCATTGAACGATAATGACTTAAAAATAATACACATCATTATTGCCGACAGTGCTATTCTCAGTACCTTAGAATAATAGATACGAATATTCAAATACCTATGCGCACAATAAATACTTATTCCGAAACACATAATTCCTGTCAGGAAAGTAGAAGCAGCCCCGCCTTCCATTCCAAAAATGTTAATAAGGACCTTGTTTAATATACAAGAGAGGATTACTCCAAAGGCAGCAATAATCATGGGAATTCCTGGCTTACCAATTGCAGTAAAAAACGTCGCTATAATAGAGAATAGCTGTAAAGATAACCATCCCCAAATAAGAATGATAAGGCAAATATTAGCACGGCCATATTCTTTGCCAAAAAATAACATAAGCCATTGCTCAGCTTTAGAAGATAGAACAACCACTACAGGTATAAAAAAGATAATCGCATAATGCAATCCTTCTTCTATTAATTGTATACTTTCTGTTTTATCATTAGAATTCCATGCTTTTGATAAAATAGGTAATAATGTCATCGATATGATAGTTGTAATAATTCCAATAACCGAACAAAGTACTACAGCAGAAGTATAATATCCCACAAATGAGTCTGGAATATCTGAGCTTTTTATAATGAATAAATCCAAAGAAGAGGTTAATTGAAAGCATAAAGAATAAATAATCAGAGGGAAAGAAAATTTTAACAGATTGGAATATGAAATGACATTTAGAGTTTTTTTCGGTTTAAAATAATATATACCAAATATAATCCCCGCAAGAGACGCCATTCCATAACCGATGAATATTCCATTGATTCCCAATCCCAGCCACAAGAAAATAAATACAAATACAATCCTTGGAAAAGAATCAATAATAATATGGATTGCTTGATTTCCAAATTGCCTATAACCTCCAAATAATCCGCTAAATACCTGATTTATTCCACGGATGAAAGCGACACATGCAAGAATTTTTATGAATAAAAGATAAGATGAATCTTTGAAAAAATGAGTCAAGAAAGGAGCGGCGACATACAACATGACAACCATTCCAGTCATGATCGCCCCTTGCAAAAGAAGCGCTTTTTTTCGGAGATCAAAGCCATCTACTTCTTCTGCGAGGTATTTTGTAGCAGAATTTGGAATCCCGCTCATGAAGGTGATTTGCAAGAGTGTAAGGAACGAAAGAAGCACACCAAAATTCCCATAAGTCTCTGGAGAAAGTATACGTACTGCGCCAAAATGGATAACATACCCACTAAAGTAAAAAATAATGAATGCCACGCCTAAATAGATGTTTCCTCTAATTAGGGGATTCATATCACCAATAATATTTTTCATGGATTATAAATATTTTTCTTGACCGATAGAAGTGATATAGCGAAGTGGTGCACACAGAAGAGAAAGAATAAGTATCTTTATTTTTTCAAAGCGAGAGATAGGTGATGAGAGAATACTTGCACACATGTATAAAGGAAAGTAAATCATACCTTTCATGCCTGGATTTTCTCTTTTATATCGCCGATGAAATTTTTTCTTCGGTTGATTTGAATATAAATATCTGCGATATCTGGTTGCTGAATGGACATAGGCAAAAGATCCCCGTAAGGCCATTTCCAACAAATAAATCTTATCCGGTGAATAGACTTTAGGGGCCAACCTTACCTTTTTCATAAGCTCGGTTTTGGAAAGTCCATAAAATGTATTTCCCGTATCCCAAAATACCAAAACGCATCGGGTTGCAACCTCAAACCCCCGAGTATCCATAACACCGATATATTTATCCTTCATCACATGGCCATCCAGATCGATCCATTGTGTCGAAGGAAAAGCGAGAACAACATCCCTTTGGTTTTCCAAAATTTGTAGGCAATCTTCGATTACTGTTTGGGATAATATTTCATGTCCCCTTGCAAAAGTAAAATATTCTTCAGAAGCCATTGAAAGGACTTTTGCATGATTATCAAAGGGACCAATATTTTTCTCATTGGCACTATATATTATCCTTTTATCTCTTTTCGCATATTCCTTACAGATTTCCGGAGTTCTATCTGTTGAAGCATCATCTAAAATATATAGAGTAATATCCCTATAAGATTGAGAAAGAATGGAATCCAAAGTCTGGACAATATACTTTTCGTTATTATACACTGGAAGTCCAATTCCTACTTTCGCTATCTTATCTTGCTTTTTATCCATCACTCCCACCACCCTGCCCTTCTCAGTAGATGAATGGTTTCGGCGATATCCTGCTTTATACTTCCTTTAAATTCAAATCCTATATTTTTAAATCTCTGACTTGATATTTCATACGAGAGTTGATTCATGATCTCTGAATCAACAGACTCAATACTTATTCGAGGAATATGTTCATCAATAAACCGAATAATGTCCTGAAAAGTATACCCTTTGGTAAGTTAAAGAGCGAAGGGTAGCGTTGGGTAGAGAGGTTATCCAGCAAGAATACATTCTGAAACATACCTGTAGGCAACTCATGGATGAGTCTTGACCCGATATGGCCAAGCGCACCTGTAATCATAAGGTTCATCTTTTTCCCTGCCTTACGTCTGGTATTGACAATTGGCTGCCATACGACAACTCATCATCTTTACAGCATCTCAAATATCCTCCCGGATTACATGTGAGTAAAAGTTTATTCTCAAGTGATCTATCTATTTCAAATCTATCGTTTTCTTCGAAGAATTGATGCAGAGCTGTCGCCGGGTTGTTTCCAGGACCCCAGGGACGAGGACGGTGTTCCTGTTTCGGTATGTTTTCTATGATAGTATCTCCACAAACAAGATAAAACCCTTTACCGACGAGTGGAGAGTATAGTCGTAGCTCCTTGAGCACATGGTCGTGAGTATGATAAGAATCTAGAACAACCATGACCTCACGACAATCCCCCACAATGGATTTGACCTGATCCAGGGTGTCTTGTTCGATGGATGAACCACTAATCAAGGTCAGCCTTTCAGAAAGTTTGCCGTAGGAAGCAAGGCGTTCCCTTAGGTCCTCGGGAATGTAGATATCCACTCCAATAATTCGCTCTCCACCGAGAACTTCCATGAGAGTCGAATAAAACAAGAGCGAACCACCCCAGGCGACTCCTACTTCTATGAGGTACCTAGGCCGGGTTCTGAACATGATCTCCTGAAGCGCAAACATATCTTGGGGAAGATTAAGGATTGGCTCACCCAGCCAGTTGCTTTGATGAATCCAGTTGTAGCGGTCCGCCTTAATTAACACCTCAAGTGCTTCTCGACGGAGATTTGAGTCTGCCAGCATCTCTTGTGCGGACTGGATGCGCTTCTGTTCAAATTGCTCTCGCGTGTACATTTTGTGGCGTCTTAACTCGATCTTGCGTCACCGCCGCCGAAGTCCGTTGAGCAGATGGATCGTCTCCGCGATCCTTTGCTCCAGGTTACCCGTGAACTGAAAACCTAATTTTACAAACCGATCATAAAGCACATTGTATGATAACTGATTCATAATTGGCGTGTCCACATACTCCACCTTTACGTCCGGTACACACGCCGCAACAGCCTCGACAACTTGCCGCACCGACGCGTTTATGGTAAGAATGTTATAGATGCGCCGGTCGAAAAGATCGTGTCGCAGGATGAACTTGATCGCCTCGACCCCATCTCCCAAGTCGAGATAAGGGCGCCTCTGATCTAACGCCGTGCTCCAGACCGTGAGCGGTAGCCCATTTACGGCTTGCCAGCAGAACTTGTTGATGGCCGTGTGAAACCGCATTCCGATCGAAGTGCCAAATATAGTCCCAAAGCGGCAGATAACAAAACGTAACCCATCCGAGGAACCCAGCATTTGCAGATGCTGTTCGGCTCTTAACTTCGACGCAGCATAGGGGCTTTGGGGCTTCAAATCTGTGGCTGGGCACTCTTCATCTACCGTTTCACCCTGTGGTCCGTATACGCTGGTGGTGGAAAGAAACACCAAAGCGCTACCGGTAGTGACGCAGGCTCGCGCCACTTTCTGCGTACCTACAAAGTTCACCTGCTCCACCTGATTTTGAATCTCGAAACTTCCGGCAGCATTAGTGATCGCTGCGAGATGCACCACCACCTGTGCGCCGGTAAAGATCGATGATAGATTGGCTTCGAGTACATCGGCTTCGATGAAACGATAATGGCCATCGGCAGGCAAATCAAAAAGAGAGCAGTAACGTTGTGTGGAAAGATTATCCAACAGCACAATCTCTGCGCTCTCAAACGCAGATGGCAGTTCGCGGATCAAACGCGACCCAATATGGCCTAACGCGCCAGTAACGACAATTTTCATGGGCTACCTCAGATAGTGATCTAGACAAGACTGATAGTATTCTCTGGTTTTAATCAAACCCCTTGGGAGGTCATATTGGGGTGACCAGCTTAAGACGCGTTTGATCTTTTCATTACTAATCACCGCGTCCCCGATTTCGGTAGCCTGGCGTTCCTTTGGCCAGGGCACATACCTCACACGTCCAGCCCCGATTTGCTTCACGGTTGCCTCGGCAATCTGTGCCACACTCCAATGCTCATCACTCACTGCAAAAAACGTTTCGCCATTCGCCTTCTCGGATTGTGCAGCCAAAATCAGTGCTTCAACACCGTCATTTACATACAACACATTACGCAACTGCTTACCTTCTCCATAGACAGTGATATCCTTGTCTTGGAGTGCCAATCCAATGAAGTAGTTGTTGAAGGTAAACTCTGGGCTGTGAATAGCCGCGCGCGGGCCAAAAACATTTGCCAGTCTGATCACTGTTGCAGGAATACCGTATGCTCGGGCATAGATCAAAACATATTTCTCGGAAACACTCTTGTTTGCCGAATAGATGTCCGTTGGGAATTCCGGATGATTCTCATCCGCCGGCTGATAGCGTAGTGGGCCTAACTGAGTGCTGGTTCCCACATGCACTAGTTTAGCGTGGCAGTTGAACCGACGCACGGCTTCCAGGAGATTGATCACTCCCCGAGTATTGATATCCAAGTCTATCCACGGCTCACGCATGGAGAATGGATGCGAGGTGGATGCGGCACAATTGAAGATAATGTCTTGACTACACACACAATCTATCAGTAAATCAAAATTCAAAAGGTCATGAAAATGCAATTCAACCGAATCTTTGATACCAACCACATTATACAAGTTACCGCCCGAGTGTGGATCCAAGTTGTCGTAGATTGTTACTTGCGCGCCAAGTTCGACACATCGGTGCGCCAAGTTGCTCCCAATAAAGCCCAAGCCACCAGTAATAAGTACCTTTTGCCCCTTCAAACTGATTGTACTGGAGCACATGACCATGTTTTCCATACTTTCCCGCTATCAGGCATGTTTCAAGACCTTACGCACGCCAGCGCACACGCGGTCAATTTGTTCTTCCGTCATAATCAGCGCCCCTGGCAGGTTGATCCCGCGGGCACAAATGTCATAAGCGCGGGAGTTGCGCAGGCGATATACCGCTTCAAAGCCCGGATAGGCCGGCAGCGAGGACAAGGGATAGAAGAACGGTCGCGTAGGTAGCCCCAGCTCCTTTAGTCTGTCCATCGCCTCGATCTTGCTCATGTTGTAACTCTTGCCAATGAGCAGCCCCGTAATCCAGACGCTGTTGAATCCACCTTCCGGCTCGGCGTTGAACTGAATATCCTCAATGTCTCCCAGTCGTTCTTTGTAAGATTCGAAAATCCAGCGTTTCTTGGCAATCAGTTCGTCAATCCGTTGGAACTGCGCGTATCCCATCGCGGCTTGCAAATTGAACGGCATGTATTTATAAGTGACCTCGTAGTTGTAATATGCCAGTCCGTCCGATCGCCGTCCATGGTCGCGCAGGAACATACAGCGCTCATACAGTTTGTCGTCGTCCAGCAGCAAAATACCGCCTTCGCCCATCACTACGGTCTTGGTGCGGTGGAAGCTGAAAACTGAGCCAATGCCAAATTTGCCTGCTCTGACCCCTTTATATATTGAACCCAACGCTTCGGCCGCATCCTCAATCAGGGGAATACCGTGCCGGTTACACACCTCAAACAGTTCATCCATCAGCGGCATATTGCCGAACACGTCAACGGCGATAACGGCTTTGGTGCGCGGCGTGATGCTTTTTTCAACCGATTCCGGGTCCAGGCACCAGTGCTTCTCTTCAATGTCACAAAACACTGGTGTCGCGCGCAGGTAGGTGATGCCGGCCGTGCTGCCTACCCAAGTGCATTCTGGCGCAATCACCTCATCGCCATCTTTAATGCCCATTGCCGTGAGCAGCAGGTGAATCGCTGTTGTACAGTTCGGCGTCATGATCCCATATTTACGTTTATGGTATGCCGCAAATTCCTTCTGGAACTTCTCCACATAATAGTAATTGTACCAACCGCTACGCATACAGTCTTCGACAATCTTAATTTCATGTTCTGTAATCCATGGCCCTGCCATGTATATTGTGACCCCTGATGTCAATAGTGGACACGAAACATTCTTCATGCTGCAACCTGCCTTGCATAGAACTGCCGCTCATAGACAGCCGGGGATAGGTACCCCAGCCGTGCTTGCCGTCTTTGCCGATTGTAGAATACCTCGATGTATTCCGTGATTTCCCGGATGGCCTGTTCTCTCGTCTTGTAGCGACGGTGATGGATAAGCTCATTCTTAAGCGTACCCCAGAAGCTCTCCATGGGGGCATTATCGTAGCAATCGCCTTTCCTGCTCATGGATGCTCTCATCTTGAACTGATCCATCAGCTTCCGATATTCATGGGCGCAGTACTGACGCCCACGATCCGAATGGTGGATCAGGCCTGCTCCGGGCCGTTTGGCTGCCACGCCCTTGAACAGAGACTGGCTCACCAGGTTCTTGGTGATTCGATTGCCCATCGTATATCCAACCATTTCTCCTGTGAAGAGATCCTTATGACCAGCCAGATAGAGCCAGCCTTCTTCTGTCGGGATATAGGTAATGTCACTGAGCCATATTTCGTTCGGCCCCGTTGCCTCAAACTGCTGATTGAGCAGATTCTCTGCCACAGGGAAGGCATGCCTCGAATCCGTGGTAGCCCTGAACTTTCTCTTCTGCTTGCACCGTAACCCCAGCTTCTTCCTGATCCGTCTGATCCGACAGATCCCTACCTTCACACCCTGTTCTTTGAGCTCATGCTGTAATCTCTCTGGACCGCAAGTCTCACGGGTCCTCTTGTGTGCGGCTTTTATCTCCACTTCCAACCTTCCCTCTTCCAGGACACGTTTGGAAGGCTTCCGATTGAACCATTTGTAATAGCCGCTCTTTGATACCTGCAAAATACGGCACATCACCCCAATACCATACCTGAATCGCATTGCTTTCATGATCGCGTACCTGGCAGCGACTCCTTCGCAAAGTACGCGGCCGCTTTTTTTAATAGGTCACGTTCCATCCTGACTTCTGCCAGTTCACGCTTGACCCGGGAAAACTCCATCTCTATTTCCGTAAGCGGCCTCTGTTGTTTTCCCACGTCCTTAAGCTTGCCTTCTCTGTCCGCCTTAACCCAGTACCGTAATGTCGAGGCAGCAACCGATAACCTACGCCCCACCTCCGGTATGCTCAATCCGCCTTCTGTTACCAGCTTCACTGCTTCCTCTCGAAGCTCCTTCGTGTAGATCGCCTTGGGAATCCTTTCCATTTTGACACCTCCGTCTTTAGTATTTTACCTCAACTTTGGTGTCCACTAAAGTCATCTTACCCCATTGGGGTTCCGTATTTTTACTCCCTACTTAACTTTATCTAACTGTTAAGACCGGGAAAGTGGTAAAATTGTCATTATATCCAACAAACTGCTTTCAATTAAAGGCATTGTTCTCAGAAATGATTTTATTCTTTATTTAAATCGTGCCAAAACTAACAAGTAATATATCGTCCCGGCAATTCATTCTACTACGAAAAACGCTTGATGCGCAAGATTAGGATCTGAACATATTTTGTAATTGGTCGATTTGAACACTTCTTGAAAGGCCAAGGTTTCTCCGGGAAATTCGTGCAGACCTAGTTCATCGAATGCCAACACGCTTCCTTTGGTCACATGATTTTTAATGATTTCTAAGCATTTTTTTGTTGGATCATATAAATCCATATCGAAATACGCAAGAGCGATAATAGTTTCCGGATACTTCTCTAGATAACTCTCTAAAGTATAAACTACATCTCCTTTTATTAACTCAAATTTCTTTATATGGCTACGTGGTCCGAGCGTCTCATGGGCAGACAAGAGATTTTCCAGATACGTTGGGTATTCCGGGGTAACTGAAAGCGCCCCAACAGAAACTGCTTCAGCAATACCGTTTTTAAATGTTGATACAGAAGGAAATCCTTCAAAAGTATCAAACCCAATTATCTTTCTACCGTAATTATAGGGTTCATATATAGTTCGGAGGTCAATTAATAGTGCAAGATTTCTTCCCCATCTTACACCAAACTCAATGATGACTCCATGGATATTGATGATTCTTCTATAAAGACTATCTATAAAGAGAATATGCGATAAAGAGGAACGATTTAGGAATAAACCCATATTAGCAAGCATTTCAGTACAAGGAATTGGACATTCTGCGAGCATTTTATAGATTTTCTGATAGGCAGCGATTTCTTCATCCGAAGCATAGTGCTTACTTGATACTATTTCTGACATCCCCTTCCTCTTATTCTCCACCTGTCTTTCTACCTCCTTCTCTTAATCTGCTACCTAATATCAGAACAACATCTTCTTCCCTAAAAATCACCATTCGCTTCTTTATGATCATCATAATTCAATAACCACGTCATCCTCTGTTGCCACCGTATTGTTCAATACGCACCTTGCTATTCCCTCTGCTTGTGCCCTTTCTTTCTTAGTTTTGCAAATTGCCGCATCAAAATGCATTAAACCCAGTTTTCTCGAGGCAGCCTCTTTCGCAATCATTGCCGTCTTCTCAGGATTCAAATGTGGCCAAGCAACATCTTCCTGGCCTGATTTAAAGGCACACTCAGTTATCAATAAATCTGCTTCCTTGGCAAACTTGACCGCATTCTCACAATAACCGGTATCTGTACAATAGGCTACGATTTTATTATCAATCAAAAACCTAAAACCCAATACAACCCCGGAGTGAACGAGAGGAAGAACCTTAAGGGGAAATGGAAGTAAAGGTACGTCACCTGCCAATTTAATATAGTTAATCTCATAATTCATCTTCTCAAAAGGAATTGTAAATGGAAAACTAATAACCCTTTCCAGAACGACTTTAACATCTCCACTCCCACATATAAATAATCCCCCGTGAAAATTGAATTTACTAATAACGTGCAAGCCAATTATATGGTCCCAATGAAAGTGGCTTAATAACAAAAAAGTTGGTTTGCTAAAATTAACATACGTATCCAGCTTGACTATGCCACTGCCCGCACCAAGTATAATTATATAAGAACTAGTTTCAACCAAAACACATGTAGTGTTGCCTATCGATGAATCATACCAACCATTTGTTCCAACAAAGACTATCTTCATTGTGGAATTATATCAGTACTCCCTTTTCATTTAAACGTCCAAAGAGACTTAACAACGTTTTTTATTCCCAAGGTTTTGGAGTTATTTTGTGCCATGTTATCAATCTATCTTCTTCTAATTTTCTTAAACCGACCTCTAACTTGAGGCTTAGCAACAACGTTGATCTTAACCGGGATTTTATAATTATCAAGCCTGTCTCTGCAAAATTTTCTAATCCCCCGTTTGATATCAACAGCGTTAACATCATCTTTCAGCACCACATCTACAGCGACATTCTGTGCGGTGATAATATTATTTTCTCCATAGACCATACACTCAGCAATTTGGGGCATTTGAAGTATCACCGATTCAACTTCAATCGGCATTACTTTTTGGCCCCCAACATTTATTACATCGTTATTCCTGCCAATTATTCTGATATACCCGTCTTCTGTTGTCTCTACTAAGTCTCCGGTTTTAAACCAACCATCATCTGTAAAGCTCTCCATAGAGTAGTTTAGATACCCGAGTATTTTTGTCTTGCTCTTCAACCATAATTCCCCATCCATAATCTTATACTCTATATTCGGATCGTCTATTTTAAAAAAAGTGCTTGTTGACGACTTGCTGCTTGTTTTAGAAATCCCTGTCTCGCTGGTCCCAAAAGTCTGTAAAAATCTCACCCTTGGAAATACCTCTTTTAGCTTTTTGAGTAGACTCTCCGGCATAGGCTCAGTACCATAAGTGATCATTATCAGCGAACTCAAGTCATATTTGTTGTATGCTTCGCTAATCATAACCAAGTTTAAAAACGTCGGTGATGAGGGGAGGATTTGGATTTTGTGCTTCTCAATCAAACCGCATATATAATCAGCATCCCTATTCTCTGGGATTACAATAGTCCCCCCCATAGACAAAACATTAAAAAGTGTGTTTAATCCGCCTATATGATCGAACATTAAGAAAACCAAAAAAACCAACCCTTTTGGCCTCTTGTTTTTATATATATCCAGCAAATTATCTAAATCATGAACCATAGCCTTTGGCTTTCCAGAACTACCACTACTAAATAGTACAAGCCCTGCATGGTTATTGCTCTGCAATGTGGCTATAAAATTGTGTTTCTTGTCCTTTAGACCCGTTTCATTTACCCCTATTTTCCCATCTGATAAAGAAATTACTTTATCAACAAGAGTTTCTTTTACTCTTTCATCTATTTCCGATTTGATTTTAATGCCAATTGGAACAATTACGTTCTTATTATCCATCAGTGCTAGAAATAAAGCTATGGCATTGAAGGAATAATCAGATAACAACGCAGTTACTTCGCCTGTAATTACCCTATTAGCTTTAAGCATCCTCTTGAAATCAACTGTTGCCTTATATAAGTCATCGAAACTATACATTCCATCTTTTTGGATAACCGCTTGCTTGTCACCAAAAACTTCCAAGTTTTCTATTATCCAGTTCATTAGTGCATCACCCCCCCAAGATATATGATCTGCCCAGTTATAAAATTGCTCCTCTCATCGATCAAAAAATCTATCACATTAGCAATATCATCAAATTCGCCAAACCTTTTAATTGCCTGTTTCTGCAATAGAACATCTAATTTTCCCCTAGGTACATTCTTAATAAGGTCTGTTAGGACTGGCGTTGGACCCACTGCATTTACGGTTATTCCAAAATCCGCCAATTCTTTAGCAACTGTTTGTGTGAAATTAGCTATAGCTGCCTTGCTTGCCGCATATACCGCTTCACCTTCAAGCCTAAGAGGTGCGGCAACAGTCGTGAAGTTCACGATTTTACCGTGCTTCTGTTTCATCATTATTTTACTAACTTCCCTAATAAATAAAAATGTCCCGAACATATTCGTTTGAAAGACTTTTTGTATAGTGCTATAAGGTGTTATAAGGATATGATTCATGGAAGCTATACCCGCATTATTAATTAAAACATCAATCTTTGTAAATTTATTTTTCACATCGTGGACCATATGGACTACTTCTTTTTCATCTGAAACGTCAAGTTTGTAATGGCAATAATTCTGATGCGTTATGCTCGATCCCCCTCTACTACAGCCATTTACAATATAACCCTTATTCAAATAGTACTCACTGAGTTTTCTCCCTATTCCTTTTCGAGTACCGGTAATTACAAAGATCGGATTCATAACCGAACCTCTTCATTTAAGAGTCTTATAATATAGTTCGCCAGGCTCTCAACCCTCCGAAAAGGAGAAAGTCTTTGACTCATGGCTCTTTCATCCGCAATTGTTATTTCTTTGCCAAGCTCATCAAGAATCTTACCCTCCACATCGATTATCAGTCTTATCAAGGCTAGACTGTCCAAATTTCCCTGTTTTCCGTATAGATGAGTCTTTGCTGTTGGTTTAACAAGTTCAGGGTTTTGTAGTTCTTCGTTTATTTCCTTTAAAGATTCAATAATGAAAGTAATAATTTTATCCTTCATATTTTCTTATCTTCTCCACAACTTTTATATATTTTTTGTAATCCCTTTTATATCTTGGTTTACTGCAATCGCCATAATACAAAGACCATGGTTCGTATTTCTTTTTACTTACTACTATACTCCCGGCAGCAAACGCAGTTCCTTCTGGTACATCACAACCTGGCAAGGCAACTGAATTAGCACCTATAACCACATTATCAGACATGTTTATGTCTCTAGCAACACCGCCGTACCGGAAATTGTCGGGAATGGTGGGCGAATCTAAAGATGGAATCAAATAATCGGACGTTGATGCATACAATTTGCATCTCGGTGAAATCCCAACAAACGATCCTATAATTACTTTGGAGTTCTTAGTAGACAGCAAACAAAAAGGCCCTATATACGAAAAGTCACCAACCTTTACATTTCCGTTAATATAAGTGTAATCATCAATTATTACATTGTTCCTGACAATCTCGACACTCGCAGGATTTACGATGTTAACTATCTTCCCCACCTTTACATTTGACCCAAGATATTTCATATCCTTTAAGTCGAAAAATAAATTACCTTCCATCGTTAAGTCGAAATCTCACGGACTATGTAATACTGTGAATAAGAACCGTCTTCACTACTATTCCACGAAGGGTAGAACCTTTGCGGGAATACCAAAGACCGTTTTGTTTTTTGGTACATCCTTCATGACTACTGACCCGATGCCCACTTTCGCGTCATGACCTATTTTAATATTTGGCAATACTGTTGCACCTGCACCGACCCACGCGTTTGATTCTATATAAACATTCCCACATACTGTTGCACTTGGGCCGATTTCCACACCATCTTCTAAGACAGAATCGTGACTTACAACCGAGTTAAGATTGATTATGCACTGTTTGCCTATTACAACGTTTCCTGAGTCAATTATCGCTCCTGCCAATATCTGTGTTCCCAGCCCAATTATTGCGTCTTCCGCTACTACCGCAGAAGGGTGAGCGAATGTGATGGGTGTTAAACCTTCCTTTATTAACCTGTCATGCAGATTGAGTCGAACCCGTCCATGAGGATTACCTATCGCCAAACAAAAACCGATGTTTTCCCTGTCTTTACCTTCAAGCCATGCCAAAAATTTGTCATATCCGCAATAAATGGGAACATCAGGAAACGGTGACTTTAAGTTTTTGGTATCATCAAATACAGCAACCACTTTAGCCTCGTAATATTCAATGACTGGTTTCGCTTCTTTGGCGGCGCCTGTGCTTCCCCAAAGAATCACTTTAGGAGGGATTTTGTTTATATTACTTTTCATCTTGAACACTCTCTCCCCGGGTGTCTTAAATCAATCCCGTGAAAACAAAAGGTTACATGTACGGCCCATCCGATATTGTTGCGGAAAATTATTCTGATCGTATTCTTGCTCCGAAGCGCTCTTGAATATAAGTGAATAGCCATTTGCAGACATTACCTCTATAATCTCGTTAACATTAATAAACCAATACGCCAACGTCATTCCTGGCACGTTCTTTTGAGCGGTGGCATAAGTCGGTACATCACCGACGGAGAGCCTGACAAACAGAAAACACTTGGCCTTATAGGCGCATAGAGTTCTTATCAGAGCGGCATAATCTTCTATATATTGTAACACACTAACCATGTGGATAATATCTATGTCAGATAGATCAGTAGGAATTGAGCTACAAAAATGAATTCGATTGTCCTTTGCAAAGAGAAGACTGCACTCTTTACACATTTTTTCAGTCTCTATGACATAGTAATCAATCGATTGACATGCTACAACGCTGCTTATAAGATGTATGTAATCGATGCCCATACCGCCCCAAAAATCTAATACCCTGATCCTTCTTGAATCTTTACCCACAATAGAGGCTAATAGGGGGAGTAGACTTTGATCACCTGTCACTCTCGTCGGAACAGTTCCACAATTTCTTAAATCGGTAAAAGCTGCCTCAGTTTTGGCGCGCGTAATCTGAACCCAACTAGGCCCACCAAGATTCTCGCCGGCAATTGGGACATCTCGGTAATGTTTGTAAATCCCTTCCCAGATATGATGTCCTGGACCGGGGGATATGTGCCTGCACCTTCTGTAAATATCAAGGAGTATGGGTGGACTTACCCATCTAACAATCTTCTTGAGGTTCATTTCTGCTTACTTTGTTGTTGGCCCTTGCAGCCAGTCATAACCAATCGACGGATCATCATGAGGGATACGGCCCTCTTCCGAGAGATCATACACACCGGATGTCATGTAAAATACATGTGCCGGGCCATTGATGCATTTGTAACCATGCGCCACCCCTGGTGGAAGGCAATATACACATGCCGCTTGGTTATCACCCGCCAAGAACTCCATGGTTTTACGATAGGTAGGTGAGTCAGGGCGACAATCATGCAAAGCAACCTTCAACAATCCACAAGCCACATACGTCCATTGTGTCTGAACTTTATGGGTATGCCAGGCTTTGACCACACCCGGGTAAACTAAAGAGTGACTCCACTGGCCAAAGCCCTCGGTGAAAAAGTCATCGCTCACACGGATGATTTCGCGAAAAAAGCCGCGCTCGTCGGTGTGAGTAACTAAATCTTTGAGCACCACGCCACTAATCATACGATTCGCCCTGGAATGCTCGAACGGCTGCTATCACCTGTTGTAAATCCGACTCTCCGAGTTCCGGGTACATCGGCAGCGACAGCACTTCTCGCGCTGCCCGTTCCGTTTCCGGTAAACTGTTGCTGCCGGGCAGCCGCCCCTTGTATGCCCGTTGCAGATGAACGGGCACCGGGTAGTGTATCAACGCATCTATGTTCCGTGCCTTAAGAAAAGCCTGAAGCGCGTCACGCTTAGGCGAGCGTACCACGTATAGATGGTAAGCGTGTGTGGCATCCGGTCGGCGTTTTGGCGTACCCAGGCCCGTGCCTGCTAAGGCTTCGTCGTACACAGCAGCCAACTGTGCCCGTGTAACATTTTTGGCATCCAGGTAGTGCAACTTTACACGCAGCACTGCGGCTTGCAACTCATCCAGTCGCGAGTTCCAACCGCAGATATGGCTGACATAGCGCTCGGCCCAACCGTATTCCCGTAGCAGGCGCGCCTGACGGGCCAGTGCGGGGTCATTTGTCACTATCATCCCCCCATCGCCTAACGCGCCCAGGTTTTTAGTGGGATAAAAACTGAAGCAGGCGATGTCCCCCCACGCGCCGACGCGTTTGCCGTGGTACATCGCGCCGTGGGCCTGCGCGCAGTCCTCGATCACCCGCAAGCCGTATGCGCGTGCGATAGACAAGATCGGCTCCAGGTCAGCAGGTTGTCCGTAAAGATGAACAGGAATAATCGCTTTAGTTCTTGGAGTTATGACGAGTTTTAGCTTGCTGGCATCCATCGTGTAAAAATGAGGTTCAATATCTACCAATACCGGCGTTGCCCCTGCCAATTGGATCGCCGCCACTGTTGCCACAGCGGTGTACGACACGGTGATCACTTCGTCGCCCGGCCCTATGTCGCAGGTACGAAGAGCCAGATGCAGTGCCTCGGTCCCACTACCCACGCCGATGCCGTAAGCCACACCAATATACATCGCAAACTCAGTCTCGAAGGCTTTAACCTCTTCCCCTAAGATGTACCAGCCATTGTCCAGCACCCGCTGGAGGGCTGTGTCAATCTCATGCTTATGAGCCTGATATTGCGCACGGGGATTGCTGCAGAGTATCATTCAATAACCTGCACCTTGGGAACATAGACAATCCATTTGCCGCCTGCTGCTCGGAAGGGTTGTTCTTTTGTCATTATTTCTTCGGCGTGATTCCATCCAAAAAGCAAAGCATAATCAGGGTAATTGGCTTTAAAATCATCATAGGGGCGGATTGGTATATGGGCACCTGGACTATACTTGCCTTGTTTAATAGGTGTGGTATCACTAATATACTCCAGAATATCCTGCGTTATGCCACAATAGTTGATAATCGTCGTACTCTTGGATGTTGCAGCATAACCAACAACGCGCTTACCTTGTTGTTTTAAGTCGTACAGCAAAGACATTAATTCATAACGGGATTGCTCAATTTTTCTACGAAATGTGTCAAATGTAGACGGCTTCTGCAAGCTAAGCTGATATTCTTTTTCCTTCTGAACTGCTACTGCCAGTGAAATCGGATACACACCCCGATGTGCAATAAAATATCGCATCGATCCACCATGGACATTCTGCACTTGGACATCAACAACCTCAAGATCATACAGAGAAAACAGGTAACTGATAGATGTCAAAGTGAAATAAAAAGCATGTTCATCATAAATTTGATCATATGAAATCTTTTCTATAATATCACCAAGATAGGGGTCCTCAAAAATAACAATCCCCTTTGGCTTCAGGAGAATCCTAATTCCTTCAACAACTGAGTGAAGATAAGGGATATGACACATTACGTTAGCCGCGAGAAATACGTCTACTTGGCCATATTCCTCGACAATCTTGTGGGCTATTTTTTGGTCGAAAAATTCGCATATTGTATGAATACCCTTATCCCGGGCAATTTGAGCAACATTCGCAGACGGTTCAATTCCAAGGTGACGAATGCCATGCTTTGCAAAATGTTGGAGCAGAATGCCGTCGTTACTACCAATTTCGACAACCAAAGGGTCGGGTGACTGCAGATATTTTTTTATAACCATCTCTGCGAATTTTTGGAAATGCAATCCCATGAAAGCTGAAGTGGAAGAGAAAAATGCATAATCTTTATGGAACATTTTTTCGCGGTTTACAATTTCTGCAAGCTGAACCATAGTACAATTTGGGCAAAAACCTACTTTCAATTCAAAGAAATATTCATTGTTAAATTGATCCTTCGTTAAAAAACCGTTTGCTATTGGCATCCTACCAAAAGATATAAAAGGGTATATCTCTTCATTGCATATCAGGCATTTTGACATTAGGTATTTCTCCTTTAATCACTTCCCAAAGCTTGTTTTGATACAATTTTAATCAGAGCTTTCTTTTATACATAGTAATTATAAAGAAATCAATCACATGTGTCAACATCACATGTGTACATTTATAAGGTAAGGCAATTGATCTGTCCCATGAAAATTGGTAAGAGCTACTGGGGCCATCCGAAGAAGGAATCGCCTTAAGGTTGCAGGATTTGGATCACTGGGGAATACAGAAGAGGGATGGAATAAATTAGTGCGAGTATCTCTTCTGAAATGGTATAATAGCAAAAAAAACCTCAATTCCGTGATGGAAGATAAAAAGGCTCAGTGATATATTTATCTAATAAAATCAGAAAGAAAATTTGAGGAGGGAAACCAATATGTCTAAATCTAAAAAGACCAAAAGAGTAGGTCAAGACAAAATGATTCCTTTGAGCCCTCAAAAGAAGTGGAAAACCTTTCCATTTCATCATCTGATTGCTATTGCATTGATTGTCGGAGTGGCATTGGTGGCCTATTCCAATACGTTCTATGTCCCCTTCACTTTCGATGACCGGCCCAATATCGTTAATAACCCTAATATCCAGATCAAGGTATTTACTTGGGATCGATTGGAACAATTTGTCAAAAATACTTATAAGACCAACATTCGAGTTATTTCTTTATTTACTTTTGCACTCAATTACTATTTCGGGGGATTCAATGTTTTTGGCTATCATCTCGTAAATTTAATCATCCATGCGGCCTCTGGAATCTTTTTATATTGGTTCCTTATTCTAACATTTAATCTCCCTTCTCTAAAAGAAAGATATGGGTCCATTTCGTATAAAGTGGCCCTCCTTACGAGTTTAATCTTTATTGCCCACCCCATTCAGACCCAAGCAGTCACTTACATCGTCCAGAGGATGGTAAGCATGGCTGGAATGTTTTACCTCCTTTCTCTGGTCCTCTACATCAAAGGAAGAATATCGACCGGCGGTGGGCGGATTTTTTATTTTGGTGGGACGGTAATTAGTTATTTGTTAGGAGTTTTTTCAAAAGAAAATGCGGGAATTCTCCCTTTATTTGTTGTCCTATATGAATTCTATTTCTTTCAAAATCTCTCTTTGACCCCGAAGGGGAAGAAGGTCCTTATGGGACTGATCATCGCTATCCTCATTCTTGGAGCATTTGGGCTTCTCGTCGGGGCTAAGCAATATATCATCCAAGACATCATTGTTGGATATAAAACTCGAACTTTTACCATGTCCGAAAGAGTGCTTACCCAATTTCGAGTTGTCCTTTACTATCTGACCCTTCTTATTTATTTCCCCCAATCCCGACTTAACTTGGATATCGATTTTCCAATATCTAAGACGATCCTGGATCCACCGACGACTCTGGTTTCTATTTTAATTATTGCAGGACTCATTGGTTATAGCATCTGGACAGCCAAAAAGAGGCCGATACTTTCCTTCTGTATTTTATGGTATTTTGGTAATTTGGTGATTGAATCATCGATCTTTGCCTTAGAGATGGTATTTGAGCATAGACTTTATCTCCCGTCTGTTGGTCCTTTCCTCCTTTTTACTCTAATGTTTATAAGGGGGGTGGAAAAATTGAATTCGAAGGTTTTATTAATAAAGAAAACTGTGATAAAGGCAGGATGAATAAAGTCCTTGCGAAATCACACTTTATTTAAAAATCTTGCGGGACAGAGTATTTGCCAAAGTATTTGCCAAATCTGGATTGATCGTTTTGAGGATTTTATATTGCTCCAGGGCTGAGCTTCGATTCCCAATTATCAAATAGGCTAAACCCAGGGAAAAATGTGCCTCCGCATAGCCTGGCTTGATCCGTAAGGCCTCTGTATAATGGGCAATGGCCTCCTGATTCTTCCCCTGACCGAGTAGGGCAATTCCCAGGTTGTTATGGGCCTCCGCATAGCCTGGCTTGATCCGTAAGGCCTCTGTATAATGAGCAATGGCCTCCTGATTCTTCCCCTGACCGAGTAGGGCAACTCCCAGGTTGTTATGGGCCTCCGCATAGCCTGGCTTGATCCGTAAGGCCTCTGTATAATGAGCAATGGCCTCCTGATTCCTCGCCTGACGAGCCAGAGCATTTCCAAGGTTGTTGTGGGCCTCCGCATAGTCTGGCTCAATCCGTAAGGCCTCTGTATAATGAGCAATAGCCTCCTGATTCTTCCCCTGACGAGCCAGGATAACTCCAAGGTTGTTATGGGCCTCCGCATAGTCTGGCTTAATCCGTAAGGCCTCAGTATAATGGGCAATGGCCTCCTGATTCTTCCCCTGACCGAATAGTGCAACTCCCAGGTTGTTATGGGCCTCCGCATAGCCTGGCTTGATCCGTAAGGCCTCTGTATAATGAGCAATGGCCTCCTGATTCCTCCCCTGACCGAATAGTGCAACTCCCAGGTTGAGGTGCGGTCGTTCCTTGTTTGGAGACTTTTTTACACAATCCGTCCATAGGTCAATCTCACTATTCCAAATTCTATTCCTCCAATAAGTTTCTGTCGTAACAAGAAGGATCACTAAAAAAGAGAGGATGACCTCCACAAGATTGGGTTTCAGTCTTTTTATCATGCTTTCTATTTGTTGTGCATTAGAGAACTGATTGGTGCAATTAAAGTGTGATCCTTCGATTGACTTAGGATAAAATCCTGGAAATATTGAAAGATAGTCTTTTTTGTTAAAAAAGGAAGCCATTTAAAAAATTGTTTTAGCATATTTTTAGGTAACACTGAGGGTGATTTCTGGTTTTCAATTATAAGAATTTTATACCAAAAAGGAGGTTTATGCAACCACAGGGCTAAATGTGATTACCTTAATCTGTAAGTCCATCCTGTACCAGGTAATGTGGGTAGTAAGGAGCTTCACTTTTATTAGAATCGAAAATATCTATTTCACTTTTTTAGGTTTGGGTAATTTTTTCTGTGGGTATTCAGCCAAAGATCAATTGCTCAGGTTTTTGTTGCAGCATGATGTGATTATTTTAGACATCAATGGTGTGGATATTAAGGTCACGATTTAGAGATAAAGAGAAAATTGATATGATAGACCCACCTTTCATCCCCATCCACCGGACCGGGTTTTCAGGTACGATCTTAGTAAAGAACCTCGCCTACAGGGCGGGGCTTTAAAACCTAAATTCTTTAAACCCAAAACTTCGATCCCGAAATCGTAGATCCTGAATTCGTTAGACCCTGAACTTGTTTCAGGGCAAGGTTCAGGACCTGGTTCGGGATGACAAAAACGAGTATCAAACCCATATTGTCATGCTGAACTTGGTTAAGCATCTAATAAAATCAATGAACTGAGAGACCCTGAAACGACCCGTGAAACAAGTTCAGGGCAAGGTTCAGGGTGACACAACGGGGTCTTTTTCAGAAATCTCAAAAGGAGAGCAAGGGCTTTACTGCGGTAACGACAAAATTTGTTCCCTCCTGCCGTGTGATAATGTTTTTGAAACCGATCGCCACAAGTTCCTGCTTCATTGTAGCCTGAGTATATGAATATTTGTGACAGAAGAATTCTGGAAACCTCTTTCTTGAAGATGGGTCTGCCTCTCCCTGCGGAATATCCTGTCCACCAAATAGGAGAGTGATCTTTTGTGGCATTGATAATTCTGTCGATGAGCATATGTGTTCAAAATCTGGCAGGCGCATTTCAAGTGTTCCACCTGGTTACCTTTTCCAAAAAAAAGGGCAGGCAATAATAAGCCTGCCCTTTTTTAACTCAAGAGGAATGTTTATTCTTTCCAGGTTATAGTACCTCCAGTCAACACAGGCAACGATCTTTTTGAGCCAGTATATGGGTCTGTCTGCAAGCAGTTCACATATACAGAATTTTGATCAACTGTTACCGTGAACTTTCCTGCATATCTCTTGGCGTCACCCATTGTTGCTATGCTCGTAGTAGAACCGCCTTCTACTATAATAGAGGTACCTGAGAAGTCAATTCTCTTTGTTGTCAGGGCAGCGATTGGGCCGAGACTGAGGTTTGTCAGACCTGTAATCGTCCCCTCAGTGCTTATTACATCAACAAATACATCTGCTGAGGTTGTTGTTGTATTGTTGAATATGCAAATTGTTGGCACTGTTGAGTTTGTGGATAAATGGGGAACGATTGCCTGATAGCCGTCAATAGTCCAGCCTCCCGCACTGGTAGACGCAAGGTAAGTGAAACTTGCAGGATATCCTGTTTTCCCCGTTCCCGTTACTTCTACAGTAAAGCTTCCTGTATTAATGATAGTGGTACCTGTCATGGTAAAGGTAAAGGTCAAAGCAACCGGAAATGCTCCTGCGGTTGTAAAAGTAAAGGGCCACGCCCCGCTGGCATACGTCAGCGTCGTAGGTCCAATACTTTCCTTGACTGTGCTTATTGCGGTCTGGTTTGTGCCCGTTATCTTAAAGATGACGGAAGCTATATGAGTGGTCAAGTTAGGAAGAGCCAACATAAATGGATTTGTTCCACTTGCAGCTGTCGGTGTAAGAACAAGTGTGTCCGTCAAAGTGCCATCATTAAACTTTAACCGCGAGTAAGCAACCCCGACTATTTTTGCTATCTTAGTCACTGCGTAAGTTTGTGACATAACATACTTACCTAAAGTTACCGTCGTTGTTGATATGTTTGCACCACCGCCGCCGAAATTAATGGCCACAGTAACACTAAATGTACCATTAACGGCAACATCAGAACTGGTTGTGGGAGGTAGGGCAACCTTAATACCCAGGGAATTCACAACATCAGCTGCTACAATTACAGCATTATTGGTGGCATCCACAACCATATATCTTCCACCCGATACAAGGGTCACACTTGTGAAGGTTATCTTATTTCCCGATACAACCCCGAGCGTGCCTGCAGTCACTACAGGCAACTCTATCGGATTCGCTACACCACCAGTAGTATTGGCCATAACAGTCCCGCTAGCGGTGATAGTGGTTGCATCAGTTATGGCCGCCGACAGGAATCCAAGTTTATAGAAACTCGTTGGTGTACCGACCAAGAGCGAATTATTAAATGTGACCACAACGTCAAGTACAGCGCTCGCCGGTGATGTAAAAAAGAACATCCCTGTATTTGCCTGATCGGTTGTTTGATATGTCGTTGTGCTCAAACCCTCATATGGGATGCCCCATGTTATACCCGTAGTAGAAGCACCCATATTCCTCGTCGTCACCGCTGCCATCGCACCAGTTGCCATCAGACCCATTACAACCATACCTAAAAGTAAGATTTTTAAATATCTCATCATTTTTTTCCTCCTCTTTTAATTTCATTTACGCCCCTGCCTACCGAGCAGGCAGGCATAAAGGGCTACATTACCTAAATTCCTTTAACCCATTTTCTTTCTTCGATTCTTTCTTTCATAATCCTTTTTGCATCACCTCCTTCTTAAGATTTTGTTGGTCCTTTTCCCTGATTCTGTCACTCAGGTCCCCGCAATCTGTCATTATCACCCCCTTTTTTAGTAAATTATCTCTGCACTGCATTCCAATGAATTATTCTGGGCTTCCTTAATTTATCCAATCATTTAACACACTAAAAATTCTTTGTCAAGAGAAAAATTTTAGAGCCACTGAAAAAATCATTGGGCCTCTCTGATTAGTTAGAAAATAGCTTCTTTAAATCCCTCCCAACCTCCCTCCTTCGACAGGCTTCCTTCGACACGCTCAGGATGGTAAGCATGCCGAACCATTTGCCAAAGGGAGGAGTAACCATCCCCCTTTGAAAAGGGGGATAAAGGGGGATTTTCCTGGTTCGAGGGTGGCCAAAAGGCCATGGGCAATTACTCCGATTTTTCAGAGATTTCTGGGCTTTTTCAGAAATCTCAATTTTGGGCGCCTGAAGGAACCTATTTTGTCACCCTTGGCCTGAATTTGCCCTTGACCTTGTCTATCCAGAACATCCACTCCAACCAATTAATTTTTAACGTGCCCCCTTCCGACAGGCGGGACGCCTGTTCTACTCATTATTTGATCTTCTCAATAAATTCCTTTGCAGCCTTAAGAGCGTCTTTCACAATATTAACGTGTCCCAAAAGACCTCTGTAATAACCCGCGATATGGAGTTCATCATAAAGCCTTTCAAATTCCCTTACGAGCTTACCATCACGGACCGCTAAATATTTTTGCATAGCCCCCCTGTAACCATCAACGGACTTCGGAAGTTCTTTTTTGCTAAATCCCTTATTGATCAGATACTCATCTACGGCCTTTAGCACCGCAAGGTATGCTGTTCCACAGGCCTCCTGAACATGTTTGATATCAGCATACCTTCCGTCTTCTATAGGGGCCTTTTTCAATATTTCTTTTGCATTCTGCAAATACCTCAATGCTTCTTTCATTCAAAGTCCTCTGTATCATGCCTTATCTGATCTTTCTTTGCTAACTGATTAATCATCTTAGAGAATAACTTTGTCACCCCCACCCCCACCCTCCCCCGTCAAGGGGGAGGGGAATAAGGTTGAGTCTTCCTCCCCCATCGAAAGGGGGAGGGGAATAAGGTTAAGTCTTCCTCCCCCGTCCCCGCCATAATTCAGCGGGATCTTCGACAAGGGGGAGGGAAATGGTTTGGTAGCATTTTCATTCTTAGTGGTTGACGTAACCATCATGCGCAATGACATTAATTATAACACTTTAGTTTTTTGAAAGAGGTCTGATCAAGATATCATAGTATCTCAAATCCCCCTCAATCCCCCTTTTTCAAAGGGGGAAGTATTTCTCCTCCCTTTGGCAAATGGTTCGGC
>Ga0315285_10000808_pt1 | contig 32619 bp, 28 predicted proteins | sample YL17G09_36_MG_FD_203698 | JGI IMG/M metagenome (GOLD analysis project Ga0315285, IMG submission 203698) | Sediment microbial communities from Yellowstone Lake, YNP, Wyoming, USA - YL17G09_36 | ecosystem: Environmental > Aquatic > Freshwater > Lake > Sediment | place: USA: Wyoming | collected...
ACTAGACGGATGTCCGATACAATGCCGATGTCTCTCCCTGCGTAAGCCTCACAGAAGAACCTAAGAAGGAGTGGGTTTCGACACTTCTCCAGTGCCTGTCCTTCCAAACGGCCTTTGATCTTGTAGTGGTCCGTGTATCTACGTAGCGCTCCGGCTCTCCCGGAATATTCAGGTATGGTAAACTTATACATGCGGTTGCGGATTTTGGCAAACTCATAGTTGTCCCAATCCGGACCTTCAAAAAAGGCCCAATAGATATCCCGGCACGTTACCACGAAGACCACATCGTGTGATGCCCACCGGGCAAGCATCGATAGTATCTCTGTCTTCATGAGGTCGGGAGATGGACTTTCATTGATACCATCGATCAAAACGATGACTTTACGCCCGTGGTAACGGGCGAGATATTCCACGTCGTCCAAAAACGCAGTTTCCGGAGAGATTCGCTCCGAAGGGTAACAGCTCCCGTAGAGATCTTGTAGATAGTCACAAAGCCCCAATGTGCGGTTCAACTGGATCCCCTGGCGAACAAATAGTACCGCATGTTCCCTGGAGTATTTCTCCGCAAGATGACATACCAGATTGGTCTTCCCGGAGCCTGCACGCTCTACGACCAACACGAGATTCTTCCGCAACACCTTTTCCTTTAGTACTTCCTCTATGACTGCCGCAGCCTCGCGCTCAACGTAAAGATGGGAATAATACTTAGGTCCCACTGCCCGAAGTTCACGGTCGGTAATATGAGCCAAATTCCTAACAAGCTGAAACCACTCTGTCTCGCGAAAGACTCTGGAACTTTTGGTGAACCACAAGAACTTTCTGCTTGGCCACACCTCAATCTTTACATCCAGTAGCTCCCTGAGTGAAATCCTTTGTTTCAGAACAGCATTAAGGTCTCGGCTATCGGACAGGAGCATCACCACATCGTCGCCGATCTTACCTTCGACACCCTTCTCAAAACCTGCAAGACACATGAAGTAGCCTCGACAACGAGCCCTTCGTAGCTTCGCGGCAAAATGGTCGGCCTCAGCCGACGAAACCTTCCTTCGAGTCCATTTGACCTCAAGAAAGTACCGCTTACCCCTATGCACAAAGGCTCCGTCGATCTGATCTCCATTAAGCTTGAAGGGACCGCTTGAAGCCATACCTGCGTCTGCAAACAAAGCGTACATCAACTGCTCAAGTCCATACCCTCGCTCCTGTTCCTTGCCAGGCGGTAGTGCTTTCAGCTTCTCGTACTCACGCCTTAGATTCCGAATGATCCCCATAGCTTCTCTCAATGCAACTTATCTCGGATCCGAAAAAGATCTGGTGCCAAATGTAAGGTGGCTCGCCGCAACACATTTGACAGCACGAGTTCCCGGTAGCGGGGGTATTTTAGTCCCTGCCCGCTGCTAACAGCCAGTTGTGAGCAACACCGGTACCCACACAGGGTGAACCAAACCTGCTATGATCAATTGTAACTGCTCAACCCACCGGTGACAACACTTAGATTGGAATGGATCCATTTTTTTCACAAGTCAATGTGAAGCAGACTGAATATGTGTGATCCACCAGCCCAGTCAGCATCGTCCGACGTGAATACATTCTGCGGGGGCAGTGGAGTGCCTTGGGAAAGCGTTGATTCCTTAATGAATCTGGTATCAACAGCACACACAAAGCTGCTGCTGGCTTACCCTTACTTTCCTCAATCGATGCGACTTTGTGTCTGGGCGAAAGGATTTATGGCGGGGGAGCGTTTAACAGGCACGACTTGGGTAATTCCCACCCAATAACTCCATTTTATGATGGATCCGTGGATTCTTAACAGAGAGCTTGGGAGCAGGTTAAGGAGAAATTGAACCTCCGGAAAACCAGCAGATGCAATAAACCTATCAGCACTCTCATTACTTCGTACGAACGCCATAATATACAGTAGGCGGGATGTGGTGAATACCACTTCTTCAGCACCTCTTGAGAATAAATGTGCTTCACCCCGCCCCTGCCTCTCTGTTTCCGCTTGTAGTTTTTGGACCGCACAATCGGTAACCACAAAGTCGGCGGTGTGAGCGATTTCAAGCGCGTGCCGTAGATGCAGGCGAGTGTTGGTGGGCGATGGAGGCAGAACCATGCCATCTGTAATCTTGACACAGGCATAAAGGTGTAGAATTCACACCAATTCTGAATCTTTAGAGGGCCAGATACAATGGTGTGTCTCCATTTTCATCTACCCAGTGAAACCAATTATCTTTGTTGAGAGACCAGTCACTTAGACCAAAAACTTGCCGATGGGACAAGTAAAAAGTTAATGGCGTTTAAGATTAGAAGTCTTAGTAACCCACATCTGCGTTACCTGATCATAATTAAACCACAGAATCAAGGAATTTGGCTGACCCCGATAAGTCCATTCAACTGTCTGTATGCCAGAAGGAACCGCTACCCCGGAACCCCAAAAGTTTATGTGGAATGCCTGGGAGCGTTGATAAAACTCTGTTGTATAACTAAAGGAAGTCATCATATCAGGACGCATTGAATAAACCAGATCAGGTGGACCTAAAAGGTCTTTGACTAAACTACTGGATTGGCCTGCTCGTATTACATGGCCTTCGAAATTTGTTGATAACAAGGCATTTGACTCACATCCTGCCAGTAACTCAACCAACACTAACACTATTGTCACAATTAGCTTTTTCATTTTGCTGTCCTTTCAATCAAGATGAATCGAGACTCGACAACCAGGGCGATCTGTGCTGAAACCGGTCAGACTTGATCAACCGGATTGTCGCGGATATCACGCAGTCGTTCTACACGCTGCCGATCCTGTTCGGATCCCCACCGACCGAATCCGAACAGGGACTTGCCTCTTTTCTCCAGGGTCGTGATGCATCGGTTGATCTCCCTGCTAGCCCAACGTTGCCTGCTGGCAATAATCCGATCAGCTTGCCGGCGGGCCTCTGCTTGGCTAAAGGCTACGTAGCCGACCACTAGTATTAGCAGCGCTACAATACATATCAGGTCTATCATATCGTTTCTCCTTCGAAGTGATACTGCTTGTTGTATCGGCTGTCTCACCGAGCTGGAAGGTAAATCTGATACTGACTCAGCTAAACAAGGCAAACCTCACGCCGCAGAACTGGCTTTTCCTTTGCGGCCTGTTGTCGGATCTGGAAAGAAAGAATGTTGCCACGGTAGCGACCTTAGCCAGCGATATCAGATTCATTCGTGACAGCCGTTCGGAACCTTCGTCCAAGGGCACACACAGAACGTCCGGGGCGGTCGTAGGTTCGAAATGCTCCCCCGCTATTAACCCCTGGAGATGAACCCAGGTCCCTTTCTGTTTATTGCGATCCTTTGGCTTACAATCCGAGTCGCGTCCACATCGACTTCAATAACGAGGTGACGTTCACATTCCTCGCAAAGGATGGGGGCGAGATCGGCGGGTTCGCCGCGGACATGAATGGGCTGCAGTTCTCGGCAAACAAAGTCAAGTAGCTTGGGTCAGCTCTGATGCCCCAGGTTCTCCAGGAAGTCCCACCCTCCGGCGGCGTGATAGAGATCGGTGATCTCGCTGGGCCGCATCCAGACGACACGATCGCGCAGATGCTTGCCGATCCGCTCCACCACCTTTGTGAACGCCGACCAGCCGACGCCCTTCGCCGGGTTCAGCCCCTGCCAGTGAGAGTACCAGACACAGTAGGGCGCCCCGGACTGGACACGACGCACAATGATGCCGGACTTGCCGTCCTCCGCAATATAGTAGTCGGGGTCAACTCGCTTCGGGTTGTTCTCCCAGATGCCGAAGTGGTCCCCCGCGTTGGGCATCAGGTCGTAGACGCCATACGCCCCATCGCTCGCCTTGCGGTGAATGGCGTCATCGCTCTCGCTGGAATCGAAGAAGCACGGGACGGTGCGCCCGCGGAACTTGCCTTCCTTGGCCAGATTGAGCAGGGCTTGCCACATGGCGGGGTTCGGCTCGCGATGGCCGCTTGCCCGCAGCTCGGCGTACCGCCGCGTGCAGGCGTCGCAACTGCAGCCCGGCCAGGTCAGTCCCGTGAACCGCATGCCGGCGCGCTGCCCCTCCGCAAGAATGCTCGCGAAGTACTGCTGGTACTGCTCCACGGTGATTGCAGGCTCGTACAGCCACAGACCCTCGTGGACGGCGCCGTCTTTCTCGCGACTGGCATCGAAATCGAACAGGCCTTTGTGCGTCATCAACTCCATGTGCGTGCCAATGCCACATTCCCAAGCTCGCGCTACTTGCTTAAGGAACGCCTTTTCCTCTTCGTTCGGGTTGCGGGACATGCTGCGCCCGCTCATGCCGAGGATGGTGCTGGATTCACCGGCAATGCCCTGCTTGGCGCAGTAGTCGAGGAAGATCTCGAACGCCTTGGCCCCGGCTACGCGAGGACTCGTGTCGTCGCAGTAGAACGACAGGATCATCTTGCGGTTTCGCCGCTTGCCGTCACTTTCCGCACAGACCCAGCTTGATCGTCCCAGCGCCGCAACCACCGTGGAAGCGGCAGCAACGCCGAGAAACCGCCGGCGAGTGCAGCATCGTCTTGTAGTTGTCATCGTACATCCTCCAAAGGTACGCACGGAGAGAAATGCTCGGGGATACGCCTTTGCCATGCAGAGCGAAATTCGGCGATCTGCTTTCTGCTTGCCATATGCTGACCGATTGTACCGCCATCTCACGCGGAATGCCAATGGCGATCTGCCTCACCGGTGCCGGCCACCGAGCGCATCAGCTCTCGGTACATGGCGGCGTACTGGCAGACCATTTCGACTTGGAGCGATTTGACTCGCGTCAGCGGATGCACGTCGCTTTGCAGGACCTGGTCGACCATTCTCCGAACGTCCAAGTCCCGGGTGTGAGCCACTTGAATATACTACCAGCAACCATATCTCCGAGACCTTTTTGGTAGTTGTATTGCGAGTCCTGGGGATCAAGATCATAGTCGAAGTTGTAGTCTCCAACTGCTATCACAGGGAGTGTCTGTTGCTCGGCCCACTCTCTCAGTTTCTTGGCCTGGTCGAGTCGTCTGTGGTCAACACCCGTACCCTGGTAGAGGTGGTTCACCATAAAGAAGAATTCCCGGTCACTTACAGTGTGTTTGAGTTTCACAACCAGAGCCGAGCGGGGAGTCATGCTCGGACTGTACCAGTAACGATCCTGCCAACCTATCTCAAAACTGTCAAGTTTTGTGAACTGGTTCTTGTCGTACAGGATCAATAGCCGGTCTGCGCCTCCTGTTGTGCTGAGGATGGGTTCAAAACCGGATTCCACGTTCCAACTGATAACAGTAATTTCACTGTTGGCAGCGCGGGCGTGCGAGAAGGGCTCAGTGAAGCTAATCGATCTCGTGAAGGCCCGGCTGGACTCCAAGACCGACTCGTTCCTGGTGGAGCTTTCGAGCTTGGGGCTGCGGGATGTGCGGATCGCCGACACGCTTGTTCACGAACATGAGCGGATGCTGACCGACGGCTTTTACGCCGAGGTGACGCTGACCTACGACGCGGCCGTCGCGGAAGAAAAGCACGGCCGGCCGTTCGCCATCGAGAGCCTGCGGGCGATACAGCTTTCCAAGTCGGACGTACTGGAGACACTGAAGAAGGGCCGCGGGCAGTTCACGACCGCCGAGTGGAAGGACTTCCTCCTTCGCTCCATCGGCATAGAGCCGGCGGCGATGTCGGATTGGGCGAAGATGGTGGTGCTGTTGCGGATGGTTCCATTTGTCGAGCGGAACTACAACCTGGTCGAACTCGGCCCCCGCGGCACGGGCAAGAGCCACCTGTACCAGCAGATTTCGCCCTACTCCCACCTGATTTCGGGCGGTAAGGCGACGGTCGCGAAGATGTTCGTGAATATGTCCACCGGCCAGCGCGACCTCGTCTGCCTCTACGATGTGGTGTGCTTCACCATTCGCTTCTTGGCCAAAATTTCATGGACTGGTATTCCGGTTACCATTTATCTCCAGGTCCTAATAGCGGGAGACGTGGCATAATTGGGATTGGAAACCAAAGGAGCGCGGCAAACAGAAAAGAACCTGGATTTATCTCCAGGTCCTCAGACACGACCAGGCTAATGATGCAGAGCTAAAATCAGCAGTCTCAGCGCTACTGAGGTTCAATCAGGAGAATGCATAATAACGTCGCACATTTCTTGCCTGCTGTTCATGGGTTGTGGTGTTTGCAGGCTGTATAATTTGATGAATTTACGCCGTTTTTATACGCCAGGTTTTTCTGATAAAAAGTAATCCGAACAATTCTTCCAAATCCTTTTTCCCGTGTTCGGCTGGCAGGGTTCGCGGATTGCCGGTGTCCCGATTACCCCATTGACCAGAAACCGATACCAAGCAGGCGTTGCTTCGAGTCGTCGCATCCCAGTCCGTACGTAAGCTCACCGCTCCTGCCAAGGATGAAAACATCACTACGCCTGTAACACCAGCAGACGGCGGACGCCAGGTAGTTGTCAGAAACAAGCGTGGTATCGGGACAGACTCTGTGCCAGTTATGCCGTAGAAACTCGCCCGGTGCCTTTCCGTTTTTGAGTTGGTTGGGCATGACAAACTGCGCACAGAACATGAAGACTGTGGGGCCGATGACAAAATACGCCAGCTTCTTTCGAAAATTCGCTGCCCTGCTGGCACAAAGCAGAAACAGGGCATATGTCAGAAAAGCGATAGCCATAAGCACTACTTTCCACGTTTCTTGGTGGTCGTAGAGTCTGAAGGCAGCAGGCATTGTCGGGCTCAGAATTAGAAAAATCACAAGTGCTGCTACTATCACCGATAGGATATGCACGGCGACCATGAATTTCCGGCCGCAAAATACTTCAGCAAACCCGTACTCACGAGAATAGCAAGAGGATAGTTTGTTCATGATGCGCTTGGAAAAAGTGGTCAGAATATCTTTTGCCTAAAGCCAACCAGCTTAGTGGGATGATCGCGATCGTCAGGGAGCCCAATCTTTATTAAACTACCGATGTTACCGGCTTCGAGCGGAAGAGAGACAGGCTGGTCCAAATGATTTGTGGCGAGGTTCCGAATTTGTCTCAATAATTCGTGCTGCTGTTCTGGCGTGAAACCGAAGAGTGTCAATGGGATAGGATGCTCTTCATCAAACGCTGTAAAGAACACTTTCTGATTTTTTGACACAACGGTATCGTTGCCGAAGATATCCCGAGTCATCACGCCCCACATTTCGCGTTCGTGTTGCCACAGTGTTATCCGATATGGCCGGGTTACCCCGACAATGAAAGCTGCGTCTTTCGGGTCATCAAGGCGGAATGAATCCTTCGTGCTTTTTGCCAAAGCCGTGGGTTGGCGAGCCACTACGACGCTTAGTGTGAGCGCATCCACGCGTGAGTAGAGCGGTTGCGAAAGCCATCTTATCTGGTATTTGACTGCTTTCGTCGTGTTCTCCTGGACTGGCACTAAGACCGGAACCTGGTCCTGCGCAGGCGGGATCGAGAGCGTGATGTTCTCGACAAAGCGACCCGCGAGGTTGACCGATTGCATTCCGCGCTGAGTGATGCGCAAAAAATGACCGGCTGGATCGATATAAGTTGAACGCTGGTCAAGCTGTTGCTGAAGTTTCATGGTTGCTTCCGTATCAACTCCGCTGACGTAACCCAGCGTAGGAGTTATACCGGTCAATGCTGGCGGAACTGCGGCTGTTGCGGTGACCCCGGCATTAAACTTGTCGCTTGTTTTCCGGGTCAGGCTCCCAAAACTTACGTCGCAAAGTGTGACGGTGGTTTTGATATCCGTAATGCGGACGCGCATATCTTCGATAGCCCGCCGCATGTCATTCCAAGCGGCATCTTTCTGAACGTTTGGGTCTCTGTGCCCATTTAAGGCGAAGAATCTCCTCCAGAACTCCTTCTCCAATACAACATCGCCATTTGGCGGAAATGGAAAGGCCTGCAAGTAGAGATACGTGCTCACATATTCGATTCGGTCGAAAACAGAAGGACTATTGAGGACAGTCGAAAGGCTCAAGGCCACAGGTTGCTCAGACTTGAAATCCTCGATTAGGTTAGGCTCTGCTTTGGTCGGCTCTGCCTGTGCCTTTCCATCTTTGTCTTTCGTATCATTTCTCGCTGCGCCATGCACACTTACTAGAGATTTTCTATCGCGGCCAAAGATAAGAGACGGCTCTGATGGTGTAACCACTGCGTCGGCAATTATGACTATATCAGTTCCACCACGTTTGCTTTCCGCAGTTGGCGGTACTGTCCATTTTGTCAGCGCAACGCCAACCGGATAATCATTGCTGACCATGGATGGAAGGCCGTAGTGATCGATTGCCGGGGCTGGTTTGAGGCGGGAAGCTTCTACCAAAAGGTTGGGATGTTCGTAGTCGATAAAGCGAAGCATACCGTTTACACCATTCCTTACACCGTTGCGATTGCGGTCATTTTCTTCAAGTTTGAACTTATCGTAAAAGGCTTTTTCGACGAACAAAGCAGGTTTTGGCTCGTTTAATGGAATACCGTATTCCTCCGCTGCTTGGCTAAAAGTCATGTTTAGCAAGCCGATGGAAGGCTTCCACTCATTGGCGGTCATCATGGCCAGTTCCGAATTGAAGCGAGTGTTCCACCATTCGTATTGACTATTTTCTCCCTTCAGCCTATCTTCCATCGAGAGTGTCGGATAAACCTCGTATTTAGGCTGCTGAGAATCGCAACTGACGACGAGGTTGGAAACCAAGAGTACGCCGAGAATCCATATCAGGCTTCTTAAGAAGTGTTTGAAAGGCGTGGCCTTTGTTTGTTCGCTACGGGCGCAAGGCCGAGTCGTATTGGCACGCCATACATTATTTTGACGATTCATAGCTGTTCCTTTCGTCACTCCTTGCTAAAACCTATCCGAATAATCCTGAACAATGGAACGTAATTATGCCACAGGCAAAGTGAAGCAAGCTCAAATAATTCTCAGGTTTCTTTTCCCATTGCGTAAATTTCCAGAAATCTTAAACCTCTTTCGCAGGGCGAAAATGCGGAAAATCAAGCACAGAAACCTTGTTCTCCGGCCATATATCAGTATTCCGGTACCAGTGAGAATGCCAATATCGCACAAAAAAGCATCCTATCTATCTTCACATTAAGGAGGCGATTCAAAGTTGAAGAATGTTGACTATTTTTTGGTATCCAGGATTATATAACCGGCGATGAGTTGTCCCTAAGGGGGTACGATCTACCTTGCTATCGCTATCAAAGAGTCTTATGGGGGTTGGTGAGTTGCCTGGTACCCAAACAAAATGGTTTTTCCAAATTTTGCAGGTTTTTCTTGGAAAAACAGTCAACATTCAGCCGTTGGATGCGCCTACAAATTATAAAAGCATTCGTGGTCGCGAGCCCACGGTCTTAACCTAAGAATTAAGCGGCCACCGTCACCAGAGTACAGATGGGCCATACGCCCCAGTCAGCATTTGACGGGGCTAAGATCGAACTGACGCATAGCCTTTTTACTTTTTGGCGGCTTTCAACGGTTGGAAGAAGAACTTCCAAATAGTGAGCGCAAGCTTCGCATATCCAGAACGCATACCCAGCATGAGCAGGAAGTAATCGACAACATAAAAAACTATATTCAAGACAGGGAAGGGAGCTACAGTAACTGGTGCATCGGTATTGCCGGGGAACCCCACGACGTTGTTTTACATACTCACGCGGCACGCAGCCTTTTCTGGATGTACCAAGAGACCGCTTCGCCTGAAATTGCCAGAGCCGTCGTGGACCATTTGGTCAGTACAGTTGGGGTCGACGGAGGTGCTGGGAAACGGGGTTCAGATAACACGGGTAGCGTTGTCTACATATACAAGAAGGCGCATGGCTCCAATGACTGAACAATCCGTGTAAGTTGGCGTTCAGTCTCACCGAGGGCTCAAGTCGCCAAAGAGGCAGGTAACAAGCCGTTTGATTTTTGGCAACGAAAAATATGGCTTCGGTCAAATAACAGAGCAGAAGAAGGTCTGCTCTAAGGATAAGTATGTGGAAGCTGCAAACGTGATATTGGTTTAGATAGGAGAGCAAAAATGCCAATAGAAAGTTGCACTGAAGACACAATTGTCGTTGACTTACCCGCAGAGCAAGAAATGCGCACCGAGCTCGAGAGCCTTATCGAAACGGTGAGTCTTAGGGGCCGTTGTGACGTGGTAATCGATTTTTCCAGGGTTGATATCGTAACTTCTTCCAGCTTTTGCAGACTGCTGAAGTTGCGCAAGCTGTTGGCCGATCGTGGACATCGTCTTGTGCTCTGCGGTCTTGCGGCTAACACCAAAGGTATCTTTGCCATGATAGGACTTGACAGGGTCTTTGAATTTGTCGATGACAAATCCGCTGCTTTGAAATCTTTGCAGCGTGCCTAACGCTAAATGAATGTTAAATACGGTTCGCGCACAAAAAAGACCTGGATTTATCTCCTGGTCCTCAGATACGACCAGGCTAATGATGCTCCAATAAGTCCATTTTACGACGAGGCCGAAACCGCTGTGAAGAGTGTTATAGCGGCTTTCGGCAGGGGTGATCCGTTGTTCTTAATGGATGAGGGGAAATTCAGATCTGTTACCTGCAAATTATGAGTTTGTAGATCGTTCGCAGTTGGTGTGAATTTCGAATCTTTTAGTGTTTGCTAAGGAATATTACTAGAACAAAACCGTTTGCCAAATCCGTTGTTCGACGACTCTGGCAAAAGCCAAATTCAATTATCGTTGAATGGTAAGGACGGCTCTCTCTGATCAAACAAAATCGAGTATGCTCTCAAGTTTAGGAATGATACCCTTCTCACAAATTATGGCGATTGGTAAAGCTCCGACTTCCCTTGCGCGTTTGGAAGAACTTTTGACTTGCTCCACAAGCTTCTCGGCCTGATCCCTCTGAAATCCGCCAGGTACATGATCGATCTTTTTTTGATCATGTATTTGTTGCAGGACTTGGTCAAATTCTGCGAAAAGGTCGTTTGTCTCTACGGGGTGGTCATACCCATCTTTGTAAAGAAGATTGAGTTCAGCGAATGTTTTTTCAAGAACTGCGAGCTTATGACCAGTATCCAGCCAACGCCAAAGAAAGACAAGGACGTTTGTCTTCAAGATAAGCTGCAAGCGGTTGAGCCAAATTTCAAATTCATACTCTTGGCGGCTTCGCCAGATGACAGGTGCTATTTTCTTGGCCAGTTCCTGAATTTTCGATACTATCGTGGCTACTTGGCTGTCCGTGCAACCTACGTTGGCAGATACGGCAAATAGAGTCGGGATTAGCTTCATCGCTGCTTCTTCCACCTCTGGAGGTGTATCCAGCTGGTTTAGCCACTTATCGTAAACGGGATCAGCAATTGTTTCAAAAAGGTTCAAGGCCGTATTTGTGGAATCTTCAAGATCTCTTTTCCACTCTTCCTGACACTGAAGCAGACCATCGTGTTTAAAAAATGCCTTTGAGGGTTCTTTGAGATGTTGGGGAAGCCAGCTTACTTGCCAATGGAAAAACACAGTCCTTTCTAGTGCCTCAACGCTATAATGTGCTACGGCATTATATGTGTCCATCGCGAGTTGGCGAAATGTCTTTTGAAAGTTTTTGGGCCACAGCCAAGACCAGTGACGCTTGGCAATTTGTGTTGAGAGTGCTACCGCAAGTATCTTTAAAGCCGGTAATGGATACGAAAACCCGTGCGGGGTGGAAGTAAGTTTTTGGCGTAGCCAAGCCATTATTGTGAACGTGCTGAATGGGCTAGAAGTGGCAGTTAAAACCAGTGCAGCTCCGTGAACAGGTGAACATTCTGGGTCCCGACGAGTACAGTAATAAAGACCAGCCAATTCACGGTAATGCTTTGCAAACCTGCTGAACGTCAAATGCCTTCGTATCTTGCGTCTTAGCTGCTGGTCGCTTAATGCCTGTGCAGGGAGTCTACCGAGTTTAATCAACTTTTTTCTCCGAACGAGGAAGAGTAATAGCACAGCGCCGGTGAGCGTGATACTAGGCCAGAACCAGAAAGGCAGTGCCAATAGTGGCAACAACGAATTGGCAAAACGACCAATTAACTTTTTCAACTGAGGAAATTGCTGAAGAATAGTGAAAACTGCCGCCACGAACTCAGCAACGAACGAGAGAATCTTCAAAAGAGTCAGAAGTAATCGTAATGATTTTCGCACTACTTTAATCCCTTCTGGGCAGCAACTCTTCTATCGTTAGCGCGGGGTTCAGCGAGCTCAACGCCCACATGCAAGCCGTTCGGGTACGAGCATGCATAAAAATGTGCAGATTGCGACCAGTACCAGTCTATCTGGCTTCCTTGAAACAGATATTCTTCACAGCCGAGAAATAAATCACGGCTGAGTCTCCGAGCCCTCACCAACCGTGTTCCAGGCGAACTCCGCAATACTATGTCATACCGCTCTGGCTCTACATAAGCATTTTCAATGAAATCGTGCAAAGTAGACTTGTAGTCCATAGTATTATTCGGGCCGATTTGGGCTTTGTCAGAAGTCGCCCAAACCGGAATATCAACAGATCGAATCTGGTTGAGTAGTATTTCACCCCCATAGATATCAAAATAAGTTTTGCCCTTGCTTAGTCTGTTGAGTGTTTCGCCTTCCACGGAGCCCTGCACACGAATGAAACCAAACGTTTTTCCAGGAATCTCGACATCATACAGCGTAAATGGGATATTGCCTTCTTCACCTCCGTCTCGCCGCGATAGACTGTCACAGTAACCATCGGTGGTGTGGATGTCCACGTTGCCAACATCAGGTTGGCCTATACCAACCAGTTGCCCTGTACTACGGTCGAACTTACAATTCAGAGACGGCGCATACAGTTTTTCAAGAAAGTTGGTGCAGAAGTCATTTTGGGCGAGTATTTCCTTTGCTCTTAAGGCCTTAAAGCGTATGTTGCTAGGGTGAATAAAGGAAAACTTTCTTCTCTCCCTTTCTGGATTCGGCAGGAATAGGTCTCCGACTATCTCTATTGAATCGGTATCTTCTCCTCTTATATCATATTTGATGTACTCGACGACGTAAATGCTCGATGCTCGGCGCACCAGTGGGTTTCTATTTTCTATACCTAATGCAAAACAAAGGTCCATTTTTATCGCTCCGACAATGTCACTTATCTGTTAGTTGTGCTTCTTTAAATATTGTTATGCTTTAGGTTCCTCCTGTGTCAGTGACCATAACAATCCTCATAGTGAACTGGGGGAAGTCGCTGTTCGAGAGATCGCTTGTTGGGTCTTTGCCAATCAACGTAGATTTTGTGGATTTGTTGGGTGCCTTGTCTCTAGTGAGACTACTGCAAAGGACGTCATTTCCGTCTGATGTTTTCATCTCCTCATGACAGTTGCAAGACATAGAGCCGAGTCGCAAGATAGTGTTACCCTCTGCTGCGGTTTTCAAAACACATGGGTCAGCTAAAAAAGATTTACAGTGTGTATGATACAATGTTAATGGAGGGACTTTCCGGACGCCACGGGCAGATACTCTCACTCTGGTCTTAGGAGTTCCACCATACTTTCTCCTATCTGTACATGCCGGGTCCTTTTTGTCACTGGAGTTGCGCCTAAAGATACAACCAAGCCTGCGCGGCATAGCTCGCGGTGCCAAACCTGGCTTCTTGCTCTGCGCTTCCTTGACGGCAGATCTCACCATGACGTCATCCTGTTAAATAAATAGAATGTTTATCCTTTCTTCTGTTCCAAAGTCAAGTCAAAAAGCATGCAGTTTCATTTTTTCGGGATGTGGGTGCATGACGGCGCTTATGCTTCCTACTTGCTCAGGTTATTGTAGCTGAAGCGGCTGCAAGCTCCAAATGTTGACTACTTTTGCCAAAGTTTTGAAATGAATCATGCAGAATCCAGCGGAGCCAGCATTTGAGGGGAAATTTTTCTTGACTCAGGAAATTGGATTGATACCATTATTATCGTTCTGGAAGGTTCAGAGATGATGCGATGAACTAAACCGCTTCGCGGTGGTATAAGCAGTCAGTAACGTCACTTCATTTCACATATCGCTTAGAAGTTTTGCGATACCGGCATTTCTGGATTATCCGTTAAGATTCCTCTGACAAGATACTCACAGGGAGTGTCTAAGTTTGTGGTCTCAAACAGAAAGGACTCATTATGTCAGAGTTACGAAAACGGATGAGCAGAGATATGCAGTTGAGGAATTTTTCACCTGGCACACAACGGGCGTATCTTAGAGCGGTGGCAGGTCTGGCCCAATACTACCATCGCTCGCCAGACACAATTGAGCCAGAGGAAATCCAGAATTACATCATATATCTGCTTTCTGAGCGTAAGCTGGCTGTAGGAAGCTGCCATGCTATAATCACGGCCCTTCGTTTCTTCTACACCGTGACCCTCGGACAGGATGGATCCAGGGCTCCGATACCGCCAGTCAAAAGAGTAACCCATCTTCCGGAAATCCTCAGCGCTGAAGAGTTAGAACGGCTATTTGCTGCACCACGCAATCCCAAACACCGGGTGCTATTGATGACGGCCTATAGTGGAGGGCTTCGGGTCAGTGAATTGGTGCACCTGAAGGTAACCGATATCCACAGCGACCGGATGATGATCCGAGTGGAGCAAGGCAAGGGAAGGAAGGACCGCTATACCCTTCTATCAAAACGCTTGCTTAGCGAACTACGCGTTTACTGGAAGATAAAACGGCCTCCTGTATGGCTGTTTCCGGGCATTCATCTGCATAATCCAGGGTGTGCTCGCATGGCACAAAAGGCCTATGCTCGAGCAGTTGCAAAGGCTGGTATTGCCCGAAAAGGCGGAATTCATACCTTACGTCACTGTTTTGCCACCCACCTGCTGGAAGCAGGGGTTGATATCCGCACCATCCAGCTGTTGATGGGCCATAGCTCCATCCTAACCACGGTGCGATATCTGCAGGTAACCAGCAAGACGCTGCAGGGAACACAGAGCCCGCTGGATCTAGTGGTGGTTCCCTCTGGCAGGCCAAATCAGTAAGGGTCAATCCATGCCGTCCGTTGCCACGGAGACGGCAGGGAGCCTTGAATCCGCAAGACCATGCTACGAAGTAGCTGACATCTTCCGTGAATATGGTGAGCAATATAGGCGTAGTCATCCTTTACCACTGTCTCATCTGAAGGTAATGCATGCCATCGAGGTTTGCCGAACAGCGTATCTTGGTGGACATGTGGAACGGTGCGACTGGTGCGGATTCGAAAGGATTGCTTACAACTCCTGCCGCAATCGCCATTGTCCAAAGTGCCAAGCTCTGAGCAAGGCCGAATGGCTCCAAAAACGCAAGGCAGAGCTGCTGCCAGTGGACTATTTTCATCTGGTCTTTACCCTTCCCCACGAGCTAAATGCCCTGACACTTTGCAATAAGATGGTAGTCTTTGACCTTCTATTCAAGGTTGTTTCGCAGGTTCTGGAGGAATTCGCTTCCGACCCCAGGCACGGCCTGGGTGGAAGAACAGGCTTTACCGCTATCCTGCATACTTGGGACCAGAAACTACTCGACCATTTTCATCTGCACTGCTTAGTGGCGGGCGGGGTGTTGTCCTTCGATGGCAACCACTTTATCGGTGCCCCGAACAATTACCTCTTTCCGGTCAGAGCCCTTTCAAAAGTCTTCCGTGGCAAGTTTATCGATTCCCTTAAGAAGATGTTTGCCGAGGGCAAACTCACCTTCCCCAGTAACATAGCTGACCTGGGGACCGAAGAGGTATTTTCCAACCTGATAGATCAGCTATGGAAGAAGGACTGGGTCGTCTATTCTAAAGCGCCTTTCGACGGTCCAGAGAAGGTGCTCGACTACCTTGGCCGCTATACTCACCGGGTTGCCATTGCTAACCATCGTATTGTGAAAGTCGAAGATGGTCTCGTAACCTTCCGCTACAGAGACCGTACCGATGGCGATAAGTGTAAGCAAATGACTATATCTGCCCAGCAGTTTATCCGCAGGTTCCTACTGCACGTAATTCCAGAATCGTACAAACGGATCCGCCATTTCGGCTTTCTGGCAAACCGCTGTAAAAAGCAGCTTCTGCCCAGATGCCGAGAACTGCTCGGCCTTTGTCCAGATCCCCCGGAAGTTCTCTCAGAAACAACTCAAGAAAGAATGCTCCGTTTGACAGGCGTGGATCTAACAGAATGTCCCCGCTGTGGACACGGCCATATGAGACGCGTTGCTGAGCTGCCGATGCTTTTGATATGCGTTTGGAGAGATTTACAGATCATGCCGAAGATGTTCGATACCTCATGAGAATGACCGTATTCAGTCTGTATTTATTCGCCACATCAAAACCCTTGCGAAGGATGATGGGGTTAGTCTGTTCCTATTGGTCAATACACCCGCATCAAAGCTGTGCTGAATGTCCCTGGCACTTGATAAAACCTTCTCCTTGCTTATTTCTTGCTCTTAACTGCACACATTCAAATCGTATCCGAGTTCATCAGGTAACCAGTCGCACTTCTTACAATACCCATAGAAAAATAGCGTTGTGCCTATGATGACACCTCACAACGCCGCGAAGCGGTTTCGTTCATCGAGTTTAATCCGTAATGCCACCCAACTCTTGATTTCAACGACTGCCTGAAAGCTACCGGTAGGCATGTTGATGCAGAGCTATGATGCCAAAACGGCATCACCGATTAAACACTATACGTAATATAAACGTTTTTACTGTTTTTGAACGCCAAGTATTGAGGCATCACCAGACGAAAGGGTCGGCAAACGGATAGGCTTATCCTAAACCACCGCGCCACATCTCGACTCTGCCCGATTACCAGGCGACGCGAAGTAGCCAAACAACTGCCGAGGAATTAACACGTAGAAAGGGCAATTCTGTACTGGGTGCGACCCGTCCGACGCCAAAGCCGGCGGCATGTGCTTAGAATTTCGCCCGACCCATCAAGGCAGGAATCTTCAGTCTATTCCGAAATTAATGTTGACCTGAGTTGTGAGGATGTGTAGAGTAAATGCAGAGAAGAATACGATATGAGAGGGTGTGCCAATATGTGGCGCGGGGTCCATAAGCAAACTGGCGCAATCACCAGCAAGGGGCATGAGAGTTTTTGTTCCCTGCCAAAGGTGATGTCTCCTATATCTCCCGTGACAGTACTGCTTATGCAGTCATTTCTATCCAGTTGCATTATTCCTCGGTGATTTGGTTTTGTGTGAATGTGGATTTGATCCCCTGTGTGGGCAAACTGATTCTACTTAGCGATAACACTGTTTAAGGGTAGAGATATGAACAGTAAGCCAATCTTTAGCGTGTCCAGAGCACTTCTTGTGTCGTTGCTGTTCGTGTATTTTGCTGTTCACACACCGTGCTCCTTGTCAGCGGCGACTATCCAATGGGATGGTGGCGGCGATGGCTCCTCATGGCATGATCGGCTCAACTGGGTTGGTGACGTCCTGCCGGGAGCGACTGATGATGTTATCATCAATGTTCCTGACAGTAATGCGGTCATCAAGTTCACTGCCTCCTCAGGTACCCGCACAGTCAGGAGTATTGTCAGCGATGAAGCCTTCGAGCTATCGGGCGGCAGTCTGATGGTCTCCAGTGGAGCAAGCGAGCTTCGATCAACATGCTCTTTGACCGGCGGCACCCTAACCGCGACCGGCGCCGGGACCACGCTCGTGGTCACAGGGGCGACAACCATCCAGAACACAAACATTAATGCGCAGAACGGTGCGATTGCCACGTTTCAGATGGCTACCTCGTTGTCGAACGTGAACTTGGCGGCCAGTGGTGGTGGACAGATTCTGTTCCCGGTGGTGACGAGCTATGCGGGCTGGAACCAGGCGGATAACACGATCCAGGCGACGGGAACGGGCAGCCGGATTGATTTGGGACAGTTGACGACACTGGTGGGCGGTGGGACAGACCCGGATTATCCGTACCCATGGCGATATGTGTACCTGAAGGTGTTGGACGGTGGAGAACTCAAAGTCAGTGGGGATGTTACCGGCCACACGCAGTGGGAGGTGGGTGCCAGCGGTGCGGTTTTGAACGTGTTGGGGGTGACAAGCATAGGAGGCTGGGCGAGCATTACCGCTACCTCAAACACATTGAATTTTGCATCCTGCACGTCATTATCGACGGTGAATCTGAATGCCAGTGGTGGTGGACAGATTCTGTTCCCGGTGGTGACGAGCTATGCGGGCTGGAACCAGGCGGATAACACGATCCAGGCGACGGGAACGGGCAGCCGGATTGATTTGGGACAGTTGACGACACTGGTGGGCGGTGGGACAGACCCGGATTATCCGTACCCATGGCGATATGTGTACCTGAAGGTGTTGGACGGTGGAGAGCTCAAAGTCAGTGGGGATGTTACCGGCCACACGGACTGGACGCTGGATGGGACCAACAGTGTACTGGATGTGTCAAGGATGACCGCGATCAGCGGAACTACTCTCACTGCTGCCAATGGGGCGGTGTGGGTCTTCCCAACGGGTTGGCATCCGGTCTGGGGAAGCGGCAACACGCTTACAACCGCAGGAACTGGAAGTCGATTTATCAATCTGACGACGCTTTCGCTCAGTAGCGTAACACTGACCATGAACACAATCGCATTCACCAATCAGGGTGTTCTTGATCCCCAGGGCAGCGGTGTCTTCGACATCAACGGCTCGTTGACGATAGCGGACCCTGGTGTCTTGGCTGGTGCCAGCACCGGTACGATCACAGTCTCAGGTGATCTAATTGGCGATACTCGCAACGCGGACCGTTATGCTCCTCTGGGGTCAGTCCAGTTTGACGGCGGTGGAACTGCAGCTTCGCCCCAGCAACTGGAGGTAATGGGCCGCGACCTAGGTGGAGCAGTGGCCGGGTCAAGCAAGAACTTCACATATTCCCTTATCGCTCTGTCCAACAATACCTATGTAAGGCTGGTTGACCTATCGGACAACGCCGCCGGAGTTGAACCCGAAGCGCTTTATGTCAACTCGCTGGTTGTGCCGACTGGAACGACCCTGGACCTCAATAGTTTGCATCTCTATGCCCGTGCCACACAGATCGGTGGCACGGTTGTGGGCGGAACAGTCACCCAGATCCCGGATAGTGGACCGATTGCAGTAGGTAGGCCCACACCAGGGAGCATCAGTGTGGCGGGCGAATTGGACGAGTGGACCTTCTTTGGTCTCACTGGCCGCTTCGTGACCATCGCCGTCAATCCCGGCAGCAGCGGCAGCCCGGCCCCGTTACCACCCTATCTGAATTGGGTACAGGTGCAGTTGCTGAATTCAGAAGGCAAGGTGCTGGGCTCGGCCAGTGGCACGAGTTCGGGTCAGATCGTGTCTCTGAACGGCCTGCAGCTTCCGAGCGACGGTACATACAAGATACAAGTCCGTGCCCCTGCCGGGCACCTTACCAGCATAGGCAACTACATGATCACCATCTGGGACACTACCGCTGATGTGTCTGCGCTCGTCCTGAATCAGCAAGTGCTTGGCATGATTGAGAATCCCTACTCGGTAGATCGCTGGGAGTTCTCAGTTACAGCGAACACTCAGGTGCGATTCGATCTGGTTAACCGCTCAAACAGTAGTATCGTGTTCGACTTCACGGGGCCGGGCGGCTGGAAGGGATTCACCAACCTTGCAACTGATTCCGATCTCATCACGCTGCCTGCCTCTGGAATGTACGCGGTAACGGCTCATGGCACTGGCGTCCAGCCCGGCGGCTTCTATGCCTTCAAGCTCATCGAGACTGCAGTGACGGATCTGGCCCCGGGCATCCCCTACGCCGGAACCTTCACCGGCAGCAGCCAGGCACAGCTATTCCGCGTAGTTCTTTCGAAAGCCAGTCCATTCATTATCACTCTCGACAACAATGCAGCCAACAACGTCAACGAGCTTTACACGAAATTCGGCGTTCCGCCGACTCGTGGCGACTACGATTACCGTTTCACCAGTCCGGCAGCAGCCGACCAGCACATCCTGGTACCTATGGCCTACGCTGGGACGTGGTACATCCTCGTCTATGGCGACACAATACGGACCCCCAGCCCGTACACCCTGATTGCAGAGACGGCAGGTCTGGTGCTTGAAAGCGTCACGCCCGACCATCACGGCAATGCCGCCGATGCGGTGCTCACGATAAGGGGAGCAGGCTTCGACACCGGGATTCAAGTCTCGCTCGTTGCCGCCGACTCTACAACGTATCCCGGCACGAGCGTGGCAGTAGACTCCTTCACTCAGTTAACTGCCACGTTTGCTGCCAAGTCCGTTCCAGCCGGAAAGTACGATCTGTTCCTTGCCAAGCCGGATGGGAGTACTGCCCAACTACTTGGCGCATTCGAGGTTGTTGGGGGCGGCGAGGCCAAGCTAAAGACCAACCTGGTCCTTCCCGCAAGTCTTGGCTACCATGCCACGGCCACGCTCTACGTCGAGTACAGTAACACCGGCGAGGTGGCCATGCCAGCGCCGCTGCTCTCGCTTTCCGCCTCGCAGAATGGCCGGTTGGGTGCAATCCTGACACTCGATGCCTCCCGTTTGGTGCAGGGATTCTGGACTGCTTCCATGCCGGAAGGCTTCTCCAACTCAGTCCAATTCCTGGCCAGCGGCGAGATCCCGGGTACTCTGCAGCCCGGTGAGTCCGGACGTATGCCGGTCTACTACGCTGGTTGGCAGCAACCCTGGGATTTCAGCTATTCACTCATCCACTTTAGCCTCGGCATTCTTACCGCAATCGACTCGGGCCGGATTGACTGGGGTACATTCAAGGATTCGATGCGGCCAAACAGTCTAACGCCTGTGCAATGGGAGCCGGTGTTCAACAACCTCGTCGCACAGGCAGGTGGTACTTGGGGCGACTACGTGAAGATGCTCGATGACAACGCTTTCTACCTGCATCAACTGGGTGAGCGAGTCACGGACATCCGAGAACTACTCTCGTTTGAAACCATGCAGGCATCTGGGCTGACCATCACTCAGACGCTGGCCAGCGCAGTAGATGCTCAGTCGCAGGCACCCGGTCTGCCTCTCATCTTCAACCGTACTTTCAGCACGGACATCCCGCGGCACTTCCGCTTCGGACGGTTCGGCTGGGGCTGGTTGGACAACTGGGAGTGGAGCCTGTCCGTGGCCTACGACATCCCAGGACAGTCGAGCCAGCCGGGAACGGTCACCATCTCAGGTCCCGGCGGTTCACGTCGCGTATTCCAGCCTGATAGTCGTCCCGGCCGGCCATACCTAGCCCAGCCGGGAGACCAGGCCAACCTGACCTCGCTTGGCAACGGGATTTATACGCTTGAGGAAAGCGATGGCACGCTCCGCTGCTTCCAGGCAGATGGAAAGCTGGATTACGTGCAGGACACGCACGGCAACCGTATCACCTGCATATATGAGGGCCATCTGCTGAGAGGCCTGACGCATAGTGCAGGGCCATTCTTGGCAATTGACTACATGTCGTCCGGCTGTGTCCGTTCCATCACGGATTCTCTTGGCCGAACAACCTCCTTCACCTACGATGCCAGCGGTGAACATCTCGTGCTTGCCACCGATTACCGTGGCTCGACCTATGGCTACGACTATTACATTGGCCAGGGCCTGGCCCGTGAGCATGCCCTGAAGGAAGTAGTCAATCCAGATGGTAGCCGTTCTACCTGCACCTACGATGACACTGGCCGGCTCCAATCCAGGTCCGGTGGCTGCAACGGCGGCTGTTGTACAACTTATACCTACGGTTCCGCAGGTGAACTCACTGCCACCGATGCGATGCGGAACACCACCCAGTACTTCTTCGACCATCGTGGGCTGTTAGTGCGGACTGTGAACGCTCTGGGTAACACCAGTACGCGTACCTACGATGATCGTGGCCAATTGACCAAGTTGACCGATGCTACCGGGCAGAGTCGGACATTTGCCTATGACGCTAGAGGCAACATGATTGCTGAAACTGATGCACTGGGCTACACCATGCGCTATGCGTATGACGGTCCCTTCAACCGCCTGTCAATGGTCATAGATGGCAATGGCAATGTGACACTCTATGATTACGAATCCAATGGTGACCTCAAGAGTATCACGGACGCGGCCGGACGCGCGGAGGATTGGACCTACGATAGTCAGGGCAGCCGACTGACCTGGCGAAACTGGCGGGGCCAGACCATCCGCTACACTAATGATGCCTTGGGCCGGGTGACAGAGAAACGGTATCCCGATGGCTCCATCGTCACCTTCACCTACGATGCCCGCGGAAATCTGGTTCAGTACACGGATACCACCGGTACCACCACCCAGGAATTCGATACCGGCGACCGACTCACTAGAATAACATACCCAGGCGAACGGTGGCTTGCCTATACGTACGATAGCGCAGGGCGACGGGCGACAATGGAAGACCAACTCGGCCATCGCACACAATACCACTACGACGATGCTGGACGACTCGAATCTTTGACTGATGAAGCCGGCGAAGAGATAGTTCATTATACTTATGATGCTGTAGGGCGTATGGTACTCAAAACACTTGGCAACGGAATTTATACTACTTATGCTTATGACGCCGCAGGTCAGCTCGCTGAGCTGTCAAATCATAATCCCGATGGCTCTGTTCTCTCCAGCTTTGCATACACCTACGACAGCCGTGGCCGAAGGACCTCCGTGAATACCTCCTATGGCCTGTGGACCTATGAGTACGACGATATCGGTCAACTAGTCCATGCCGCGGTTACGTCAACGGACCCAGAGATCCCCAACCAAGACTTGGCCTATGTGTACGATGCACTTGGGAACCGTATCGACACCATCAAGAATGGCGTTACTACCTTATATACCACCAACAACCTTAACCAGTACACAAAGGTTGGCGATACCACCTATGTATTTGATTTGGATGGCAACCTGATAGAAGAGCATTCACCTTCTGGGACTACCGCTTATATCTATAACGACGAAAACCGTCTTGCCGCCGTTACTAAAGGTGTTAACACCTGGCAATATACTTATGATGCCTTGGGCAACCGCGTCGGTACAACCGCCAATGGTCTCACCACCCACTACATGATCGACCCGATTGGCTTGGGCAATTTGGTGGGTGAATACAACAATGCAGGAAACCTCACTGCCTACTATGACCACGGCCTTGGCCTAGTATCACGGAGGGACCAAAGTGGCAGTACTGCCTACTACACCTTCGACGCCATCGGCAACACCGAACAACTGGTCACTGTTGCAGGCACAATCGCCGATGAATATGCCTATTCGCCGTTCGGTATGCTGCTCAAGCAAACAGAAACCATTCCCAATACATTTCAGTTCGTGGGGGAATATGGAGTGATGAAGGAGAATAATGAGTTAGACTTTATGAGAGCAAGATACTATGACAGTCAGACAGGTCGATTTGTCTCACCAGACCCGATAAGAACAAATTCTGGTGACTCGAATCCATATAGGTATGCCGTCAACAGCCCTATCATGAAGATAGACCCTATGGGCCTTCGTTCATGCCCATTTCCTAATTTCGCACGATGCCTGATCCCAAGACCTTTGACATATGCGTGTGTTCTTTGCATATTCTCAGGTGAGTTCCTGCCAGTTTGCGTGACACTCTGCGGGTTCATCGTTAATGCCGATCAAGCTCTCTGTATCGCAGAGGAATATGGGAAGTTTTTGCAGTGCATGTTCGATCCTGGAGATTTAGGCAACCCACCGCAGGTCCCAGGAGATAACGGCGGTGGGGATGTACCGCCCGCTCGCCCAAGAGACCCGAACAAGAAGCTCGGACCTAAAGGCCACGGAACATCTCACTTTGTGATGGCCAACGGTCTGCTGCCCTACACGATCGAGTTCGAGAACGATACAACAGCAACCGCACCGGCCCAGATTGTCACGATCACAGACCCTCTGGACAAGAATCTGGACTGGTCAACTTTTGAATTGACTGAAATAGGCTTTGGAGACACGCTCATCCGTGTGCCGGCCGGTTCACAGCACTTCGAGACCACCGTGCCGATGAGTTTTGGCGGGGTCGATTTTGAGGTGCAGATCGAGGTAGGCATTCGTCTGGGCACTGGCAAGGTCTACGCTAATTTCTATTCCATCGATCCCAGGACCAGCCTACCGCCCACGGTGGACATTGGTTTCCTGCCCCCGGAGGATGGCACGGGCCGGGGAAAGGGTCACTTCTCCTACACGATCCGGGCAAAGGAGGGTCTAGCGGGTGGGACCGAGATACGCAATGTCGCCTACATCACCTTTGACGGGGCGGAGACGGTCGCCACCAACCAGGTAGACCCGCATGATCCATCCAAAGGCAAGGATCCAAACATGGAGTGCCTCAACACCATCGACACTGGGGCACCCTCAAGCCGGGTGAATCCCCTGCCGGCGGTCGTTGAGACCGCGGAGTTTGTAGTCTCGTGGACAGGGGAGGATAGTGCCAGTGGCTCCGGAATCGCAGGTTATGACATCTATGTTTCCGACAACGGCGATGATTATGTGCTCTGGATGAGAAACACACCCGAGGTGAGCGCTGTATTCACGGGTGAGTATGGCCACACTTATCGCTTCTACAGCATAGCCATCGACAATGTCGGTAACTGCGAGGCAGCGCCTTCGGGTGCCGATGCTGAGACTATGATTGGCGAATGTTTCCCTTCGTCATACTCGACCTACAACGATTGGGTGGCTTTAGGCAGGCCAAACTGCTGGTGTGCACCGCCGTACGGGAGTGGCTATCAGTGCGATGGTGACGCCGATGGTGTCAGTTCTGGACCGAGGGACTACTATCGCATCTTCATCGGGGACTTGAGTCTGATTGTGGCCAACTGGAAGAAAAAAGCCGGCGACCCGAGTCTTAACGCCTGCGCAGACATCGACCACAAGGATTCTGGCGGCCTAAACAAATACCGCGTTTTTGTCAACGACCTGAATATACTCGTCGCCAACTGGAAGAAGAGCGATAAGGACCTACCGGGTAATTGCCCCAGAGAATAAGCTTGAGAGGTAGAACAACTGGAAGCCGAGGCCTACCAAAAAGGTGTTTGACACAGGTATCGGTCCCGCAACCATCGTGGTTGCCGAAAATGTTATCCACACAGGGGTCGTCCTATGTTAGGCGCTTATTGCCCTCTGGTTCGCGCTCTCCGTGGCCCTTTTCATCGCTTCTTACAATTCTCTGTAGCGCAAGTGCGACGCTTAGGTCAGTACTTCTGATCTGCAGTATGTCTGACAAACGCAGCCTGCTTTTTTTGTTCGGCGTGAATATGTCCCATTGTGATCCTCCACAAAAGCGTGTCTCTCAAATGTCTCCACCGACACGCAGAGTGGTCAGAAACGTCTCTATCGGACACCCCTGTCAAGCACAAAAAATGAGGTTTGTTTGATTTATCGGCCCGGAAATCGGACAACAAGTCCGATGCTCAGCGTAGTTACGCCTCTGAGAACGGTCATTTCAGCCAACCTCATGAAAGCTACTTTTTGGACAAATGCTGGGGCGATTCTATTATCACGGTGTAAGATAGCTCTGCCAAAAGGGTATCTACTGGTGATGGCCCTAGACGAGGTTCCAGCAATCTCTCCACCCGCATGGGCTCTTGTCATGGTCTACTTAGCAAGAGCTTCCCTTATGGCTTGTCTTATCATCGTATCGATTACCCATCAGCCCTTCTATAATGGGTTAATGTGGACCGTGCTCTTTCATTTCCTGCCATGTCTCTATGTCCGGGGCGCCAGCAGCTAACCACGCAGCCAGTTCCTGTTCAGGCCATTTGACAGAGATGCCGATTCTCAGAGTGACAAAGGCTTCACCATTTGCGTTCCTCCTACACCCTCTTACTCCTACCCAGAGAAGAAGCATCGTCAGGATACTCCAGATCGCGTCCAATAGAGACAGCGCCCGGTCCGATAGCAGGGGGAGAAGAGAACCGAGAAAAGAGACCTCGTGGGTAACAACGGTGTACCATATTGTTACCGTTCTGACAGCGATGGATATGGTAGATATACCGTGTATGCGGCCGTAAGAAATAGCTAACATTGGTACCCAAATCACCAACCAGATCACAAAAATTACGTGCAGAAGCTTTCTCTTTCTGTTCAAAAGCAGAATGAGATACGCCACTGGAAAAAGCAGAACGTAGATTCCCACACACACTACGCTACCTTTTTGGTCAACTGGCATACCAGCCCGTCATGCCATCAGAAGGGTTGCAGGCATGAAAATATTCAACGCGAGGTAACTCGCAGCGGCAATGAATCCTATTATCATCTTCGTCCTTGGTTTCACCGCTTACCCTCAATTCCTCACGGCCAGCCGTTTCTCGATAAGCTGTTTACACCGTCTGGCTTTGTATTCCAGACTGGCGAGTATGACTTTAACCTCTTGGTCCTTGGTCTTAAAGGTCTCATCCATGAGCAGCTTGATCACGCGGTAGAGATCGGTCAGGTACAGTTGCATTGCAGCAGGGCCGCTATCTTCGCAAATTCTCTGGTAGACGCCTGCAAGAAAATTGTGGATACTCTCTATTTGGTCCTTTTCCATGTGTATATCTTCGCCGATTTTGACCATACCGGCAACGTATTGTCTCTGCTTGTTGCCCTCTCGCTGCTGTGCGGCTTCGTCGAGACAAAGGAAAGGGCTGTCTAAAGATTTTTTCAGCCACCCCCGTTTCGGGGCCAAAAATCACGATTCACCCCTCAAAAATACGTGGTTTTCACAACAGATTTGCAGTTACAGAACAGCGATAATCCTAATAGAGAATTTGAATGAGATCGTGTTTGCGTTCCTTACCAAAAAGCAAGGGTTTCTCTACTGTGGAGAAGAACCCAATCAACATCTATCTGCTGGGAAACGCCTCTAATGATGGAGTTGATTCTAATTGTAGGAATGAAAGGATAGCAACATGGCTGCTCGCAAGTTTCTCATGGGGCTCGTGTGCCTGTGTCTATTTCTCGTACCAGCCTCGGCGATTGACTGGCCTGTATGGGACAATGACACGCCGGAACCACACACCGTATTTGGTACACCAAGTTACGTAACACATGACCCAAATCACAACGTCATCCGCAAGTACGAAGCCTTCACCGTGTATTATGATGATGAAGTTCTGTCTCCCCGCTGGACGGCCATCAAGATGACTCACTATGTAGCGGATAGAAATAACAACATCGAGCGGCTAAAACGCTTCAAGACGGACGAAGTCCTCAAGGACAAAGGCTACAAGGTCACTACCCATGATGACTATAACAACCCCAAAGGGGTACGAAACTGGGACCGGGGCCACATGGTGCAATTTGATGATGCCAGAGGTTACGGCAAAACGGCAGCCGAAGAATCTTTCTACACATCTAACATATGTCCACAACTCTCATCGCTTAATCAAAAGGGCTGGCTCACGTTGGAGAAAGCATGACCGAGTTTGCTCGCGACTATAAGGTAGTTTGGATTTATACGGGTCCTATTTATGGCGAGCACAAAGTGCCTTTCGCAAAAGGCCGCAAGGTTCCAAAGCCCATTGCGTTCTACAAGATTGTTGTTTCACCGGGAGAAAATGACGAGGTTCACGTCTTGGCTTTTCGTATACCACACAAACCTATACCAGCACAGGTGGACCTTTCGGATTACCTGGTAAGCGTTGATGATGTTGAAAATGAGACAGGCTTTGACTTTCTTCACGAACTACCAGATGACATAGAGAACGTGGTTGAATCGACTGTTGGGGATATGTGGCCGGACCTGCCAAACGAGTAGTAGCAGAGTCCGCCTTGAAAATAGAGCAAGAAAACGAAAGGAGAAATTATGCCAACCGAAGCAGGACAAGGGGAGCATCATGTCTACCGTATTGTGCTAAAAGACCCCAGTGATCAGGGCAAGCTCACTGCTCGCAATCACTACATCGGTGTAGAAGCAGTAGCGTGGTACATCAACAAAAGAAGCAGTTGGTTCACGCAACGAATGGCTTCAGGCACTTTGGATATCAAACTATCGGGGGGGCTTGAAAAATACCAAGCTGCTCTAGGCACATTTGAGTTAGCAAGTGGAGCAAAAACTGCACCCGTTTTCGATAAGCCCGTTCTTAATGACCGGAATTACAGGGGCGGGCCTATCAGTTTCACTGCAATGCTTTCGGCAATCAAGAAAGACGCGGTAATTGGCAGCATGCTTAAGAGTGCGGCTAATGCTAGCCTAGGGATTGTAGCTGGAATGGTTAATGCTGCCACATTATCAGGTCCTCCTAAGATACTTTCAGCTGCGGGCGAGGATATCATTAATAGTGTTCGAAAAGTATTGTGTGATACGGGCGAGAATCGTGAACCCATTTTCGATTTCACAGCAGGTTTAGAGTTCACGATACTGCCTGAGTCTATTGTAGGTCCACAAACCTTCTTACTGCTGCACCGTGGTGCGGCACTTAATGATGCAGATCTAACGGTAAGAACCACGGGGCAGTTGCTGATGCCATTCTATAACAATGAGGTGCTTGACGATGGCGCCTGGTTATTACTCAGGGTAAGACGGAGTGACGAATATTCTGGTGTCAGAGAATGGTTCGATGATGCCCGCAAGTTGCAAGGAAGAATTAAATCGTTGGTTGACGATGTTGCAGCTGGATTCCTTACCAAGGAAGATGGGCTCGCTCAACTTAAACCAAGCAGTACAGGAGATAAAACTCTCCTCGACGAATTCTTCCGGTTGCGCAGCGTCATCAACAACGATGGGGTCCTTACCGAGCGAGAAGCGGGCCTCTATGTAGGCCAGCTTTACACGGCTATATTAGCAGCAAAAAAAGCTATCGGCAGCGACCAGAATCCTCCGCAAATGTTTACTGACGTTATTAAGAGTACTTCCCAGGCGTTATCACAGGGACGAAGGATCGGCGGTATGCTAGGCGAAGCGTTTGAAGAACAAGTATCCTCTGTTGCAAAATTGCGCAGTTTTTCCATTGTCGCGGATACAAACCCTCGCCGTATCGCAAACCTTTCAGGAGATGAAGTTTTCAAAAGTATGCAATACATGCCCAAGGCACTGGAACGTAGTCTCAAATTTTAATGACGCGGTCTAACAAGTAGTTTGATCTGAGCGCAGGCAGTCGTTTTCTCATAACGCGGTCCTGTACCATAATTTCTCGAGCATCAAGCCTGTGCTAGATTAACTCGATTGTTAGAAGTTCCGTGTTTGAACCCTCAGAAGCCTGTGATCGTTTTTTGAGGGTTCCTTTTTTGAGGTTGTTTACGGCGCAGGGATGTTCTGTAGAAGCCATGACATATCCTCTCTGGCCTCTTACGCCCGTCCGCCACCAAGTGATGTTACCATCCGGTGTAATCCACAGTTTGAATTTCGAACTGGCAGCTCTGCAGTGAAACGGGAAGGGGAGTTGCCCTATTGGGTTACTTATATTGGGAGCCATAGAGGCGCATGATTGGCAAGCAGCAAGCACAACAACTAAGAGTGGATACGAAGAAGGCTTCTCATGGATCGAGAAAATACCGACGAGCTTAGAACCCCGGAATGGGTGAAATTCGTACTTTCCCACATCAAGAACCAAGCACACTCAGAGCGCAAGGTTTAAGTATCTCCTCACCCAATTACCTCTCAAGAGGCAGGTACCGTCCATCACAAAAGAGGCATTTTACTTTTCGTTCCACGCCCGCCCGGGGCAAGGCATGAAAAGCATAATGCCTGCATCAGGCTTTAACAGCAAACTCGGCATCACAGCCTCGAAACCATTTTATAGAATTTCGTATAGCACTTTCCATGCACGAATCTTCTGACGTTTCCGAAGCTGAACGGAGCTTGCTACCGTTTCCCTCTATGCAGTCAAACCCGCCAGCCTGGTTCCATATCCTTGAAGAACTTTTGAATCTGGCAAATGCTTGCGTGTATACCGAGGATGCGAAAGCTCATCCGCAAACAAACGCGAGTCTACCTGTAGTTAATTGTGGCAAGAACCCTGGTGCTGATTCTGGAGACCTGTCTTGATTTCACCAATGGCTTTCAGAAGTTCCGGCGAGTGTTTTGACTTTTCCAAAAGGGAGTTCATAAACCGCTCCATGATCCGGTCATACGCCAACCTGCTTTCAATGAATTCATTAAGCTTCTTTTCCAAGCGGATTTCGATTTCTGATTCCAAAGCGTGATATGTACCAGAATGTGCTGTCATCTCTGTCGGCAATCCACAATCACAAACTTCGACAAACAACGGATTCATTTTACCGCAGTTCTGGCATTTGATGCCGCGATTCAGTTCGGAGACCTCGCCGACAGGCAGTCCGTTCATCTTACGCTGTATCTCTTCAAGGTTATTGTAGGAGAGGTGGGAATAATGTTTCATGACCTTGGAGTCTTTTGATAGCCCATGAAATATCTTAATGGCTTGCTCTGGCCAGCCAGAAACCTGCTTATGGGTAATAGAACATGCCCGAAACAGATGAGGGTACACTCGCTTGGTAATTCCGGAAGCTAAAGCGGCAGCTTTGAGTATTTTGCTTACTGTCTGGCTGAGAAGGGGTTCATTTCCTCTGCCCTTCAAATTGCTCCATAGTGGAGCATCCGGTTCATTCTTCAATGGGTGATAATTCATCCATGTAGCCAAGTGACTTTTACAGGATACCAAAGGAATGACCCGGGGCATAGTCTTGCTGACAGGAAGCGTTGCCTTTACCACATTGGGCGTGAACTCAAGGTGTTTTGTTTTCATCGACAATAATTCAGAAACACGGGCGCCGGATTCGTAGAGAAAAGATATCATAGCCTTATCCCTTGGATTCCGAGCACGCCGTATCATTTCCAGCACCTCCTCAAATGTAAGGAGCTGCTCCGGCTCTTTGATTCGTGTGTCGTCCCCGCTGGTTTTAATCCATCTCACTTTACGGGGATATTCTTCATCGCTGCCTTCGAGCCAACGGTAAAACCGCTTCAGAGTAACTTTGTAACCATGTACAGTTCCTTGTGAAAATTTGCCGCCGTTTTCACGGGGATTTCCTTTTGAAAGGAAGGTCAGAAGCGAGCGTAAATCTTCTTCTGTGACAGCATCAAAATCTTTCTGAAGCCACTCTGCCAGCTTGCGAAGTTTATGGGTGTAGAAGGTCAGTCGTCTTTCTGATACCTCCGGCGAGATATGGTTGAGAAACCGGAATATCAGTTCCTTGTTTTTTGCTGAAAGCTCACGTGAACCTGCAACCTTATCAAGCCCCTCTATTTTGAGGTCTGAGAACGTGCTGGGCAGACCCAACTGTTTGGTGAAGGAGATTATCTGTTTTCTCCGATCTTGAGGCAAGTTTTGCTGCGTCATCCGTCAATCACTTCTTTTTGGTTTTTTAGGAAGTGTTGACGGGGCTTGCAAATCACGCCGATTAGCCCCGTCCGGACAAGGCTGCTTAACGCGATAACCCCGCCTGACTGTCAAAATCAACACATTCCAACTTACATTTGGAGGAACATGTTAATAAAGTTTTCGTTGAGAAGTTGTGGCTTCAATTTTTGGCTTACTAAAGAACTGTTTGTTAGATTAAGTAGTGACTATTACAATTTAGCTATAGCAGTTTTGCCCGTACCCTGGCGTCCAATAAAGAAGCATTTGGACATGAAGAAAGACAAATGAAGGCACTTAAAGGAAAGAAAACAAAACACCTTGTTTTTGCCCAGCAGGGCTTGCTCGAAGACAGCACCTGGAAGTCTGCCCTTAAAGGTTACCCGACCGAGCTTGTGTGCAGGATTCGAAGGGAACTGTCCAGTAAAATCCGCGGCTTAAATGAGAAGTTTAACCTCAGGTCTCGATATTTCGGCTACTGGACGGGAAACGACAAAGACCGGCTATATATCTATGTGCAGAAAAAATACTTGCGCATTGACCTTTGCATTGACGGGGAACACGAGAAGGATGTCAAGAAGGATGGCTTTGAAGTGGTTTTTGTCAATAACTTCCAAGAACGGGCAAATTGGCTTACCGGCTGGCGAGTCCCTCATACGACAGAGAAAATAGAAAACGTTTTGAAATGGCTCTGGATGGCGTTTGGGCGATAATATAAATAACTTCATATGAGAAACGAGTTGATAAAGGTGTTGGCTGCACATCGGAAAAGGAACAATAGGGTATCGTTATGGGCCATAGACGTTTAGGAGAACTACCGAGGACAAGAAACTGGCGGAAGGTCGTTGGCCTGCTAAAACAGACTGATGACCCTGTTAAGATAGCAGATCAAACCAGCAAAGCTGCTCAGCGTGGTCTTGAGCTTGCAAAGAACAATGCTGGCGTAGCGCAAACAGTCTACACGCTTATGAAGGTAGTTTGGGCTGCGAGCGGCGACGACTACAAGATGAGCTTGCAAAGATAGGGGTATCCCTTCCCAAAGACTCGTCGCTCATGGACGTTATCGGCAGCGTGGACGAAGCTCTGGACAAGAACCTTAGACGCTTTGGACACAAGTCTGCAAAGTCCTCGGATATTCCTGCGACAGTTTCTACCGTTACAAACAACTCTACGAAACAGGCGGGGAAGAAGCGCTGCAGGAAAGCTGACATTCAGTTCTGGGCCCGCAGTTTGCCAAACAGCCCACGGATTAATGAACCTCTCCCCATTGTCTAGACCAAAGTCAGGAATTTCTTAGGTGGATCCGTCACCAAGGTACACGCGGCGGGAGCGAGCGGAGCCAAGCCCCTGGCGCAGCGGAGCAAAGCGAGCGATCCGCCGCGTCTCACCTCCGCGCCGTAGACCTCCGCCGGGG
>Ga0315285_10000809_pt1 | contig 32511 bp, 29 predicted proteins | sample YL17G09_36_MG_FD_203698 | JGI IMG/M metagenome (GOLD analysis project Ga0315285, IMG submission 203698) | Sediment microbial communities from Yellowstone Lake, YNP, Wyoming, USA - YL17G09_36 | ecosystem: Environmental > Aquatic > Freshwater > Lake > Sediment | place: USA: Wyoming | collected...
GTACTCATCCACAATTCGGTTCGCATCTGCAGTTAGGATTCTTACGGCATTATACGATGCCTCCAACGAATAAGGTAATTGCTCAAGTTCACGTTGAGTAGGCTGGTATTTCGGTCCAATATAGCAAGATTGGATTTCAATCTTTAGATTGGGCAAATGTGGGACTAAAGGTTTGATGATCAAAAAGCTGTCCTCCTATGAATTTGTATATAGCTTGCCATATTTTATATTTTCAGCGATTTGCCTAATACATACGGCATTTTTCAATTTTAAGCCATATAATCGGGATAGGGAGAGGCCTCACGGCCTCCCCCCTCCCTCATCACTAGGCATACGGATCACGTACCTGCCGATTCGGCAGATTCAGTCAAGATCAGTAGCGTTGGTACAAGCGAGAAACGCCAAATGCATCGGAATAGCCTCCAGGAAGAGCAAAGGCCAGTCCAGGACTTTGGCTCCGCTAATACCTGGCGCGAGGACTTGACTTCGGCTGAGCTCAGTCGAAGCCTCACCTCGCAAGCTCTGTGCCATGCCCGGCACACACCTTTTAGGTCAGCGGTGGCTGTAGCCATCCGCTGGAGTGCCTTGCTCGGCTCCATTATTTCTCATCTTTCGTCTCATTCAGGATGGCTTCTTGAATAGCGGCCTTTGTGGAGGCACGCCGCCACGCTGTGAACAAATCCTGCCATTCACCATGAAATACACCCGTCATGACATAAGCCATAATCTCCTGTCCGCAAGGGAGGGCTGGGGTGATTTTCTCCACGAAGAAACCAGACTGTGTGAGTTGCCGCTTGAAATCGTCCATCATTAGGGTTGACGGAATACTGAATCGTATCTTAAGCGTGATGTCCATGCGGACTCCTCACAATTTAGCGTAAGTGTCGAGAACGGTCTTCTTTAATTCCTCCAACTGCTGCTCAGTGATCTCGCCGGAATCTTTGAGTTTGCCAAGTTTAGCAATCCTCCGTTCCGGACTCTTCTTTCTGTCCCGCATGATTTTCTCGACGGCTTTGGAGCCTGCAGCTCCACCAGCGGTGGTGGCAGCAGCAGTCGCGGCAGCGATCGCTGCGGTCTTCCACCAAGGAACCTTCTTTGCCACTTCGATGGCTAATCTGAAGAGCGGTCCAATCATACTTCGACTCCTTTCGCCCTAAGTTTAGCAATGAGATTCTCTCTTTCCGGGTCCCACGTGTCATTCTCGGTAATCTTGCCAGCCGCTATTGCCTCACGAATGACCCGGCCATCCGCATGATACATATAGCCGTCTGGCCCACGGGGATCTTTCATTCTGTAAACGGTGTATTGTTTTGTTCCCATGTTATTTCCTTTTCTTGTTATTTCTTTGCCGAACGACAGAGGTCACCGGACGTGAACCCGCGGCGGGTTCACGGTAAGGTGGACCTCATGGTTGGCCGGTCTTCTTGTCCGGTCTTATCTCGCCGACTCTCGACGTCTTCAGCCGGATTGTCTTGCTTCTCTTTCTCATGGTGTGGCGCTTGAAAAGTGCCATGATGAGACAAGCCGCAAAGAGTACCGCGAAGATCAGACACACAATACCCATTATATTGCTTGTATGTGCCTCCTTCTCTTGCGCCCATGCGACCACAAACCCGACTAAAAATGAAAGCAATGCGCTCGCTCCGAACGACCAAACCTCGTAATCTAACAAAATGGATGCATCGACCATCTTGACTTCGATTGTTGCAGGGAGCGAGAGGGAGATGTCGAAGTCTCCCGGGGTCGGTTCCTGTCCAGCCTCAGCCTTGAGGAAGGATTCGACTTCATCATGTTCGGGACGGCGTTGCGCTGTCATTGAACACCTCCCGCACGTTTCTGGATTTTCGGCCACAAATCCTTGGGCAACCATCCACTGTATTGCCCGCCTTGCATAGCGGGGGAGATCAAAACGTTGATCTCATTGGTATGGGTTCGGCAGACTGCTATCAATCGCTCTCGAATCTCTTTCCTGGCCTCCAAACTCGGGATCTGAACGATGTAGGTCGTCTTGAGCGGCTTGACCCAGGAGTAACCCTCAAGGCACTCGCTTAGTGTTTTGTTCAACTGGGACCAGCGAGGCTCACTCGCCTTTATATCCCAGGAAATCTGCAGATGCAGAGCCATTTGTCCTCCTTATTCTTCTCGGCCAACATTGTTTAGATCGATCCGCATAATATGCGGAACATCGGTTTTCGATCCGTATAACACGCCGGTGATACGGCGAATATTACTGCGATAATCCCTTCAATATCATCCACTTGCGTCCCTTGTTGCTTTTTATCGTGGCGTCTTATACGGATCCGCCTAAAACCCCTCTTCCTAAAGCTTAAAGCCCGTCCACAGGGCTGCGAACACCGGCCGGGCCACGGTTAAGGACATGAGTATAGATCATCGTCGTCTCGAAGTCATTGTGGCCCAGAAGTTCCTGGACGGTTCGAATATCGTAACCCGCTTCCAGCAAATGTGTGGCAAAGGAATGGCGGAAGGGGGCTTTTCCTTTTGATCCCCCTCACCTTTACCCTGTGGAGTATTGAATCTTGCTCCACAGGGCAGGCCCTCTCCCGCGAGGGGAGAGGAGGTTTCCGGTTTAAAAAAGTCATCATGAGTTAAATGGAAAAGCCCATGGCGGAACTTAGGTCTTGGGCTGTAATGGCGGGAGCGCAGGGATTCGCGGAGGCGACCCATGAGTTTCGGTTTATGAGCGGGGTCAGGCGCAAGGGTTGGCAATCGGCTGGGTGGATTTGAAAGGATCGGTGCGGAGTTAGCCTCTGGCATGGGCTTTCCTCCTTCTATGGGGACAAGCAAAGATTATCACAGATATCTTGACTATGTCAAACTTCTAAGAGAAACCAACCGGATTCCGTAGGCTTCCCCTCTTCCGCTGCCCCTCAAAAAATAACAACATGCAATCTAATCGAGGTTCATGCCCAGATGGCAAATGGGGGACATTAGAACTTCAGGTCTTCAGCAAAGACATAGGAAATCAGTTTTCCCGTCGGGGTTTCCTTATATCCCTTTTCCTCATGGGAGAAGTCCGTTATTTTCTTTGCCGTGAATTTCTTGAAATGCTCTTTCACGGTGGCGAGCACCATGATTTCACTGTCGGAGAACAAAGAAAGATCCGGTTCTTTTGCCGCAACAAATCTTTCCCCTACAGCTTCTTCCGAGTAGGCGACCTCTTCGGCCTTTATGTCGCCTTCTTCCAGGAGGGTAGCAAAGTAATAGGCATACTTGTCCGGGGCCGGGCCGAAAGGAATATGGGCATATCTTGCTCCAGTAATGGATACCGCATATTCCCTAAAATGTTTGAAATCGGCATAAAAAAGAAGTTTGTTTAGTTTAGTTTTGAGAACGCCCCCTTTGCAGAAATAGATCATTGCGTTAAAAAGCTTGGCCAAGTCAAGTTTTCTATACCCGCTATACTCATCCGCCTCATATTTCGCAAACCGCTCTTCATAGATCCTGTCGAAGGAGTAGGCTTCCTCCTCCGCTGCCCTTAATTCATTCATGAGACGCCCCCTCTTCTCCTCTGAAAGAGCCTGGGGAGCGCCTTCGATTAATCTCAAAAGGTTGCGGGGATCCGCGGCCAGGCGCAGGGATTTTTCGTGAGTCTCATCCTGCAGGGCTCCGTTTTCATAACGGCTCAGGGTTGCCCCTCCCCACCCTAAAAGGCTTCTCATTTCGCTCTGGGTAAGGCCATACCTTTTCCGCAGACCACGAATCTCCTCCGGCTGCATCATTCCATGGCGACGGCGATACTCCCGGTAGGCTTTGTCCAAAGGATCATCTTGCGAGCGTGGATCATCAAATTCATTGCCGCAGGAATTACACTTGTAATATTCCGCCTTGACCTTGATGAGCTCCCCCCGGACTTTAATCTCCTCCTCCGAGCGAATCAATTCAAGGTTGGTCTCTTTTTCACAATGCGGGCATATCCCTTTCATTTTTTACCCCCCCTCTCTTTCTGGGCAAAGGGAAAACAAAGCGGATGTTTGGCTGGATGGAAGGATAGACATTTGGCCATCTTTTCCTTCCCTACTCGGGCAATCTTGAGCTTTATATAAACCTCTTTGCCGCTTATCCTTTTCCCAAAAACCCAGATTTCTCCGGGTCTATCCTTGTCTGGTTCCGGGCCTTCACAATAATCGGACACAGTAAGGGCCAGGATTTCTTCTCTTTGGTTCTTCCTGGTCAAACCTAATTCAGCAAGGCAGGCAATGTTTGCAGGTCGAGGGATGATGTCCAACCCCCGCCCTGCGGTTACAATTTTTTTGAAATCCATCAAAAATGCCGCAATCCTGGCCTTCTTAGCTTGGTCCAAAAAGGCATTCTCCCGGGAAGGAAAAATTAGAACATACGTATCAATTTAGCCGTTTGAAAATCCTATCAAATTGCTGGGGGGATAAAGCTGTTACCTCTTTGGAAACAAAGTGTCAGATTTGGCATGACGTTAATCTGAAAAATATCAAAATTTGGCCAAGCCATACCGATTGGAAAACCATTCGCTGAAATCCCCCCCAACCCCCCTTTGCAAAGGGGGGCAGGGGGGATTTCTGGCAGATCCTTTCAGAAGGCGAAACAGTTACCTTTTTTCAAAGAGCTAAAGGGTTACGAGTATACTAATAGAGACTGTTCCGAAAAAAAGTGAAAATGGTTATAAACAACCACAGTGTAGCAAAGCCGCAACCAATTCAAAAACAACTCCTCCTAAAGGTGCTTTTAAATTGTAGGGGCAACCCTCTGTGGTTGCCCATCCTGCGGGCGGCCACGGGGGGCCGCCCCTACATTTATTTCTTTAAAGAGGCTGAACGTTGGTAGTACGGAATTTGGGTTCCTATTAAGAGGATCAAAAAATACTATGCTTTTCCATTAATTTCAAAACCTTATAATTATTTTCGGAACAGTCTCTAATATAATATATCATATAATTAATTTATCAATAAAAATTATTAATTGATATTATAAACAGAAGTAGAAAAAACCGCTTTAGTCTTTAACACATGGAAATAATTAGCTATTAATTATTGGATGGGTAATTGCGGTATTTCCAGATCTTCTCTTGCGGGCGGCCATCCCGCCAGGGCGGGACCCCTACATTTTTTTGGTTCCGCCTCAGCCGGGTTAGGAAAGGTTCTTTGGTGGGTAATTGCGGTATTTCCAGCGGATCTTTGGCATCATCATCAGGGCATTCAGCATGATTTTGCGGTTGAAGGTCGACTCTCCCGCCTTTCTTTCCTCCAGGATGTAGGGAACTTCCTTGATCCGGAAGCCTTTTTTGTAAACCTTGTAGAGGACTTCTTCCACGATGGGAGGGCCCACGGCCATGAGTTGGTCCAGCTCGATCGCTTCCAGAACCCCTCTCCGGAAGACCCGGTAGCCCGAGGTGCAGTCCCGCACTGGAAGCCCTAGAATCAAGCGGATGTAAGCGTTGGCCGAACGGGTGATCATTTTTCGCAGGAAATGCCTCCCCTTTTCTCCCCCTCCTTCCACCAGGCGCGACCCGATGAGGAGGTCGCAGTCGTCCATCTGGCTTAAGAAAGAGGAGATGTAGGAGGGTTGATGAGAAAAGTCGGCATCCATCTCGATGATAAAATCAACGCCCTGGGCAACGGCGTACTTGAAGCCCGCGACCCCCGCAGTGCCCCGGCCCCGCTCGTTCATGCGCAGGAACAGGTGGACCCTGGGATCTTCTTCCCGGAGACGCTTGACGATGGCCGCCGTGCCGTCCGGGGAATTGTCATCCACCACCACCGCGCCGATGTCCGGTCCCTGGCGCAGAATCTCCCTTAGGAGAGGCTCGATGTTCAGGGCCTCATTGTAGGTGGGGATCATGGCCATGGCCTTCATGCTTGCTCCTCGGCCCGGCGGGTAATCTTTGCCAGGGAAAGGTGACTGGAAAAGAGAAGAACAAGCCCCGTCGTCACCTCAATGAGAAAACCGAAGCCGTGCATGAGGATGGCGCAACCCAAAGCCGTTTCCTTGCTGACGCCAAAGGACATCAGCACCACGATGATCAGATAATGCAGGGTGCCGATGCCCCCGGGGGAAGAGGGAATCACTTTCCCGAAGGCAACGAAGATGATCACCATGACCGGGGCGTAAATGGGCAGGAAAAGCCCAAACGCCAGCATGGTCAGATAGGCCACCAGGAATACGGTGCACCACATGGCGATCAGGGAGATAAAAGCATAGAGGATATAGCGGCCGGTTACCACCCGCATCCCCTGCAGCATGTTTTTGAGGATCCCCTGGATTTTTTCCCTGAAACGCTCGGGGAGCCTCACCGCCACACGGGTGACCCAGTTCAGGAATTTTTCCTCCCGGCGCATCACCAGGAAAAGAAATACGATCATGGCCAGGGCCAAAAAACCCACCCCCATCCCGCTGGCCTTGAGCCAAGGGGGCAGAGACACCAGGGGCATCAGGAGGATCAAGAAAATCAGGAGAACCAGAATATCCAGGAGGTGTTCCACCATGATCGTGGAAAGGCACAGGCTTTTGGGAAGGTTTTCCCTCTCCCCGATCAGATAGGCCCGGGCGAGTTCTCCCATTTTCGCCGGGAAGAGGTTGTTGACCATGAGCCCGATCACCAGCACGGAGAAGGTGGAAGAAACCCGGATCTCCTTTTTCGCCGGCAGGAGAAGGAAACGCCACCCCACCCCTTTGAAGAAGAAACAGAAGAACTGGAGGATGCCTGCTGGAATCAGGTAATAATAATTGGCCGACTGAAAGGAATTCCAGAGCCCCTGGAAATCGACTTTGTTCAGGGAAAGATAGACGGCGGCCGCGCTGATGGCCAGGCCGACGATAAGATTCAGGTGTCTGCGGAGGAAGGAGATCATTTCCGAATCAAGCCTTTGATCTTTTTCATCACCTCCCCTGCGGGGATGGCCTCCATGCAGGTGGGAGAGACCTCGCACTTGCGGCGGTAACAGGGCGCACAGGAGACGAGAGAGACGATCTTTTCCCCCCGGCCGTAGAGCTCAATCTCCTGGGCGCAGGTCGGACCGAAGAGGGCGACGACCTTTTTTTTCAGGCCGATCGCCAGGTGCAGGGCCGTGGTATCGCCCGTTACCACCACGTCGCAGAGCTGGATCAGGGCGGCGAATTTCCCCAGGCTGTTGTCGCACCCCGTATCGATCACCGCTCCTTTGGCCTTTTTCAGGATTCTCAGGTTGCGCTCTCTCTCCGCGGGGCCGCCCAGGAGAAGGATTTTGGTTCCGGGTTCCTTTTTGAGTTTTTGGATGAGCTCCAGGTACCCCTCTTCGGTCCAGGCTTTATTGGCAAAAACCGCTCCCGCTCCGGTGTTCAGCCCGACCACCCGGTCGCCTTTTTTCAAGCGCGCTTTTTGGGCGAACTTCTCGGCCCAAGCCTTATCTTCGGGGGGCAGGAAGAAGAGATATTCATCCCCCCGGTAATCGAGTTCCGCGATTTCGAAGATCAGCTCCGGGTAGGTCTTTTTGTTCTGGTAGAATTTCAGCTCATCGGAGAGGCCCAGGAAAAAGGCGTATTCGCTCGAGCGGTTCAGGGGGAAGGGATTCCCCTCCGGCCCGAGGGCAAACCCTCTCTTCTCTTTCGCCTTCACCCGGGAAACGATCGCTGCCCCCCGGGGTTCCTTCTCCAGCCCGACCACCAGGTCGAAGGTCTCCCCCTCCAGGGGCAGGAGGGAGGCGAAATCAAAGGGGAGAAGCCGATCGAGGTAAGGATTGTTCTCCAGGAGGGGCTGAGCTTCCCGGTCCACCACCCAGGTGATATGACTCCGGGGATAGGCCCTCTTCAGGCCGGTGAGGAGAGGGGTGGTGCGGAGGACATCCCCGATGGCCGCCAGTTTCACGATCAGGATGCGGTTGCCCATGGGATCATAATGATCGCATCCCTCACAGACCCGTTTGAATTTGCAGGGCCGGTCCCCGATGAAATACCGGCAGTCCAGCCGCCAGAAAGGCTTCATTTTTTTCACCACAGAGGCAGAGAGAACACAGAAATCTTTTTATCTAAAAGCAAAGGCCAATTTTTTACCGCAAAGGGCACGCGCGGCGAGGCCGCAACCAAAATCAGGTCATCCTTATGGAAGAGTTTTGCTCAGGGTCCCAGGTGATCCCAGAAATCCCCCCTTCGCCCCCCTTTTCTAAAGGGGGGGGGGATTTCAGAGGCCCATTTCCCAACCAAATATTCTCTGCAAAATTTAGAGAGTCTGCACGTAAGTATTCCAGAGAACGCAGAGATTTATTGGGTGAAAAGCATCTTGCGGGCGGCCATCCCGCCACGGCGGGCCCCCGCAATATCCTGTTTATTTAGGTAGTTGCTCTCTGCTCTTCGCTGCTTGCTCTATGCCGTTTTTCTCTTCTCCGGCACCCAGTCGAACCGGTGGAACTGCATGGTGAAGGTGCCCCGCCCCTGGGTTAAAGACCGGAGGTCCGTGGAGTACCCGAACATTTCCTTGAGGGAAACAAAGGCCTCGACCAGGCTGACTTTGCCCTTGGCCACAACCTGTTCGATGCGCGCCTTGCGGGCGCCCAGGTCTCCGATGACTTCGCCCACGAACTCTTCCGGCACCACCACTTCGGCCTTCATGATCGGCTCCAGCAGCACGGGGCCCCCTTTCTGACAAACCTCGCGAAAGGCCATGGCCGAAGCGACTTGATAGGCCAGGGGAGTGGAGCTGCCTTCCCGGAAGGTTCCCCCCAGGAGGGTCACCTTGAGGTCCACCACGGGATAGCCGGCCAGGGGGCCGTTTCCCGTCGATTCCTTCGCTCCGGTTTCGATACCCGGAATGAACTCGGCGGGAATCGTCCCGTCCGAGGATTTTCCGTCAAACTCGAACCCTGAGCCCCTCGGGCGGGGTTCGACCCGCAGGCGGACGTGGCCGAAATTCATCGCCCCGTCGATCTCCCTTTCGAACTTCCCTTCGGCTTCGGCGGCTTCGGTGATGGTCTCCCGGTAAACGACCTGGGGTTTGCCCACGTTCACCGAAACATTGAAATCATCCAGCAGCCGCCGCACGATCACTTCCAGGTGAAGCTCCCCCATGCCGGAGATGATGGTCTGCCCGGTATCCTCGTCGAACTTGACCCGGAAAGTGGGGTCCTCCTCCGCCAGCTTTTGCAGGAAAAAGTCCAGCTTCTCCTGGTCCTGCCGGGATTTCGGCTCGATGGCCACCGAAGTCACGGGCTCATAGAAGTCAATCCGTTCCAGGGTGATGGGATGATCCTCGGCGCAGAGCGTGTCTCCGGTGGTGGTCTCCTTCAAGCCCGCGGCCCCCACGATATCCCCGGCCCGGACCTCCGGGACCCGCTCTTTCTTGTTGGCGTGCATGCGGAAGAGACGGGCGACCCGCTCCCGTTTTCCCTTGGTAGAATTGTAGATTTCGTGCTCGGCTTTCAAGACCCCGGAGTAAACCCGGAAGTAGGTGAGTTTTCTTCCCTCATCGGTCATGATCTTGAAGGCCAGGGCGGAAAAAGGCTCCTGATCGGAGCTGCGGCGGGATTCGGGCTCCCCGGTCTTGGGGTTGAAACCCTGCACCGGGAGAACGTCCAGGGGCGAGGGGAGGTATTCCACCACCGCATCCAGGAGAGGCTGGATTCCCTTGTTGCGCAGGGCCGCCCCGGCAAGCACCGGGACCAGCTCGAACTTCAGGGTGGCCTCCCGCAGCACCCGGTGAATCTCTTCGGCGGGGATCTCCTGCCCGGCCAGGTATTTTTCCATGAGAGGATCGCTCTTCTCGGCCAGAGTCTCCAGCAGTTTTTCCCGATATTTCTCCGCCTCGGCTGTCAATTCCGGAGGGATATCCTCCTCCCGAAAGGTAGCTCCCAGAGTTTCTTCATCCCAGATGACGGCTTTCATCCTGACCAAGTCGATGATTCCCCGGAACCGATCTTCGGCGCCCAGAGGGATCTGGATGAGCGCCGGGTTGGCCCCCAGCTTTTCCTTCATCATCTCCACGGTGTTGAAAAAATCCGCCCCCACCCGGTCCATTTTATTCACAAAGGTAAGGCGCGGAACCCGGTACCGGTCCGCCTGGTGCCAGACCGTTTCCGACTGGGGCTCCACCCCGCTGACCGCGTCAAAAACGGCAATGGCCCCGTCCAGAACCCGCAGGCTCCTCTCCACTTCGATGGTAAAGTCCACATGCCCGGGGGTATCGATGAGATGGATCTCATGGCCCTGCCAGGGAAAACTGGTCACCGCCGAAGTGATGGTGATGCCCCGCTCCTGTTCCTGGCGCATCCAGTCCATGGTGGCCTCTCCGTCATGGACCTCTCCCATTTTGTGGGAGCGGCCGCTGTAGTAGAGGATGCGCTCGGTGACCGTGGTCTTGCCCGCATCGATGTGGGCCATGATGCCGATGTTGCGGATTCTGTTTAAACGGCCTTTGGGGGTAGCCATAAATACCGTAAGTCGCAAGGCGTTAGTCGTCAGGGGTTCACGGCCATTCGCCGGGCATCGGCCGGCAGCCTCGGCCCTCGAACCTTTTCGCTTGAGCCTTGCTGATTCTGCCTTTGGACTTAAAAAATTTATAATATGAAATCCTGTCCGGAATGTCAATATAAAACCATGAAAGGATTGGGGAAAATCTATTGTGGAGAAAATGGAAGTCGATGGAGGGTCATCCTTTTTTTCTCCCCCTCCGCTCATCCAATTTCCCTCTTGACCCTATCTCCTTCTTCTTATAGATTCTAACTGAATCGTTTCTTTTTGCGACGAAAGGAGGAAACGGAAAAATGAAAGAGAAAACCTTGGTTGGATTCTTTTTGTGTTTTCTGGCGGTTTTTGTCCTGTCCTCTGCCGGGCTGGCCCAGGATACCGTCAAGATCGGCTTCTTCGCCCCGATCACCGGTCCCGCGGCCGTCGACGGAACCAGCGCCAAGAATGCCGTGGAAATCGGCTTAAAGGAAGTGAATGGCGCGGGGGGAATCAAAGGGAAAAAAGTCGAATTGATCATTTATGACGACCGGCTGAAGGCCGAGGAAGCGGTGGCCATCGCCAACAAATTGATCGAGAAGGATAAAGTCGCCGGCGTGGTCAGCGGTTCCTACAGCGGGCCCACCCGGGTCACCGCCCCCATCTTCCAGAAGGCGGGCATGCCCATGGTGGCCGGGTACGCCGTCCACCCGGACGTGACTTGGGACCCCAAGGCGAAAAAACCCAACGACTTCATCTTCCGTAACGGCTTCCTGGGTGAGGTCGAGGGGGCGGCGGCCGCCGAATTCGCGGTGAAGAACCTGAAGGCCAAGAAGATGTCCCTGATTTTCATGGATAATGACTTCGGCCGGGCCATATCCGCCGGTTTCGCGGCCCACGCTGAAAAGCTGGGGGCCTCCATTCTGACCAAGCAGATGTATAAGTTCCCGGGGGAGAAGGACTTCCGTCCCTTCCTGACCCGGATCAAGGAAGGAAACCCCGACCTGATCTTTGCCGCCGGTTATTACAACGAGGCGGCGGCCATCGTCCGGCAGTCCAAGGAACTGGGGATCAAGGGAACGATCATGGGAGAGGAAGGATTCGATTCTCCCAAGTTCCTGGAGATCGCCGGCCCCACGGCGGAAGGGGTCATCATCGCCACCAACCTGGACCGGGACGACCCCCGGCCCCTGGTCCAGAATTTCCTGAAAAGCTACCGCCAGGCTTACGGCCATGACGCCGACATGGTGGGGGCTTCCAGTTACGACGCCTTCAAGATCCTGGTGGCGGCCATCGAGAAGGCCGGGACCGACGCCAAGGCCATCCAGGAGGCCCTTCTGGAAACCAAGGGCTACAATGGTCTGACCGGAAAGATCACCCGATTCGTCCAGGGTGAGGTGATCAAGCCCGTCCAGATCCAGGTGGTCAAGGAAGGCAGGTTCCGTCGCCTGGGCGTGGTGGACAATCCGGAAGTCATCACCCCGCCGGTGAAAAAATAAGCAATAAGCTCATAGCTCGTAGCTCATAGCTGATGGATAAAAAAGGTTTTTACTATGAGCTATGAGCCATGAGCCATGAGCGAAGAACTGACCATCAGGCTTTTGATCACTTAAACGCTGATGGTCTCGCAAAAAGTCTCTTGGATCGTCACCCCGGCGAAAGCCGGGGTCCAGAACATGTTGAAATTAAGGGATTCCGGCTTTCGCCGGAATGACGAATTCTATGGAATTTCGAGTTTTCACGAATTCATCAACACTAATTCCTGAACAATCAGCGCTGAATACTTAACCCTCTTTTTATGCTCTGGCAACAGTTAGCCAACGGAATTGCCGTCGGAAGCGTCTACGCGCTCATCTCCCTGGGGCTGACCATGGTTTACGGGATCCTGCGGATCCTCCATGTGGCCCACGCGGGGATTTATACCCTGGGCGCCTATGTCGGGCTTCTCGCTTTCCGTTTCATGGGCGACTTCTGGCTCTCCCTCCTGGTGGGGATGGCCGGGGCGGCCGTGGCTGGATACCTGGTGGAGCGGCTCCTCTACACCCCGCTCCTCCATCTGCCCCGCATTGCTCCGCTCATCGTTTCCATCGGGTTGTTTACGGCCATGGAGGAGGGGTTCCGGATCGTCGCCGGCCCCCATACGCTCACCTATAATGCCGCTATCGGCCTGGGGAGCATTTCCTTCGGAGCCTTCCGGCTCACGGAAAACCAGGTCTTGATTCTCCTGGTTACGTTCGGGATTCTGATCTTTCTCTGGGCCTTTCTGACCAAGACCCGGATGGGGCTGGCCATGCGGGCCTGCGCCATGGACGCCGAGACCACCTCTTCTTTCGGGGTCAACGTGAGCGCCATCATCGCCCTGAATTTTCTCATCGGGTCGGCCATGGCCGGGGCCGCCGGGGTCCTGATCGGGGTCTATGACAACCAGGTCTGGCCCACCATGGGGAGCATCCCGGCGTACAAGGCTTTGGCCATCGTCGTCCTGGGAGGACTGGGGAACATCCCGGGAACGGTTCTGGCTTCGTTCATCGTCGGCCTGGCGGAGACCTTCTTCATCGGCATCCTGGCCATCCCCTTTCCCCGGGATGCGGTCGCCTTTCTGGCCATGATTCTGGTATTGATGTTCAAGCCTTATGGGCTTCTGGGAAAAGCGTAAAAAACATTTTTCACCGCAGAGAGCGCGGAGGACGCAGAGAAAAAACCTTTATGGGCAAAAAGCCAAAGAAATAAAACCTTAGTTTTTGCAGTTATTTTAAATTCAATTCATTCCTCTGCGTTCTCCGCGTGCTCTGCGGTTGATACTTTTGGGTCTTTATGATCAGCGGATACGTCATCACCATCCTCATCACCGTGGCCATTTACGCCATCCTGGCCCACAGCCTGAACATCATCACCGGGCATGCGGGTCAGATCTCGCTCGGCCATGCCGCTTTCTTCGGGATCGGGGCCTACACCTCCGCCCTGCTGTATACCGAAGGGGGTCTTCCCTTCTGGCTCAGCGTCCCCCTGGCGGCGATCACCGCGGGCATCGTCGGGGCCATCCTCGGGATTCCCTGCCTGCGGGTGCGGGATGACTTTCTGGCCATCACCACCATGGGGATCAACTTCGTGGTGGAAGCGGTCTTCCTCTACATACCCTTCTTCGGCGGGGCCATGGGGATCGGGGGGATCAACCTCCCCGGCTGGTTCGGCCGGGAAATGACCAAGCCCGAATATTTCGTCCTGATCCTGGCGGTCTTCGGGTTGCTGCTGCTTCTCGATTACCGGCTGGGGCGGTCGTGGATCGGCCTGGCCTGGGCCTCCATCCGGGAAGACGAGCAGGCGGCGGAGGCCATGGGCGTGGATGTGGTTCGGTTCAAGGTTCTGGCCTTTATCCTGGGCAGTGCGATTGCCGGTCTGGCGGGCGGCTTTTATGCCCACTTCCTGACCTTCATCATGCCCCAGAACTTCGGTTTTCCCATGTCCATCGTGATCCTTTCCATGGTCGTCTTCGGGGGGATCGGGACGCGCTGGGGGCCTCTGGTGGGAGCGGTGATTCTGGGGGTTCTTCCCGAACTCTCCCGGCCGATCCTGGAGTACCGTACGTTTCTCTATGGGCTCTTGCTCATGGGCATGATGCGTTTTCAGCCCGACGGCCTTCTGGGCTTCGATTCGATCCTGATGAAAGGATTCCGGCGGATCGTCTCCCGGCCCGCCCCTTCAAGGTGAATCGATGTCTTTACTGCAGGTGACCTCTCTGGGCAAGGAATTTGACGGGCTGCGCGCCCTCGACGGGGTCACCTTTTCTGCCGAGCCGGCCCAGATCCTGGGAGTCATCGGACCGAACGGCGCCGGGAAAACGACTCTCTTCAACCTCATCTCGGGGATCTACCCTCCCAGCTCCGGGGAAATCCGTTTTCAGGGGGAGTCCATTCTCGGCATGAAACCTCACCAGATCAGCCGGAAGGGAATCGGCCGGACCTTCCAGATCGTCCGGCCCTTCCAGAACCTTGATGTGGAGACCAACGTGCTGGTGGCCCTGGGGCAGCGCTTCTATCCTTCTCTCTGGCAGTCCAGCCGCCCCTACCGTCAGCCGCAGATCCTTGAGGAGGCGCTGGGTTTCATCGAGGATGCCGGCATCCGCCCTTTTGTCAAACACCTGGCCAAGAACCTGCCCCTGGGAATCAAGAAGCGCCTGGAAATCGCCCGCGCCCTGGCCCTGCGCCCCCGCCTGCTCCTTCTGGATGAGCCCTCCGCGGGGCTGCGCTACGAAGAAGCCACCCACCTCATGGACCTGATCCGCAAGGTCTGCACCCAGGGGATCGGCGTTCTCCTGATCGAGCACAACATGCACGTGGTGATGGACCTGTGCCGGCGGATCGTGGTCTTGGACCACGGGAGCAAAATCGCCGAGGGGACGCCGGAGCAGATCCGCTCCAACCCGCTGGTCATCCAGGCCTACCTGGGAAAGGAAACCTGATGCTGGAAGTCCGGGACATCGAGGTTGCCTACGGAGAAATCCTGGCCCTGAAGGGGATCAGCTTCACGGTGAAAGAAGGGGAACTGGTCACCATCATCGGGGCCAACGGGGCGGGCAAAACGACGATTCTCCGGGCGGTCATGGGGCTGGCCAAGTGCCGGAAAGGGGCGATTCTCCTCCAGGGCCAGGACATCACTCACGCCCCTCCCCATTCCCGGGCCCGCCTGGGAATCAGCCCCGTCCCCGAGGGCCGAAAGATCTTTTCCGACCTGACGGTGGCCGAGAACCTGCTCATGGGAGCCTATGCCCAGGAGGATCGCAAGACGATTTCGGCACGCATGGAAGAGGCCTTCAAGCTATTTCCCATCCTGAAGGAGAGGCAGAACCAGGTGGGTAAAACCCTGAGCGGCGGAGAGCAGCAGATGCTGGCCATCGCCCGGGCGCTCATGGCCCGGCCCCGGGTCATGCTGATGGACGAAGTCTCTTTGGGGCTCATGCCCATTTACGTGGACGAGACCTTCCGGGTAATCGAAGACCTGCACCGCCAGGGAGTGACCATTCTCCTGGTGGAGCAGAACGCCCGCAAAGCCCTGGCCGCGGCGGACCGGGGGTACGTGCTGGAAACCGGGGAGATCGTCCTCTCCGGCCCCAGCCGGGACCTCGCCACCAACCCCCAGGTTAAGAAGGCCTACCTCGGAGGAACTTGATTTCACCACAGAGGCACAGAGAACACAGCACGACGCGGCCGCAGCCAGATGATAGGTTTTGCGCCGGACAACACGCCTTCCAGAAATCCCCCCTCGCCCCCCTTTGATAAAGGGGGGTTGGGGGGATTTCAGAGGGGGGTAGCCCAAAGAAAATTTTCTCCACAAAATATAAAGAGCCTGCATGTTAGTAGTACAGAGAATCCATTGCTTTTAAGTCATAAAACAAAAATTTATTTTGCGATTTTTTTATTTTCTCTGTGGCCTCTGGCCTCTGTGGTGAAAATGAATTGAAATGAAGGAGATGGAATCATGGGAAAAAACCGGCCGGTCAAAGTCATGGAGAAGCCCAAGGTCAAAACCCAGGTCGTCCTGAAGGTGAACATCTCGGCCCCCCGGGGAACTAAGATCACCTGCAAGAGCTGGCAGACTGAGGCCGCCCTTCGCATGTTGATGAACAACCTGGACCGGGAGGTGGCGGAAAAGCCCGACGAGCTCATCGTCTACGGGGGCACGGGGAAAGCAGCCCGGAACTGGGACTGCTACCTGAAGATCGTCGAGTGTCTGAAGAACCTGGAGAATGACGAAACCCTTCTCATCCAGTCGGGAAAGCCGGTGGGCATATTCCGGACCCACTCCTTTGCCCCGCGCGTGCTCATCTCCAATGCCATGCTGGTCCCCAAGTGGGCCACCCGGGAAAAGTTCCAGGAACTCGAAGCCCTGGGCCTGACCATGTACGGGCAGATGACCGCCGGCAGCTGGATCTACATCGGCTCCCAGGGGATCCTCCAGGGAACCTTTGAGACCTTGGGCGCCGCCGCCCGGCAGCATTTCGGGGGGACCCTGAAAGGCCGGCTGGTCCTGACCGCAGGATTAGGGGGGATGGGCGGGGCTCAGCCCCTGGCGGCGACGATGAATGGGGCTGTTTTCCTCGGCGTGGAGGTGGACCCGGAACGGATCAAAAAGCGCCTGGAGACGAAATACCTCGACGTCATGACCGACAGTCTGGATGAGGCCCTGCGCTGGGCCTTCGAGGCCAAGGAAAAGGGAATCGCCAGGTCCATCGGCCTGGTGGGAAACGCGGCCGAGGTCCATCCGGAACTGGTGCGGAGGGGAATCGTGCCCGAACTGGTCACCGACCAGACTTCGGCCCACGATCCCCTCAAAGGCTATGTTCCCGCCGGAATGCCCCTGGCCGAGGCCCTGGAGCTGAGGGAAGAGAACCCTGAGGAATACGTAAAGCAGTCCATGAAATCCATGGCCATCCATGTGCGGGCCATGCTCGACTTCAAGAAGCGGGGTTCCATCGTTTTTGATTACGGGAACAACATCCGCGCCCAGGCTTTTGAAGAAGGGGTCAAGGACGCTTTTGACTTCCCCGGATTTGTCCCGGCCTTCATCCGCCCTCTCTTCTGCGAGGGCAAAGGGCCTTTCCGCTGGGCCGCCCTCTCCGGAGAGCCGGAAGATATCTACAAGACCGACGAAGCGGTCCTGCGGGAGCTTCCGGAAAACGAATCTCTCCGGCGCTGGATGAAACTGGCCCGGGAGAGGGTGAAGTTCCAGGGTTTGCCCGCCCGCATCTGCTGGCTGGGCTACGGGGAACGGGCCCGCATCGGCAAGGTCTTCAATGACCTGGTCGCCACTGGAGCTCTCAAAGCCCCCATCGTCATCGGGCGGGACCATCTCGATGCCGGCTCCGTCGCCTCCCCCTACCGGGAGACCGAGGCCATGATGGACCGATCCGACCCCATCGCCGACTGGCCCATCCTCAACGCCCTCCTCAACACCGCCGCCGGAGCCACCTGGGTCTCCGTCCATCACGGCGGGGGCGTGGGGATCGGCTACTCCATCCATGCCGGGATGGTGGTGGTATGTGATGGCACGAAGGAGGCGGAAGAGAGAATCCTTCGGGTCCTGACCACGGACCCGGGTACCGGGGTGATGCGGCACGTCGATGCCGGGTACGACATCGCGGTGCAGGCGGCCAAGAAATTCGGCATTAAAATACCCATGATGAAATAAATTTTTGCCACAGAGGTCACAGAGCACACAGAGATTAAATAAAAACCAAAATACAGATTTTTCCTTGGATATTTATTCTTGATTTTATTTGTTGTTACTCTGTGCTCTCTGTGACCTCTGTGGCAGAAAGGTGTATTATGAAAATCCTGGAGTGCGTCCCCAACTTCAGCGAGGGGCGGGATGAAAGCAAGGTCGAGCAGATCGTGGAAGAGGTCCGGAAGACCCCCGGGGTCAAGCTCCTCGATTTTTTTTCCGACCCGGATCACAACCGCACGGTCGTGACTTTTCTGGGCGAGCCCGCGGCGGTGAAGGAAGCCGCCCTCCGGGCTTCCCTCAAAGCCCTGGAGATCATAGACATGAGGGCCCACCAGGGAGGCCATCCCCGCCTCGGGGCAGTGGACGTGGTTCCTTTTGTGCCCGTCCGGGGAATGGACATGAGCGAAGCGGCTTACCTCTCCCAGGAGATGGGAAGGGAACTGGGCGAGGCCGGGCAGCTGCCGGTGTATTTCTATGCCGAGGCGGCCACCGACCCGAAGAGGAAGAAACTGGCCGACATCCGGAAGGGTGAGTATGAAGGCCTGAAAGAAAAGCTCGCCACCCCCGGTTGGGGGCCCGATGCCGGGCTTTCCGTCTTCAACCCCAGGTCCGGGGCCGCGGTCGTGGGAGCCCGGATGCCCCTCATTGCCTTCAACGTCAACCTGCGCCCCCCCAAACTGGACCCGGCCAGGCTCATCGCCCGGAAGATCCGCGAATCGAGCGGCGGGATCCCATCGGTCCAGGCCATTGGACTGGAGCTCAAAGAGAAAGGCATGGTGCAGGTCTCCATGAACCTGACCGATTACCGCCGGGCCTCCATATCCACGGTGGTGGAGGCCATCCGCAGAGAAACGGCCGGCAAGGGGCTGGAGATCGCCGAATGCGAGGTCGTGGGACTGGTCCCCATGGAAGCGCTGGTTGATGTGGTCCGGGAATACCTGAAGATGCCCGAGCTCGACATGAAACAGATTATTGAAACCCATCTGCTCGAATAAAAATTCTAAGGGGGCCAGATAAACACAGCGCGGCAAAGCCGCAACCCAGAGAAACCACCCCCTCCCTCCCCTCCCCCCTCGAGGGGGAGGGTTAGGGTGGGGGGGATGCTTTTTGCTTAGTAAAAATTTCAGAAATTGAACGTAAGTAGTACAGCGCGGCGCAGCCGCAACCAAAAACAGGTCATCCTTCTGGAAGAGTTTTACTCAGGGTTACGGGTGATCCCAGAAATCCCCCCTTCGCCCCCCTTTTCAAAAGGGGGGTTGGGGGGGATTTCAGAGAAGCGTTTCCCACCCAAATATTCTTTACAAAATTTCGAGAGTTTGCACGTTAGTAGTACAGATAAACACAGATCTTATATTCGCAAAAGACTTAAAGACAAAAGACATAATGGGACGCGGATGAACGCGGATCAACACGGATGAAAAGAAAGATTTTAATCATTTCCAAAGCAATAAGAAACGTAGGGGCGGGTTTGAAACCCGTCCCTACATCCTGAGGCCTGAAATGAGCGCAGAAGATCAGAAAGATGATGTGACCCTCTCGCAGTTTCTCGACGCCGTGGCCGGCGGGACGGCCACTCCCGGGGGGGGAAGTGTTTCGGCGCTGGTGGGAACCCTGGCCGCGGCCCTGGTCGAGATGGTGGTCAACCTGACGGTGGGAAAGAAAGGCTTTGAGGCCCAGGAGGCCGAGATGAAGAAGATGGGCGCGGAAGCCCGCTCCTACCGGGATGCCCTGGCCTCCGCCATCGCTCAGGACATCAACGCCTACCAGGAGGTGATGAAGGCCTACCTTCTCCCCAAAGCCACGGAGGAGGAGAAAACGAGACGCAAAGAGGAAATCCAGAAAGCCCTGCGAAGAGCCGCCGACCCTCCCCTCTTTACCGCGGCTACCAGCCTCAAGGTTTTAAAGCTCTGCCAGAAAGCGGCGGAAAAAGGGAATCCCAACGCTATCACCGATGCCGCGGTGGGGGCGCTCCTAGCCGAAGCCGCCCTGCAGGGCGGGGTCTTAAATGTCCTGGTCAATCTCGCCGCTCTGGAGGAGGAGAACACGGTGAAGAAGATGAGGCAGGAGCTCAAGCGTTTGGAAGCAGAGGGGATCAAGACCCGGGAGAAGATCTTGACCCAGGTGAAAGGAAGACTGAAGGCCGAATGAAAATAGAAGCCGACCTCCTGGTGGAAAATGCTTCTCAGTTGGTTACCCTCAACCCCTCCCCCCGGGCGACCGATCCGGAGGGAAAGCTCGGGGTAATCCCGGACGGGACTCTCGCCGCAAAAGACGGGCGTATCGTCTGGGCGGGGCCCTCGGGGGAGACTTCCAAACAGGTTTCCCTCCTGCCCGGGGGGAAAGAGCTGGACGCGACCGGGAAAGTTGTCCTGCCGGGCTTCATCGACTCCCACACCCACCTTATTTTTGCCGGGACCCGGGAGAAGGAATTCGAGCTCCGCCTTCAGGGGGCCTCCTATCAGGAGATTGCCGCCAGGGGGGGCGGGATCAAATCCACGGTGGAAAAAACCCGCGGGGCAAGCAAGGAGGAGCTGGTCCAGATCGGGAGAAAGAACCTGGGCTCCATGCTCTCCCTGGGCACGACCACCGTGGAGGCGAAGACCGGGTACGGCCTCTCCACCAAAGACGAAATCAAGATGTTGGAAGCTTTACGGGATTTGGGCCGCGAACACCCGGTGGAGATCGTGCCGACCTTTTTGGGGGCCCACGAGATTCCGCCGGAATATGCCGGGAAAACGGAAAAATACGTCCGGCTGGTCATCGAGGAGATGATCCCGGCGGTGGCCGAGAAAAAACTTGCTCTCTTCTGCGATGTCTTCTGCGAGAAAGGAGTCTTTTCCCTGGACCAGTCCCGTCGGATCCTGGAGGCGGGAAAATGTTTTGGCCTAACCCCCAAGCTTCACGCCGACGAGCTGACCCCCCTGGGCGGGGCGGAACTGGCCGCCGAGGTCGGAGCCGTCTCCGCCGACCACCTCCTCTTCATCAGCGAGAAAGGAATGGAAGCCATGGCGGAGAAAGGAGTGGTGGCCACCCTGCTCCCCGGGACCGCTTTCTTTCTCTTCCTGGGCCGCTACGCCCCCGCCCGCCGCATGATCTCCCAGGGGGTCACCGTGGCCCTGGCCTCGGATTTCAACCCGGGTTCCTGCATGACCGAATCCCTCCCCCTCATCACCACCATCGCCTGCACCCAGATGCGCATGACCCCGGCCGAAGCCATCCTGGGAATTACTCTCCACGCCGCCAGGGCCCTGAGAAAGGAAAAAGCCATCGGCAGCCTCGACCCCGGAAAGCAGGCCGACCTGGTGCTCCTGGACATCCCCGACTACCGCCACCTCTCCTACCACTTTGGCGTGAATCACGTCTGGAAGGTGGTCAAAAAGGGCCGGGTCGTGTGGGAGGCCGAATCTTCCCATTCCACGATGCGCGTCGACCCGCGATAGCCCGCCTTTCCGGGTAAAGCTTTGGCTCGGTATGGAAGGCGCTCTTTTCGCAACCATTTGGCCAAAAAATAGAGATGGATTAAAAGATAAAAATATTCAAAAATTATTTGCCCCGGGGGCACCGAGGCCAGAGAGAGATTTCGATTCAAAAAAAGACAGGAAAATGCTAACAAATAATAAGCATGCTCCGAGTGTAAAGATGAATTTCTTTTCCTTTTTCGAATTTTATACCTCTGGGTGCTCTGTACTACTAATGGGCAGACTCTTTAAATTCTGCAAGGAAAATTTTCTTTAGGCAACGATCCTCTGAAATCCCCCCAACCCCCCTTTATCAAAGGGGGGCGAGGGGGGATTTCTGGAAGGCACTTTCTTTTGGTTGCGGCTCTGCCGCGCTGTGACCCCTGTCGCTAAACCGTTACTGCTTTTCCTATAAGGAGGAAAATATGGCCAGAGGCAAGATCTACGTCATGGGGATGGACCAGATGGTCCTCCCCTTGACCCAACACTTCATCCAGGAAGGGTCGGTCCCCACGCTGGCCAAGTTTTTTGCGGGCAGCGCCTACGGCCAGGCGCTGGCTTCCTTCCCCTGCTGGACCCCCAACAACTGGGCGGCCATCTCCACGGGCGCTCAGAGCGGGACCCACGGGGCTTCCTCGTGGTTCATTCGCATGCCCGACGGGGAGGACGTATCCTCGCTGACCTCACTGGGGATCAATGCCGAGACGATCTGGGAGGCGGCCGAGCGCCAGGGGCTGAAGAGCGCGGTTCTCCATTATCCCGGCAGTATGCCCTCCCGTTTGAAGAAGGGATACGTCATCGACGGCAATGCCGGCCCGGCCTACAACGCCTGCCCCTTCGAGCTGGCGGCGGCGGAAGCTTACACCTCCGACCGGAACGTGGAGAGCGGCAGCCTCAAGGAGACCGTCCTTCGGCCAGCCCAGGGCTGGAAGGGGCTGCCCGCCGGCGGTCCGCCCCCCCTCAGCGCCACTCTTCCGGTGAGCGCCAAGAACCCGGACTGGGACACGGCCTGGCAGGCGCTGGCCCTCGGGGACGCAGGCGGCTACAATCGGGTGGTGATCTGCCGGGCAAAAGACCTGGCCACGGCCATGGGCGAGTGCCGTCTCAACCAGTGGAGCGAGTGGGCCACCGTCTCCCTCGGGGGGAGAGATGGGGCGGTCCGCTTCAAGCTCACCACCCTGTCGCCCGACGGAAAGGCCATCAAGCTCTACCGGTCCCAGATCATGCCTTACAAGGGATTTTCCGAGCCGGATGAGATCGGCCCGGAGCTGATCCAGGTCCTGGGTCCCTACCAGGAATACGTGAGCCAGATGTTCAATGTCCTGGGGATCATTGACTTCACCACCTGCGTCGAGGAAGCCGACTACCAGGGGCAATGGATTTCCAAGGCCGCTCTTTACCTCACCCAGAAGAAAGGATGCGACCTTTTCTTCAGTCACTGGCATTTTCTGGACGACGTGAACCACTTTCACCTGGCCCATCTGGACCCAACCTGGATCCGCTACGACCCCAAGGACGCGGAGAAACACTGGGACATGGTCCGGCAGGCCTACCGGGCCATCGATCATATGATGGCGACTCTGCTGGAGGGCGTTACCAAGGACGATACGGTAATGATCGTCTCCGACCACGGCTGCTCCACCATCAACCGCAAGGTTTCCATGGAGCGGTTCCTGCAGGACCGCGGGTTCCTGGTCCTCAAAGACCCCAAGGCCACGCCGAGCTGCTTCGCCCGGGATTGGTACGACCGCATCGACTGGGGAAAAACCAAGGTCTGGCTGCACGAGGGAGTCTTCCTCGACCCCTTCAATATCTACATCCAGGCCAAGACCCCCGAAGAAGTCAGGATCATCCAGCGCGACCTGATCCGCGAGCTGCGTACCTGGGTGGATGACAAGACGAAGGAGACTCCGGTGGCCATGGCTTTGAGCAAGCAGGACGCGGAGATGATCGGCCTGTGGGGAGATCAGGTGGGCGACGTGGTGGTGGTGCTGGAGACGGGTTACACCCTGGCCAAGAAGGTCGGAGAAACGGCCCTGGAGGACAACATGGGTCATGTCGCCTCGGGCCACGGCCGGATTAAACCGACCAGCGAGACCCGCTACGGGACGGAGAAGGCCATCTATGCCATCTGCGGGCCCAAATTCAAGAAGGGCTACAGCCGGCCGGTGGATAAGCTGGGGCACCTGCGGCTCATTGATGTGACTCCCACCCTCTGCCACCTCCTGGGGATTCAGCCGCCGGCCCAGAGCCAGGGGGCGATCGCCTACGATCTGCTGGAAGGGCACCAAATGGTGCGGGAGCGTCCCAAGCCGACCCCCGTGTACGGCCCCACCAAGGAGTTCAAGCAAAGGATGCAGGGCCACCTCTATGATTTCGGGCTTCTAAAGGATGAAACGAATCCTTGCTGATCGGGCCTCTGATCCATGAGGCCGCAGGTTTTTGGGAATCAAGCGCTCTGTTCCGGGTTGAACCATGGAGGGAGAACGCACTTACCTGCGCTACTAACGTGCAGAATCTTTGGTTTTGGTCGGGAAATCCAGGTTTGCGGGCGAATCTCTGAAATCCCCCCCCAACCCCCCTTTGCAAAGGGGGGCAGGGGGGATTTCTGGGATAAAGCGTTACCCAAAGAAAAAATAATGCATTGGGTTGCAGATCGGACGGCCTGTGGGGGTGCTGGATGGAGACTATGACTGCGACGGTGACCCTGAAGGAAAAAGTTCTCTGGGAGGGAACGGCGGACTCGGGCCATCGCGTGGTCATGGACGGGCCGGCGGAGGCCGGCGGGAGCAACGCCGGGTTTCGGCCCATGGAACTCATGCTCCTGGGTTTGGGATTCTGCATGGGGTACGACATGGTGATGATCCTGCGCCGCATGCGGAAAGAGGTCACCGGCTATCAGATCCGTTTAACAGGGAAGAGAGCCGAAGATCCGCCCAGCGTGTACACGGAAGTGACTCTGGAACACGTCCTCACGGGAAAAGGAATCTCTCCGGAGTCTGTGGAGCGGGCGCTGGAGCTGGCCGAACACAAATACTGCTCGGCCTCGGCCATGTTCTCCAAGACCGCGACCCTGATCAACACGTACCGGATTGAGGAAAGCCCGTAGGAAAAAGTATCAAATCCGAATCAAAAATTAATGGGACACAGATGAACTTAGCGCGGCTGCGCCGCAACCAAAAAAATTTTATTGGACACAGATGAACACAGATAAACACAGATAATAATTCATGAAAAATGCCTAACAAAATTTAAAGACTTTGCAAAACAGTAGTACAGATAAACACAGATCTTATATTCGCAAAAGACCTAATGGGACGCGGATCAACACGGAGCAAGGGTTAAGGACAAATTCCAAATCCCAAGCACCAAATAACAAACAGGCTCCAAGGAAGAACCAAAAAAATGAAGATCATTTCAAAGGAGGGCAAACATGAGCACGAGGAGATTCATCCTTTCTTTTGTTCTGGTTCTCACCTTTTCTTTCTCTTCAGCCCTGGCCCAGGACTACCCCAACCGGCCGATCACCCTGGTCGTCCAGTTCTCCGCGGGGACGACTACGGACATCATCGCCCGCAGGCTGGCGGACGACGTCTCCAAAATCCTGGGGCAGCCGTTGGTCTGCGTGAATAAAACCGGGGGCGGAGGAAGCGTGGGGGTCGCCGAGATTGCCCGGTCCAAGCCCGACGGTTACACGATCGGCTGCGTGAACATGCCGGCCCTGGCCATCATCCCCCACATGCAGAATCTTCCCTACGATCCTTTGAAGGATATTTCCCACATCTGCGTGATCCAGCCCTACGAATACGGGATTTACGTCAAGGCCGACGCCCCCTGGAATTCCCTGAAAGACCTGACCGATTATGCCCGCAACAACCCGGGAAAGGTGGTGTACGGTTCTCCCGGCGTAGGGACGACCAATCATATCATCATGGTGCGAATCGGCCAGGAGAATAAATTGAGCTGGAAGCACGTTCCCTACCGCGGAGACGGAGAGATTATCCCCGCCATGCTGGGAGGACACGTACACGCCGCCTCGGGCAGCCCGGCGTCCGTCGTTCCCCAGGTGAAGGGGGGCAAGCTCAAACTCCTGGTGGTCACCAACAAGGATCGGTGGCCCTATCTTCCCGAAGTCCCCACCCTCCTGGAGAGCGGATATAAATTCTACCAGTCCTCCTACCTATCCCTGGGAGCACCGGCGGGAACCCCGGAGGGGATCCGGAATAAACTGGAAGAGGCCTTCGCCAAGGTCATGCAGAACCCGGTCATCAAGGAAGAGTTCCAGAAGAAGCTTTTTGCCGCGCTGGGGTACCAGAGCGGGGCGGAATACGCCAAGTACATCCGGGAGCAGCACGTTTACTACAAGGATTTCCTGAAAGAGCACAACATCAAACCCTGAAATCCCTCTTCCAATCCCTTCTCGCAGGGGCGACCCGTCACGCGTCTCGCGTGATCGCCCCTGCCTGGGCGGTTGCACAGGAGCGCTTTCCAACTGGCAGCTAAGATGCGCAGAGCTGAACAAATCACCTGCTTATTCTGGCTGGTTCTGGCCGCAGCTGTGTGTGCGGGGTCCCTTCGCCTGAACGTGGGCACCCCTTCGGAGCCGGGCTCCGGGTTTCTTCCCTTCGGGACCGGATTTCTGCTGGGGATTCTCGCCCTTGTTCACCTGGCGCAAGTCACCTTCCGGAAGGATGAAAAGGAAGAACCCCTCCTGGGGGAGGTCCGCTGGAAGAGGGGGGCCTGCGTCGTGGCCGCTCTTCTGATCTATGCCCTTCTCCTCCCCCGGCTGGGATACATCATCACCACCTTTCTATTCATGGCGGTCCTTTTCTCCGTTTACGAGCGCAGGAAGTGGTGGATGGTGGGGGGCGCCAGCCTCCTGGTGATCGCCGTCACCTACCTCGTTTTCCATCATTGGCTGAAGGTTCAATTTCCCGTGGGGGTTTTCAGGATCGGCTGATGGAACTGCTGAACTTCATCCTTCTGGGATTTCAATCCGCCCTCCAGCCCATAAACCTATTCTACTGCTTCCTGGGGGTTCTCCTGGGCACCCTCATCGGGGTCCTCCCCGGGATCGGCCCCGTGGCCACCATTTCCATTCTTCTGCCCATCACCTTCAAGATTCCCGCGATCTCGGCGATCATCATGCTCGCGGGAATTTATTACGGCGCCCAGTACGGCGGTTCGACCACCTCGATTCTTCTGAACATCCCCGGGGAGGCCACCACCGTCATCACCTGCCTGGACGGCTATCAGATGGCCAAGCAGGGCCGCGCCGGGCCTGCCCTGGGAATTGCGGCCATCGGCTCCTTCATCGCCGGAACGGTGAGCCTCCTGGGCTTGACCTTCCTGGCCGTTCCCTTTTCCGAAGTGGCGGTGGTGTTCGGGCCTCCGGAATATTTCTCTCTCATGATCCTGGCCCTGGTCATCCTGACCTATCTCGCCCAGGGGTCCATGCTGAAGGCCGTCCTCATGGCCCTCCTCGGCCTAATCCTGACTTACGTAGGCACGGACAACATCACCGGCTCCCAGCGTTTCACCTTCGGCTTCGTGGAGCTCTCCGACGGGTTCGACCTGGTCCCCCTGGTCATGGGCCTCTTCGGCATCTCCGAAGTCCTGCTCAACGTGGAGCAGGCCATCGGCCAGGAGGTCCTGAAGACCCGGATCCAGAACCTGCTCCCCACCCGGCAGGACTGGGCCAAGGCCGCGGGGCCGATCCTCCGGGGAACGGTCCTCGGTTTCTTCCTGGGCATTCTTCCGGGGGCGGGGCCGGTAATATCTTCATTCGTAGCTTACACGGTGGAAAAAAGGATCTCCAGGTACCCGGAAAAATTCGGCACCGGGGTCATCGAAGGAGTGGCCGCTCCCGAGTCGGCCAACAACGCCTCGGCCCAGGGGGCCTTCATTCCTCTTTTGACACTCGGGGTCCCCCCCAACGTGACCATGGCAATTCTCTTCGGCGCCCTGATGATCCACGGTCTGGCCCCCGGACCGCTGTTGATGAAGGATCACCCCGACTTCTTCTGGGGGGTGGTGACCAGCATGTACCTGGGAAATTTCATGCTGGTCTTTTTGAACCTTCCCCTGATTCCTCTCTGGGTGAAAGTGCTGAAAATCCCCTACCCCATTCTCTTCCCCCTGATTGTCCTCTTCTGCGTGGTGGGAGCCTACAGCCTGAACAACTCGGCTTCGGACATCCTGGTGATGACCGGGTTTGGAATCGCGGGCTACCTGATGAAGAAGCTGAAATACGAAGGGGCCCCCCTGGTGATGGCCTTCGTTCTCGGGCCCATGCTGGAGTTGAACCTGCGCCGTTCCCTGATTGTCTCGGACGGGTCTTTCACCATCTTCTTCACCCGCCCCATATCCGCCGCCATCCTGATCATCGCCCTGGTCATCCTCTCCCTCTCTTTTCTGCCCAAGCTCCGCCGCAAAAAGCCGGACGTGGAAGAAACCATCTGAAATCTTTTCAGTGTCTGGCAACCTTATTGACTTTTTTCCTGATTTTGTTATTATCCTTCCAAATTTAGGCCACCCATCTTGTTCGGCGGAGGGTAAGGTTATGGCCAGTCGGGTACCCCATTTCTCATCTTTGAGGACTGGGGTTTTTGTATTTTTATCCCCCTGCCCAAGGGGGCTGGCCATGGCTCCGGATGGAAGAATATTTTAAAGAGAGGGGCAGATCTGATTCTGCCTGCAATTTTTGGGTATTATGCAGAAGGAGGTTTGGGTCATGAGAATAAAATGGTTTTTTTCCCTCCTCGTTCTTCTTACCTTCGGTATAACTGCCTGCCGAAGCACTGAAAATAGAAGCGCTGAAGTGAAAAGCGCTGAAATAACCTGCAGACCCGGCTCTCCCTCTGCAGGCTCCGCTGTTGAAGGCGGGACGATAACCTTCGCGTGGGACCCCAACAAGGAACCCGACCTGGCAGGCTACCGGATCTATTATGGAACCGCTCCAGGCAGCTATAACAACTGCGTGGACCTCGGGAATCCTTCCAAGTCATCGACCGGCGCCATGGAATATACTTTAACCGCCCTGGAAAAGGGGAAAAAATATTACCTGGCGTTGGTTGCCTACGACAAAAAAAACAATAAGAGCGGATTCTCGAGCGAGGTCAGCGGCGTGGCTAAATGATATGTGGATCGTAGAAAAAACAGGGGAGAGCCAACTTAGGAAATTTTGTTCAAAATATTAAAATTTTTTTTGAATCGGACGCGTAGGGGCGACCGGCCGGTCGCCCCTACAATTTTTCCCTTTGGTATGCTCTTTGCGTATTCATTCCGCATTCCGAAATCCGAAATCCGCATTCGATTATTCCTCTTCCCCCCCCGGCAGGGCTCTGATTTCCATTTCCTTGGCCGGGATTCCTTCCGCCGCGGGCCCTTCGTCTTCAGCTACAGGCCGGGTGGATTTGTCCACGCCCTCCAGGGTTTCAATCTCTTCGCCCGTCGAAGCCCCCAGGTCCTTGAATCTTCGGGCTGACACCAGAACCCTTCCTTCGAAAGACCCTACGGCCTTGTTGTAGGCATCCACCGCACGATCGAGCCCCCTGCGGAGCTCCGTAAAATATCCGGACAGGGTGCGGAGCCTTTCATAAAGAGTCCTTCCCAGCTCGCTGATGGCCTGGGCATTCGCGGCCACCAGTTCCTGTCTCCAGCCGTAGGCCACGGCCCGCAGAAGGGCAATCAGGGTTGTAGGCGTGGCCAGGATGACTCGCTGATCCACGCCTGCCTCGATGAGGCTCGGATCCTGCTCCAGGGCCGCGCTGAAGAAGATTTCCCCGGGCAGGAATAAAACAACAAACTCCGGGGTGGGCTTGAACTGGTCCCAGTAGGCCTTGGTGCTCAATTTGGACAGATGATTGCGTATCTGGCGGGCGTGATCCTTGAGTTTTAACAGCCTGGTCTCGTCATCGGGGGCTTCCAGGGCCTCCAGGTAGGCCTGCAGGGGAGCTTTGGAGTCCACCACTAAATTCTTGTTGTTGGGCAGTTTGATCACCATGTCCGGGCGCAGCCGGCCGTCTTCCGTGGTCACCGACTCCTGCTGGATGAAATCGCAGTATTCCAGCATTCCGGCAATCTCCACCACCCTCTTCAGCTGAATCTCCCCCCACCTTCCCCGGACCGTCGGGCTCCGGAGCGCCTTCACCAGGTTGGCCGTTTCGCTCTGCAGCATGGACTGGCTGGAGGCCAGCATCTTGATCTGTTCCGTCAGGCTGGCATAAGCAGAGGTGCGATTTCTCTCCATCTCCTGAATCTTGCCGTCCACTTTTTCCAGCGATTCCTTCAGGGGCTGGACCAGCGCATCGATGGCCCTCTGGCGCATCTCCAGGTCTCCTTTTGCCCCCTCCTGGAATTTTTCCAGGGTAGCTTTGGCCAGGTCGAGGAAGGATTGGTTGTTGCTCCTGAGGGCTTCCGCCGAGAGCGCCTTGAAGGCATCGGAAAGTTTCTGCCGGGCCTCATCCAGGATCGCCAGCTTTTCTTCAGCCGCTTTCCGCTCTTCTTCGATCTTGGTGTCCAATTCGGAAATTTTGGTTTTCAGGTCCGTGGCTCCACTCTGGAGCAGGGCCAGCTGTTCTTCTTTCCCCCTCAGGTCCGCTTCCAGTTCCGGAATCCGGCAGTTTCTCTCTTCCGCAGCCGACCGTCTTTGGGATTCGGATCTCAGCTCTTCCCTCTGGCGGTCCATTTCAGCGGAAAGCTTATCCACTGAGCTTTTCAGCTCCTGGACCTGCTGTTCCCTTCCCTGGAGGCGCTCGCTCAGAACGGCCTTTTCAGATTCCCCCTGAGCCCGGATCTGGCTGATTTTACCCCGGAGGGCCAGCCAGCATACAAAAGCCCCGACAAGCATTGCCCCAAGGACCGAGATGATGAGGATCGGATTATCCATTTCCCCTGACTCCCCAAGAAGTATCCGAATTTTTGGAATCTTATCATTTATTTCCCAAGAATGGTATCCCCCTGCTTTTCTTACCCTCTTCACTTTGCCCAAGGCAAATGAAAATTCGCGACTCTTGCATCAGCGCAGCCTGGCGCGGGGGCCAGAGCGAATCTCGCAGACATAATGAGGCGCCGGCCAGTTCATCGGTCCGGGCGGGAAGTTCTTCACTATCCTTTGTGGCCAACTTTAGAGGAATCCCGCCTCTCTTTGAGGAAGTAAAGAGATCCTTCGTAGGAAAGCCTACTCCCGCCGATTCTGTCTGCGAGATTCGCTCTGGCCCCCGCGCCACAAGCGAGGAGAATCTGAAAAGTCCAGGGGACAAGTCCCACTTTGAAATTGACACCAGCCAAAGGAAAATGGAATGATGGGGAAAACTGGCGATACCATTATTCAAGGTGGCATCCAATTCCCCTAAGATCCTATTATTCTATTGTTCCATTATTCCATTATTCCAATATTCCAGTTTTTCCCGAGGAGGTTGAACATGGGAGATACTTTTCCAAAGTTTAAAGCCGCCGCCATCCAGGCCGCCCCCGTTTTTCTGGACCGGGAGGCCACGGTGGAGAAATCCGGCCGCTTCATCGAAGAAGCGGCCGGTAAGGGCGCCGAGCTCATCGCTTTCCCCGAGGTTTACATCCCGGCCTACCCCTGGTGGCACCGGCTGGACAATCCCTACCGGGGGCACAAATATTTCCTGGAGCTGGTCAAGAATTCCGTGGAAATCCCCAGTCCGGCCATGGACCGGGTCTGCGAGTGCGCCCGGAAGTTCAACGTCTTTGTGGTCATGGGGATCAATGAGAAGGTGCCGGAGACGCTGGGGACGATTTACAACACCAATGTCCTCATCGACCGGAAGGGTAAAATCCTGGGCGCCCATCGCAAGCTGGTTCCGACCTTTGCCGAGAAATTGACCTGGGGAGGGGGAGACGGCTCCACCCTGAAGGTTTATGACACGGACATCGGAAAATTGGGGATGCTCAACTGCGGGGAGAACACCAACAGCCTGGCCCGCTATGCCCTGATCGCCCAGGGGGAGCAGGTTCACATCGCCAACTACCCCGGACAGCCGGCCGGAGACGAATCCAAGTACGACCTGGCCCACGCCATCGAAATCCGCAGCGCGGGCCACGCCTTCGAAGGAAAGCTTTTTAACGTGGTCTCCTGCTGTGTCTTCACCCCGGAAATCGCCAAGATCCTGGGCGATACGGAAGAAAAGAGGCGGGTGGTCAGTAACGGGAGTGTAGGATTGACCGCGATTTACGGGCCGGACGGGAAGCGTCTGGCCGGCCCCCTGGACGCCAATGAAGAAGGGATGGTCATCGCCGAAATCGACATCGAGAAGATCATCGTGCAGAAACTGCAGCACGATATCGTGGGCCACTACCAGCGCTTCGATGTGCTCTCCCTGAACCTCAACCGGCGCCCCCTGAAGCCTATTTGGGATATGGGCGCCGGCCAAGAAAAAGCAGGGTCGGAGAAGAAGGAGATGGAAGAGATCAAATCCTTGCTGGCCAGTCTGACCGAGAAAATTCAAGGAAGCAAATAATCAGTTGTCTGCGGTCCGCGGTCGGTGGTCGGCGGTCGATGGTCGATGATCAAGGGGGAGAAGGATATGGGAGTGAAAGATTTCCAGGATATCAAGTACGAAAAGGACGAGGAGACCGGCATTGTCATGGTCACCCTCAATACTCCGAAGCGGAAAAACGCCATGAGCCCCTACACCTTTCTGGAATTATTTTGGGCGGTGGAAGCCATGGAAAAGGATGAGGGGGCCAGGGTGATGATCCTGACCGGGGCCAAAGACCCTGATTCCAACGACCCCACCAAGGAAGCCTTCAGCAGCGGCGGTTATTTCAACCTCGCGGCCATGGTCAAAATGAGGGAGAAGTTCAAAGACCAGATCGATTTTACGGACATCGCCCAGAAGAAGCTCACCCTGAAGATGTGGCAGTTCGACAAGCCGGTCATCGCCGCGGTCAATGGACTGGCCGTCGGGGGGGCTTTCACCATGTGTCTATCCTGTGCCGACTTGATCTATGTTTCGGAGCACGCCTGGGCTCAATTGCCCTTCGTGAAAATCGGGATCCTGCCGGAGCTGGCCTCCAGCTATCTCCTGCCCCGGCTCCTGGGATTCCAGCGGGCCAAGGAGATCATGTATTTTGGGGAGCGGATCACGGCGCAGCAGATGTTCGAACTGGGGCTGGTCAACAAGGTTTTGCCCCACGACCAGTTGATCCCCTATGCCCGAGAGATGGCTGTGAAGCTGATTCCCCCCGGGGGAGCCTGGATGGCAATCCGGATGGCCAAAAGAGCCCTCCACAAGCCCCTGCTGAAAGAGATCACCGAAGCGCTGGACAGGGAAAACGAAGGCCTCACCCAAGCCTTCGGGACCGAAGACTTCCGGGAAGCCCTGAAGGCCAGGGCGGAAAAAAGAAATCCGGTTTTCCGGGGGAAATAGATCCGGGCAATTTCCTAGGCGGGTGACAGAAT